>ENA-ORCX01000530-ORCX01000530.1-marine-metagenome-genome-assembly--contig:-NODE-530-length-12560-cov-2.736121_pt1 | contig 12560 bp, 13 predicted proteins | sample MGYA00248630_ERZ508518 | MGnify/ENA primary metagenome ERZ508518 (study PRJEB26188, sample SAMN06268768) | marine metagenome | isolation source: Bioluminescent Bay, La Paraguera, Puerto Rico | place...
CTCAGTGGTCACAAGAACTCATTGGCCTACGATATCATAAAGAAGTATTTCGAATTACTGTTACGACGACGCATCCCTGAATTATCTCGCAGAACAGGCAGCTCGCCAGAAGAAGTACAAGACGCCATTGAGACTATTAGCCATTTAGATCCTGCTCCGGGGCGTAAGTTTAGCGATGACAGTAACAGAATCGTAGTTCCTGATGTAACAGTAGAAGAAGATGAGAGCGGCGAGTGGATCATTAGCTTAAACAATGATTTCATCCCACGTCTGAGAATCAATCCTGCCTATAAGGAGATGATCGCCAAAGGCGCTCTCAAAAAAAAGGAAAAGGATTATGTACAGGACAAGGTGCGTTCCAGCAAATTCCTCATATCATCAATTGAACAACGTCAACAAACCATAGAACGCATCACACGCCAGTTATTGATTTTCCAAGAAGCCTTTTTCCGCGAGGGACCATCAAAACTGAAACCACTGACTATGAATAAAATCGCGGAACAGGTAGGAGTGCATGAAACCACTGTATCCAGAGCGATAGCCAATAAGTATATTCGCACACCTCACGGCGTTTTTGACTTTAAATATTTCTTCACAACAGGTTACCAAAGCGAAGATGGTGCCGCCATGTCAAACACATCGGTAAAAGAACGCATCGCAAAAATAATTGAGGGAGAAAATACTCTAAAGCCCTATTCTGACCAAAAGATAGTTGATATACTCAAGGAAGAAGGCGTAAAGATAGCCCGTCGTACGGTTGCAAAATATCGTGAAGAAATGGGAATCTTACCGACAAACCTACGTCGTCGTTATGATTGATTCGGAAAAACCCTACCTTGTAATTGATGCCAGTAGCCCCCTCCTACACTCAGGTGTAATAAAAAACGAGAAATGGCTTAGCCTGAAAACGTTTCAGGGCGACACACTGGAATCTCTAACCCAACTAGTTGATAAATGCCTAAAGGAATCGTCCTTAGACATGGAATCGATAAAGGGGTTTATCTTCTGTGAAGGCCCAGGCTCTCTATTGGGATTACGTCTCTCCGCAATGGCTATAAACACATGGAAGGTATTATCTGATCAGCAATGTAGCTGTCCATTACGATGCTACAAAAGTCTCCCCGCACTGGGACTTCAGCTACAGAAAAATCAAAACGGATTCGACCATGTAGTTTCCCCTTTCCGCAAAGGCTTCTACAATCATTACGATATTAGACAGGAAACATTGAGCCTCATAGGGGCTGATGTCGCTAAATCTCTAGACGGAGAGGTTGCATTTCTACCCCAAAGAAGGCTCAAAGAAAAACTCAATGAAAGCTGGCAAGAGGTGCCCTACTCCATTAAGGATTTACCTGTAATCCTTGCAAAAAGAGGACTGCTCCACAAAGCAGACTATGCCGACGCATGGGTTCCTGAGGAAACGGAATATGTTCGCTGGTCTCAAGAAAGACATCGCAAGGGATAATTTGGGATACAGAAATGCTTCACGACAAACCAAGATGTTGGGTTGAAATAGACCTAGGGACACTGGAACGCAACCTTAAGCGCATCCGCAGTGGCTTACCAAACTACATTCGTTATGTGGCTGTAGTAAAAGCAAATGCTTATGGCCATGGAATGAAACAGACAGTCTCCCGTCTCATGCACAGTGGGGCGGATATGTTTGCTGTCGCAAATTTACGTGAAGCTGCTGAAATTAGAGAAATTGGTTCCGGTTGGCCGATATTACTACTGAGTGCTGTTCTGCCTGACGAAGATAAATACATCCCTGAATTACAAGTAATCCCTACCATTTCCTGTGAAAAAGAAATCGAACGCTTCAGCAAGGTAGCCCGCGATGCCAAAACCAAAATTTCTGTTCATATGAAAATAGACACAGGAATGGGTCGCATCGGTGTATGGTACACACAGGCTGTAAAACTCTATAAGCAGATCAAAGCATGTAACGACCTGTCATTAGATGGCATCTTCACCCATTTTAGCTCTGCTGACTGCGATGCGAATTATACACAGCTACAAAGAGATCGTTTTCTAAAACTTCTCAACGAATTCCCCGATTTGAAACCTGAGAAGATGCTTATCCACTGTGACAATAGTGCGGGATTAGAGTCTTTTCCCAAGGAGGGACTCCTTAATGGTGTTCGCATCGGTTTATTGCAATTTGGAGTTCTTCCCTACCCTGACTCACTGTTGGCTAATGTACATGTGGAACCTGTTCTAAGCTTCCATACGCAAGTTGGTCTGATTAAAGAGTTACCCAAAGGAAGCTACATCAGCTATGGACGTACCTATCAGCTAAAAAAGGACTCCACAATTGCAGTTCTCACGGCAGGCTATGCCGACGGCATTCCAACGTCTTTGAGCAACGAAGCCGAAGTGCTGATTCAGGGAACACGTTGCCCAGTTTTAGGACGTGTAACGATGGATCAAACCATCGTAGACATAAGCCACCTTCCTAAAGTTGAATGTGGCGAGAAAGCAACACTTATAGGCTCCCAAAACGGGAATAGTATCAGTGTTACTGAATACTCACAAAAAGCAGGAGAAATCCCCTGGGAAAGTTTTGTTTCTATAAGCAAGCGAGTCCAAAGAATTTATAAAACTGACACAGCTCTTTAATCATTTCTCAGCTTACTTCTTGATGTTTTTTCCGCTTTTAGTAATCATTACGGAATCATGGCGAAAGTGGACTTAGAACTCGTAAAAATGATTCTCCAGCGCAACGAATTGGACGTACGCACGGTATCCCAAATCATTGAAGACATAGAATCGGAATCAAAGGCAATACAGGATGAAAACCCTAAGCCTCCTCCTGTAAAAAAACAATTTGTCTTCATGGTTTCTGATCCAAACGGAGAACTTCCTGAAAAGGATTTTACAGGTTGGGTTCTGCAAATACCGGAAGACGATAGCCCATATGCAGCGGAAGAACGGCTGCAACGTAGCGCTTACGAGTTTAATGTAACTCCAAAGGGGCGCAAACTCCCCGTTAAATCTATTGCTGAAGTCTGTGAAGTAGTTCCGGCCCGAATTCTTAAAGAACAGAATATTTGGGTAAAAACCAAGGAACCTGTATACGTTTTAAAAAGTGACAACAAAATACCGACAGAGGGTAATACCTCGGGCCTACAAAATGAAGACGCCTCAGACGTTTTCTAAACACTATTTTATTTAAGTAATAAAAAAGCGGCTGTTTGATACAGCCGCTTTTTGTTAAATTAATTGCCTGATTTAATCTGATCCCAAACCTTTGTGTATTTGGGAAGATCTTTACCGACATCCAAAATTTGTTCGGACTTAGCCCGAATCTTTTCAGGGAGGAAGAGGATTGGATTACCACTGATTTCAGGATCTACCAAGCTATAGGCATCCTTATTGGGACATTGAATATAGTTAAACTCCATATTCAGCTTGGAAATTTCAGGATCATACATGAAGTTGACAAAAGCATATGCCAATTCTGCATCGGGAGCATCCTTAAGAATAACCATATCATCCACCCAAACTGGTGTTCCCTCTTCAGGAATAGCCAACTTAATATCGTAGTCTTCATTCTCTTCGATTACTTGCATCAAGTCTCCGGCATAACCATGCACGAGAACAAATTCCCCTGAACCAATACCAGCCTTGTAGCCTTCGTTCTCAAACTTAGCTATATTTGGTTTCCATAGTTTTACCAATGCTTCAGCCTGGGCTAACTCAGCTTCATTGGTACTATTTACAGAATACCCCAGCTTAATTAGGGCAGCACCAATCACTTCACGCATATCATTCAGAAGAGTCATGCGACCTTTAAGGTCTTCACGCAAAAACATATCCCATGTAGGCTTAAAATTAGGCACCTTACTTTCACGATAAGCAATAACGGTAGCACCAGTCATATATGGCACAGAATAAACCATTTTCTTATCTACAGCTGTAAACTTGAGAAAATCAGCATCCATGTGCTTCAAATTCGGAAGTTTGGACTTATCCAAGTGCATAAGCATGCCTTCAGCATCCATAATTTTGGACTGATAGCTGGAAGGAAATACAACATCAAAACCTGTAGCACCAGCTTTCAGCTTGGCATACATAGCTTCATTCGAGTCGAAATAATCCATAACGACTTTACAGTTGTATTCAGTCTCAAAGCGTTCAATAGCTTCTGGACTTACATAATCTACCCAATTGTAGAGATGGAGTTCCTTTTTCTTTTCGGAACATCCGACAAGTGATAAGAGACCGCATACTGCAGCCACCAACAATGTGATATGTTTTTTCATCTATGAATTGAGTTGTTGAACGGGTTGACGTCTGTTCATCAATATTTGCCCTGATATGACAATGACAGCGGTCAAAGCCATAAACACAGTACAAAGAGCATTAATTGTAGTTGGAGATCCATGTTTCATGGAACTATACACATAAAGTGGGAGGGTCGTACTACCAGGCCCGCACACAAAGAAAGTAATAATAAAGTCATCCACAGAAAGCGTGAATGCCAGCAAGGCACCAGCAGCAATTCCAGGCCCCAACATAGGTAAGATAATGCTGCGAATAATACGCCACCAACCTGAGCCTAAATCCAAAGCAGCATCCACTACGTGGTCATCAAAATCCTGCAAGCGGCCGAGCACAACCAGGGTAACATAACTCGTACAGAACGTAATATGAGCCAACATGATGGTTCCCAAACCAAGGTTTATCGATAGATTTACAAACAACAGGAGCAAGCTGATACCCATAAGAATATCTGGAACCACCAATGGCATATACATAACCAAATAGTGCGCTCTCTGGATTCCCGTTTTGTAGCGATGCATCACCCATGCAGCCATAGTTCCCAACATAGTAGAGACGATAGTAGAAACGAGTGCCACCATAAGCGTATTCTCGGTTGCACTCCAGATTTCCCTCTCCGTGAGCAAGCGTTCATACCATTTTAAAGTAAAACCACGCCAAGGCCCCCCGTAACGGGAATCGTTAAAAGATCCAATAATGAGGAGCAAAATTGGAAGATAGAAAAACAGCAAAACTGCTATAGAAATGATTAAAGGGAATTTTGAGCGTTTCATACCTTTTTGCCTCCTCCCTTTTTCATAAGTCGGCTATCCTTGGTTAATATGGAAATAATCATGGGCAATAGAACAGCTAAAGCCAAACAGGCCGACAAGGCACTGGCATGAGGCAGATTGCGATCCACAAAAGTTCTTTGAGCAATCTTATTTCCAATCATCTCGCTACTGGCTCCACCAACAATATCTGGAATAGCATAGGAACCAAGCGCCGGAATGAGAACTACCATCAAAGCAGTAAACAACCCCATTTTGATACCAGGAATAAAAACCTGAACAAAAGCACGTAAACGAGACGATCCCAAATCCAAAGCCGCATCCATCAGGCTGAAATCAAATTTCTCCGCAGCTGCATAAATAGGCAAAATTGCAAAAGGAAGATAGGTATAAATGAGCACAACTAGAATCGCTCCAGAATTATAAAGCAAAATGGTATCGGGATGTACTAAACCTACAGCAACCAAAAGATGCTTCAACCAACCTTCGGCATGTAAGAGTGTCTTCCAGGCAAATATTCGAATAAGGAAATTAGTCCAAAAAGGTAGAATAATAAGTAATGTAAGCCATTGACGGCGTTTAGCAGGCTGCAAAGCCAACCAGTAAGCCACAGGCGTACTCAAAAACATACATGCCGCCGTAGTCACCAAACTAATCCAAAGTGTACGGAATATAATCTCAGGATAACTCGGCTGAATCAGGTTACGAATGCTTTCCAGAGTCCATCCTTCACCAATACCGCCGTTTACACCCGCAGGTTTAAAGGCGATGGCAAAAACAATGATAGTAGGAACAATAAAGAAGAAAGCCAACCAACCGAAACTGGGCAACGTAAGCAACCACTCAATGTAGGACTTAGACTTCTGCTTCATCTTCCGTATTATCCTCTTCAGGTGGTATAGACAGCATATTTGCATCCTCTTCAGCAAAACGCTGAAGCATGTAGCCATCATTCGCATGCCAACAAACCCAAACCTTTTCATCCCAGGTAATGGGGTTTTCATCCAGCATAAAACGTCCGTGTTGTTGTTGCACGGAAACACGTATGTCACCAACACGTACCCAGTATTTTGTCTGGGCTCCTAAGTAGATAATATCTTCAACCACACCTGGCAGGGCATTCTGCTTTTCGGTTGGTTTTGGTTTTTGCCTAAGCAAACGAAACTTTTCAGGACGAATGGTGATATCTACGTGCTCGCCCTTTTGTATAGGCTTATCCTTCCACGCAATAACTTCACCAAAATCTTCTAAATCCAAGCGGCAGTATTCCTTGTCTATAATTTCGGACACCTGACCACTCATAAAATTGGTATCTCCAATAAAAGCTGCTACAAAACTACTTTTGGGAGCTTCATAAATTTCCACAGGACTACCAATTTGCTCAATACGCCCATTGTCCATTACGGCAATGCGATCAGACAAACTCATAGCTTCCCCTTGGTCATGCGTAACGTAAAGGAAGGTAATCCCCACCTCGTCGTGGATATTATCCAGCTCTACGAGCATACGTTGACGCAGCTTCAAATCCAAAGCGGCTAAAGGTTCATCCAAAAGAAGCAATTGAGGCTTATTCACCAAAGCACGGGCAATAGCTACACGTTGTTTCTGCCCACCACTTATTTCCGATGGCTTTTTGCGTGCATGAGCCTGCATATCGATCAACTCCAACATGCGTTCTACTTCTAACCCAACTTCTTTTTTCGTCTTTTTGGCTACACGCAAACCAAAGGCAATATTGTCCCAAACAGTCATATTCGGGAAAAGGGCATAATTCTGGAATACCGTGTTAATGGGGCGTTTATTTGCAGGAAGATTGGTAATATCCTGTCCATTCACAATCACCCTACCGGAATCAGGATACTGGAAACCGCCCAAGATTCGCAGCAATGTAGTTTTTCCACATCCACTTGGGCCAAGGAGCGAAAAGACCTCCCCCTTCTTTAATTGCAAATTCGCGTTACTGACAGCAATCTGCTCTCCGTAACTTTTACAGATATCGCGTAATTCAATAAAATGTTCCATTCACGTAATTGCCTATAGCTAACGATACCTGCTAAATAACAAAACAAGCTAACTATCAGCACTTTTGGAATTTTTAATTTTCATAAAAATAGCGCAATCTACCGAGATTGCAAAATGGTAGATTTTCAATTAGGTTGTTTACTCCTACCCGACAACTAAAAAAACAATAAAAGTTCACTTCTTACTTTCAAAGAAAGTAAAACGATAAACAGATATTTATCAAATGTTTCGAGGAAGCTTTATTTTCCCTTGCTGAATACGCGCATATAAATGATCGAAAGCTTTTCTGTTAACCAATGGGTTGGTGCTATAAGAATGACTACAAAGCATACCGCATGGGTTTAATTCTGCCACTTTGTCAAAGGAATCTCTTAAAAACCAAGGAGCCGTACACAGAAATTCGGGAGACACTCGGGGTCGGATAAAATTCGTTAACAAATCTCCACAAAAAAGCAGATCATTCTTACGCGAATAAAACCCGCAGTGACCATTCGTATGCCCTGGTAAATGAACAACTCTTAAGCCACCCCAAAAAGGAAGTATATCCCCATCTTGCATATAAATATCTGGCGTAACAGGAACATATTTAGCCATTCTACGGCCAAGAGACTCTAATCTATCACACCAACGATTTGCTTTTGGATAATGATAAGCACCCTGTATATGAGAGTTTTCCAATCGATGTGAGTAAACCTTACACTCCGATTGGTTCACTATCTTTCGTGCATTAGCAGTATGATCGATATGCCCATGCGTAAGAATCAATGCACGTACATTGGTCCAATCAAAATCCATCAAAGCCAGTAACGCCTCTATTTTTCCCATCGATCCCCAAAAACCGGAGTCAATTAAAACGACATCCTTTCCGTCCACCAACACAAAGCTATAAACAGGAAAGAAAGAAGCTCGAATAGAATAAAGACCTGAGATCGAATTCACGCTAGAACTATAATAAGTTCTACCGCAATTGAAAACTGAAAAACATACTAGCAGTAAATGTAATCGTTTTCTGAAACCATCCCTGCAAGATCATCTGCCTTTACACCTGGAATTGGATAACGATATTCCTTGCCTTCGAAATTGTGCATAACAACTTCTGTATCCGTAATACGCTCTATATAATCAGGATTCAGTGGAACTTTTCCACCACCTCCTGGAGCATCAATGACAAATTGTGGAACAGCATATCCCGTAGTGTTTCCACGCAGTGACCGAATGATATCTATACCGACTGTTGGATTCACTCTTAGATGGGCGCTTCCAGTGATGAGGTCGCATTGGTAAAGGTAGTATGGGCGCACTCGCATCATCAAAAGGCGATGAACTAATCGCTTCATTGTCTCTGCATTGTCATTCACCCCTTTAAGTAATACGGATTGATTTCCCAAAGGAACTCCTGCCATAGTAAGGCGCTCACAGGCATTACGTAAATCCAAGGTACATTCATTAGGATGATTCACATGGATACTCATCCAAATAGGGCCATGTTTACGGAGTACATCACAAAGAGAATCTGTAATACGCTGAGGTAGGAAAACAGGAATTCGAGAACCTATACGAATAAACTCCACATGCGGAATAGCCCTCAAACGCCCCAGAAGATAATCCAGCTTATTATCAGAAAGCAGAAGAGGATCGCCACCACTCAACAGAACATCACGTATTTCAGAATGCTCCTCAATGTATTTTAAACCACTTTCAAATTCGGGATGGAAATTATAATCCTGTGCATTGGATACCAAACGAGATCGTGTGCAATACCTGCAATAAGAGGCACACCTATCTGTCACCAAGAAGAGAACCCTATCAGGATAACGATGCACAATACCTTCCGTCGGTGATGTAGAATCCTCTCCTACCGGATCAAGCAACTCTTCTTTCGCGGTATGCGTTTCCTCGATACGCGGAATAATCTGCCTACGTATAGGATCATCAGGATTATTCACGTTTATTAAATTAAAAAAGTATGGAGTAATAGCTAAAGCCAACTTTCGATCCGCAAAGTAACACCCTGCCTTTTCTTCAGGAGTCAATTGAATGAACTGCTCCAAGTCTTCAACAGATTTGAGTCTGTGTTGAAGTTGCCATGTCCAGCGATTCCAGTCTTCAGCAGGAATATCCTGCCAATGCCCTTGTCCGCTACTCCAGTTTTTAAGCTGATCCTTTGGAAACATAATCTGTGTGTTATATTTGGGTGGTCTTTCTCGAAAAACCATGATTGATAATACATGGCTTGTGTAAAAAGCTAACTTATTTATATATTTAAAATATTCAATAGATCGAACTGTTTTTATGAGTACGGAAGAAGATAAACTGGCACGTCAATTATGGGCATTAGGCGATTCCGTACGCCTTAAGATATTGCGTCGTATCCCTCGCACACCCTATGACTGCAAAGAGTGGAATGTCTCAAAACTTGCAGAAGAGCTTAAACTCTCCCAGCCAACCATATCCCATCACTTGAAAATCCTCAGGCAAGCGGGTATTGTTAGTTACAAAAAAAAATGCAGAGATTGTTATTACTGGATTCGCGAAGAAGATACCGAAACAATTATTGAATCCATGAAAGATCTCCTTCAGCAGAATATTCCCTGCTCAAACAGAAAATCGACAGATTCCTGACGAATTTTGTTGCATGCAGAGACAGACCATCTTGATATCAACGCTCGATCATGGCCGAAATCGTAAATTATAACAGTCTGGAATGGCGCTCTGGTGTACTGGCACTGGAGGACGGAAGTGTATTCCGTGGAAAAGCCTTTGGGGCAGCGACCACAGTTCTGGGAGAAGCCGTATTTAATACCTCTATGACAGGTTATCAGGAAGTCGTAACCGATCCGTCCTATTCAGGGCAAATCATTACGATGACTGCACCTCAAATTGGGAATTATGGTATCAACCCGGAAGATATCGAATCTGACGGAGTAAAGGTGGCCGGATTTATTGTCCGCGACCTTTCCCCTATTGCCAGCAACTGGCGCAGCAATTTAAGCCTACCTGAATACCTGCTTCAATATGGTGTCCCAGGCTTAACAGGCGTAGATACACGTACTATAACAAAGAAATTACGTGTTACCGGGGCAATGAATGCCTGCCTGAGCACCGATGGTCTATCCGATGAAGAGGCCGTTACCAAAGCACGTGAATGGCCAGGCATCGTTGGAGTTGACTATGTAAAACAAGTCACCGCCAAAAACATTTACAAATGGGATGAAAGCATGGGAAGTCCGGTTCCATTTACCGTTCCCGGAACCCAACTAGAACCATCCATCCTGGAGCGTAAGCGCTATCATGTAGTCGCTCTGGATTTTGGGGCTAAATTTAATATCTTCCGAAAGCTCTCTTATCACGGTTTTGATGTTACTGTAGTTCCCGCGACAACAACTGCCGAAGCCATCAAAGAACTCAAGCCAGACGGAGTTTTCCTAAGCAATGGCCCCGGAGACCCTGATCCACTCGATTATGCTCACAAAACTGCTGCTGAGCTGATTCAACATTATCCCACATTCGGTATCTGCATGGGGAATCACATTTTAACGCATGCCTTGGGAGCTAAAACTTTTAAGCTTAAATTTGGTCACCGCGGAGCAAACCAACCTGTTAAAAACCTAATCACAGGCAAGGTATCCATTACCTCGCAGAATCATGGTTTTGCGGCAACACCAGATGAACTGGATAAACGTGGAGCAGAAGTAACTGAAATCAATCTGAACGATGGAACCGTAGAAGGTCTACGTCACAAAGATCTCCCAGTTTTCAGCGTACAATACCACCCTGAGGCATCCCCGGGGCCACACGATTCCGATCCACTCTTTGAAGAGTTTTACCAAATGGTTGCAAAACACGCATAATTTTAAAGCCACTCCCTAAGGAGTGGCTTTTTTAATGGATGAATAGAAATCTCTAAAATCAAACTTAAGCTTGAACTCGTTGAAGAAATGCCGCTGCGTCCTCTGGAGTATCAATTCCTACTGTTGGCTGTTGACTAATACCAACGGCTATACGGTGTCCATTCTCCAATGCGCGTAACTGCTCCAACTTTTCCATTTGTTCAAGAAAACCGGGAGGCAAAGATTTGAAGGCTCTTAAAAAATCACGTGTATAGGCGTATAATCCTAAATGCAGCAAGGCTCTATCCTGCTTAAACCAATCCGCATTCGGTTCACCTCCAAGCGCACGATCAAAAGGAATCGAAGCTCTGGAAAAATAGAGAGCAGCACCATCAATACCACGCACAAGTTTCACTTTGTTGGGATCTTGAAAATCCTCTAATGTTCGAATAGGAGTTCCCAACGTTGCCATTGAAAATCCTTTCTTCTGAATCAATTCAGCCAAAGCATTAATTTGCTCGCCCGTAACCAAAGGCTCATCAGCTTGCACATTGATAACTGCATCAGCATTCAGTGTTTCGTTCACTACTGCTAGGCGATCTGTTCCGCTCGGTAAATCAGGATCAGTCAAAAATGCTTTATACCCACGAGATTCCAAAAGTTCTTTTAACTCTTCTTCAGCTACAGCAAAATAGAGTGGAAATTGAGGAGCCTCCTTTTGGATGCGCTCAGCAGTCCAGAAGATAATCTCTTTCCCCTGAATAGGATGCATTAACTTACGTGGGAACCGAGTGGATGCCAGACGAGCTGGCACAACAATAGCAATGTTCATAATAATAAAAGATAAAGCAAAACCTTATCAATGAATAGGCTAAATTGAAATCTGAAAAATTGCAGAGATTTCAACAGGAGCTCCCATTGGAAGACCATTCACAGATACCGCCGACCTTGTATGTAACCCGGCATCACCCAGAATATCCACCAGGAAATCTGATGCTCCATTAAGCACGGCAGGACTTTCACTGAATCCATCAACACCATTAACATATCCGGTAATAGAAAGCACCTGTTCGATACAGTCTACTGTCCCACATTTAGCTTTCACTAGTGCCAGAAGATTCATCGCGCATTGGCGTGCGGCAATTTTAGCTTCATCGAAATTAATATCGGCACCAACTTTGCCAATCCAAGCCAATCGACCGCAATCCATAGGCAACATACCAGACGTATAAAGTAAATTGCCAACGATATGTGCCGCAACATAGCTCCCAACGGGATTTGGAGCTTCCGGAAGCTCAATATGGTGCTTTTTTAAACTATCTTCATGAGACATATTTATAGATCAAAAAGGGTTTCCGCTGTTCCTCGAAAAATCTGCGTTTGCTCTTCTTGCGTTAATCCAGACTCCTCAACCTCATCTACCAAACACTTGATGCTGGGAACCCCGGACTTAGAAGGATAGAGCTTCAACGGATAATCGGTACCGAAAAGAATCCGATCGGCTCCGACCATTTCAACTGCTGCCCTCCATATCTTATTGGAATAAATAAGTGGGCTGGCGGCAGTATCAAACCAGACATTTTTCATCTTTGAAGCACAATGCGGATTCATCGCATAGAAAGCTAAACCGCCTCCCCAATGAGCAAGAATCAGT
>ENA-ORCX01000532-ORCX01000532.1-marine-metagenome-genome-assembly--contig:-NODE-532-length-12469-cov-3.379358_pt1 | contig 12469 bp, 7 predicted proteins | sample MGYA00248630_ERZ508518 | MGnify/ENA primary metagenome ERZ508518 (study PRJEB26188, sample SAMN06268768) | marine metagenome | isolation source: Bioluminescent Bay, La Paraguera, Puerto Rico | place...
AGAGCTCGCTGCGGCCGCCGCCGCCGCTGGCCCGCACCTCGGCGGCTGTGACGCCCATATCGCGGATGATATTGATGCAATCCAAAAGGGAGTAGCCGACCCCCTCCATCACCGCGCGGATCATATGACGCCTGTCATGGGCCGCTGAGAGGCCGAAGAACACGCCACGCGCGTCGGAATCCAGGTGGGGAGCCCGCTCCCCCATCAGATAGGGGAGATAGATCAGTCCCTGGGAACCGGGGGCAATCTGCTCGGCCTGCCGGCCCATGAGCACATAGGGATCAACCCCCAGGCGCTTGGCCATGACCATCTCCACGGCACACATCTCGTCCCGGATCCACCGGTAGGAAAGCCCTGCGCTCTGGGTCACGCCCATGACGTGCCAGCATCCCGGCACCGCGTGGCAAAATGTCTGGGTCCTGCCGCCCGGATCAATGGATATCTCATCCAGGTGGGCAAACACCACCCCGGAGGTCCCGATGGTGGAGGATATAATACCGGGGCGCACGATGCCGTTGCCCACGCCCCCGGCCGCCTGGTCACCGCCGCCGCCTGCCACCGGAAGCCCTTCGGGCAGTCCAGTGAGCTTCGCCGCCTCCCGGGTAAGGCGTCCGCTGATCTCATAAGACTCGTACACATCCGGGAGCCACTCATAGTCGAGTCCCAGCTTGGAGACAACCTCCCGGGACCACTGGCGCTTGGGGACATCCAGAAACTGCATGCCGGAGGCGTCGGACACCTCGGTGGCGTACTCCCCGGTGAGCATGAACCGGACATAGTCCTTTGGCAGCAGTATCTTTTTGATTTTTTCAAAGATCTCGGGCTGATGGTTTTTGACCCACATCACTTTTCCGGCGGTGAATCCCGTCAGCGCCGGATTGGCCGTGATCTCGATGAGGCGCTTCGCCCCGATGATCTCGGTGATCTGCTCGCACTCCCTGCCGGTGCGCTGGTCGCACCAGATGATGGCGGGACGCAGTACCGCATCGTCCTTATCCAGCAGCACCATACCGTGCATCTGCCCCGAGAGTCCCATCCCCTTGATCTGCCGGGGATCGACCCCGCTCTGTGAAACCGTCTGGGCGATGGTCTGATAGGCGGCCTGCCACCAGTCCCGGGGGTCCTGCTCCGCCCACCCGATCCGGGGCTGGGCCATGGGATACTCCACCGCCGCGCTGGCGAGGGTATTTCCCGCTAGATCAAATAACACCGTCTTGGTCCCAGATGTGCCGATATCAACACCCAATAGATATGCCATATAGCTCCCCCTTATCTGTATCATCGCATATATTTTTCTATACCACGATTGCCCGAATGTGAAACCGAAAGCCGCACTATTTAATTATACTTTAATAAAACTATTTACAAAAGTTATTTCCACCTTTATGTTAGCATGCTGTTTTTTGCGCTGTCAAGCATATTGGATAGGATTCTTTTGCTATTATGAATGCACAGTCAGTTGTTCAAGAAATCGTTCACCAACAGCAGGGCGCCGCCGACGGCGCTCGCGGTCTCCCCGTATTGACTGATATGTATATAGGATGCGGTGTCGGAAAATGAATTGCGCGTTCGCACCTTTTGGTCCAATGTATCGATATACTCCGCGATATACCGCTGTATCCTGCCTCCGATAATGATATCCACGTCAAATATCATCCGGATATTGTTGATGCAGATGGAGAGGTTCTCCAGGTATTCATCCCAGATCCGCCCATACTCGCTCTCTCCATTTTTGAGATGCATAAAGAAGTCGCTCAGATCCTCCCCGTCCCGGACACGCAATACCTTGGTGGAGCAATAGGCCTCCAGGCAGCCCCGCTTCCCGCAGGAGCACACCCTCCCGTCCTTGATGATGGTCATATGGCCGAACTCACCGGCCCGGTACTGCCGCCCGTCGTAGATCATATCGCTGAGTATGATGGCCCCGCCGACCCCTTTATTGATCGACAAAAAGACAGCGTCGTTTAGATGCCGGATATTCCATATCTCTGCGAGCCCCGCCAGGTTTGCTTCATTGTCGATCATGACGGGATAGGAGAAGTGCTTCTGAATCTGGCTGGCCGGGAGGTCCTTGACCCCCAGTGTAGGCAAGAACTCCACGAGGCCCTCCCGCTTGGAAATAGTGCCGGGGATGGCGATGCCGATGCCCAGTATTTTATCCGGATCGACTCCATTTTTATCGATCTGCCGGTCCACCAGATCTTTCAGCGCGTCAAAATACGCCCCGCTGTTTTCAAAGGCCTTCCGGTACGTGCCATGATCCAGTACCTTGCCGGAGAGATCGATGAGCACCAACCGAATGGAATTGTGGGTGATCTCGATGCCCACCGAGATTTTGGCGTCGTATTGGATGGCATTGAGGGTAGGCTTGCGGCCACCGGATGACGCCAGGGTGCCCGCCTCCTTCACCAGACCGATTTCGCACAATTCCTTCAGTATCTGGGTGACCGTGGGCAGACTCAGTCCCAGGATACGGGATATATCCTGCCGGGTGACTTCGTTCTTTTGATACAATAGATTGATGATCCGTTTTTTATTGTAATTCTTGACCTCTAGATTGCTGATTCCTTTTTTGATCACGATATCCTGCTCTTTTCAAAGTAATGGAATGCTAATGGGAAGTATATACCAAATCCAGCCCGCAGGCAAACACCCGATGACAATGAGAGAAAGCGGCAAACCGTCACCTGTCTGCCGCTTTCCCATATGTCCGATCGCTTATCTGATCCTATTTGATAACGGTAAAAGTCTTCTCCAGGCTTGTCCGTCCGGTGAGCTCCGCTGTCCGCGCGTCGGGCTGGCCGCCCCCCACATGGAGGGTAAACGCCCCGGGCTCGATGACCTCTGTCCCGTCCTCCAGTACCAGGACCATCTGGTCGGCCTTCACCGTCATCTCCACTTGTTTGGATTCCCCCGCCTTGATCTTCACCTTGTCAAAGGCGGCGAGCTTCCACCGGGGGGTCCTGGCGCTGGCCTCCTTATCGGTGAGATACACCTGCACGGCCTCGGCCACATCGTAATGGCCGGTATTGCGCAGTGTCACCGCCAAGGGCATATCCTCTCCTGCCTCAATCGTGTCGGGGCCGCGCAGATCCCGGTACTCCACTTCGGAGTAGGAGAGCCCGTACCCGAAGGGGTACAGGGGGGCGCCGTCAAAGAATTTGTAGGTACGGCCTTCCATACTGTAGTCGGTAAAGGGCGGTATCTCAGACATGTCATTGTAAAAGGTGATGGGCAGCCTGCCCGAGGGGGAGAAGTCCCCCAGCACCGCCTGGGCCATGACCAGTCCGCCAAACTGCCCCGGATACCAGCACTGGATGATGGCGTTGACATTCTCCTGGGCGCTCCGTAAGTCCACGCAGCTCCCGGTCATATTGAGAAGCACCGTGGGCTTGCCCACCGAAGCCACCACTTCCAGCAATTGCTGCTGCACGCCGGGCAGGTGGATATCATTTTTATCGCCGCCCTCCCCTGTGGCCGCGGTCTCCTCGCCCTCCAGGGCCGCGTTCATACCCAGGACCAGCACCACCAGATCCGCCCGCTCGGCGGCGGAGATGGCTTCGGCAAATCCCCAGGAGGGGGTTTCCCCCCAGGCGGCTTCCTTATTGGGCTGGGTCAGCGTGCAGCCTTCGGCGTAGATTATGCGGGCGCCGGGCATTGCCGCCCTAAAACCCTGGACCACGGTATAGGAGACGGAGGGCGTACCGTAGTAATTGCCGATCAGCGCTTCCTTGCTGTCGGCATTGGGGCCGATGACGGCGATGGTCTTTGTCTTGTCACGGTCCGCCGGCAGGGTCCCGTCGTTCTTCAAGAGCACCAGGGACTCGGCGGCTATCTCCTGATTGAGGACATGGTGCGCCTCGGAGTCGTTGACCTCATAGGGGATGGAGGCGTAGGGCACGCTCTCGTCGGGGTCAAACATCCCGAGACGGAACCGGGCCATCATCAGCCGCATCAGGGCCTTGTCAATCATATCCTCGGTGATGAGACCCTGCTGCGCCGCCTCCATGAGGTGAGGGAACACAAACCCACAGTTGAGCTCGCAGCCGTTTTTCACCGCCAGGGCGGCGGCCTCGGCCGGGGTATCCACCAGTTTGTGATGCTTGTAGATATCCTCTATGGCCCCGCAGTCCGAGACCACATAGCCGTCGAACCCCCACTCATCGCGCAGTATTTCCTGCAATAGGGTGGTGCTCGCACAGCAGGCCTCGCCATTGGTCCTATTGTAGGCGCCCATCACCGACGAAGCCCCCGCCTCCTGGACACAGGCCTTGAATGCCGGGAGATAGGTCTCTTTCATATCCTTGATGCTGGCCTGGGCGTCAAAAGAATGCCGGTCGGCCTCGGGCCCCGAGTGGACGGCAAAATGCTTGGGGGTGGAGACGGCCTTCAGGTACTTGGGGTCGTCCCCCTGCAATCCCCGGACAAAGGCTACGCCCATCCGGGCCGTAAGGTAGGGATCCTCCCCATAGGTCTCGTGGCCCCGGCCCCACCGGGGATCCCGAACAATATTGATATTGGGCGACCACATGGTGAGTCCCTTGTATATACCGTGATCCCCCTGCCGCTTGGCCTCGTGGTGCTTGGCCCGGATCTCGTCGGATATGGCGGTGGCCACCCGGTGCATGAGATCGGCATTGAAGCTCGCGGCCAGCCCGATGGCCTGGGGAAATACCGTGGCCACCCCGGCCCGGGCCACGCCGTGGAGGCATTCGTTCCACCAATTGTACTCGTCGATGCCGAACCTAGACAACGCAGAAGAGGAAAAAACCATCTGGCTGACCTTCTCCTCCAGGGTCATACGGCCGATCAAGTCCTTCGCCCGCTCCTCAAACGATGCGTCTGTATCCTGCCATATTTCCATACTCGCGACCTCCTTTTTTGATATGATACGATCGAAACTCGTGCTATAATACTTTAATAAAACTATCTACATAAGTCCCTTAGCATTGATGTTAGCATGATGCTTTTTTGCTGTCAATCGTGCGTTTTTTGCACCTGGTTGATTACATAATCGTGCAACGGGAAAAACGCCCGCTACGGCATCAGCCTTCCGCTGTGAGCTCTACTCCTCGGCGGCTACCAGTTCATCCATGGCTACGGTAAACTCCTCCGGCGTCAATTCCTCGGTAAACATCTGCACGATGAGCTCCAAACACCGCGTTCCCTTATTGCCCAGATAGGTATCCCACCACAGCATGGACTCCTCGTGTCCCACGTCTCGGGTCAGATCGACCGCCTTATTGTAGACCTGCTTGATCGCCACATAATCGGCGGCGGTGTATCCCGGCAGGGGCGCGATCCTGCCTCCGCCGTTTGGCATGGCGTCCGCATCCCACATGGGCAGGGCCATCCCTGTGTAGGTGGATCCCGTGGTGGAGATGATCTGGGCGAGCAGGATGATGGTCTGCGCGACCTCGTCGGGGTACTGGGTATCGGCGCTGCCCATCCAGCAGTCCACGGCGCCCCCCAAGAATGTATGATCATAGGGCCCGCCGACCCCTGGATAGGGGCAGGGAACGATATCGCCCCTGCTGGCGATACTGGAGGTGAATCCCCCTGTGGCCCAGCTCCCGTAATAGTACATGGCGTAATTCCCCGCCATAAATCCATTGGCGACCGTCTCCACGTCCTTCAGCAGGCAGTTGTAGCCGAATGCCCCCGTGCGTTTCAGCTCCAGCATCTTGTTGCACGCCTTGACAAACCCCCTCTGCTGGAAGGTGCTGTGCCCCATGAGGGCGGCCTTGACCCCGTCCGGGCCCACCTCCCGCATGGCAAGGGTGGCGTAATGAAACATCAGGGGCCACATATCCTGCCCGGCAACCCCTATGGTCGTGATGCCTTTTGCCGAAAGGACCTCGGCAGTGGTGACGAGCTCATCAAATGTGGCGGGGATGGACAGATCATTGTCCTCCAGTATCTTTTGATTCATAAACAAAAGGGCATAGGCCCGCATGAAGGGGAACCCGTATATGGAGCCGTCATAGGTCTGGTGCTGCAGGTATTTCCGCGGCAGGGCCCGTTCGATCTCCTCGGTATAATAGGGGTCCATGCAGAGCACCTTGCCCGTATCGATGAAGGACTCAGAAAAGCCCCCGCCCCAGGAGAAGAAAATATCGGGGGCGTCATTGACGGCGATCGATGTCTTGATCCGGGTCTTGTAGGTCTCGGTCTCGGTGGCGTCCACTTCAAATGTGATATTGGGATAAGCGTCCTGAACGGCATCCAGTCCCGCCTCCAGTGTGATCCGGTTGGCGTCGATATCGGTGGTCCAGATATGCCACAGGCGCAAGCTGATGGACTCGCTGGTTTCCTCGCGGGGAGACCCGCTGCTCCCGGGCGCCTTTTGCAGCGGATGACAGGCGCCAAGGGCCAGAGATACCGCCACAACGATGGCAATGCTTATATACCTATGTCGTTTCATCCGATCCTCCTGACTGCCGTCTACTCGTTCCCCTTGAGCCGCTGCTTGTACTCGCTGATGGTGATCCCGGTATATTTCTTGAACAAGATACTCAGGTAATGGGGGTCCTCGATCCCGACGCGCTCACAGAGCTGATAGACCTTGAGGTCTTCGCTCTTCAGGATCTCCAGCACCTTCTCCATCCGGATCTTCTTGATATAGTCCACAAATGTATAGCCGGTCTCCTGCTTGTATATCCGGCTCAAGTAACTGGCGTTGAGATAAAATGTATTGGCCACATGGGTCAGGGACAGCTCCGGGTCGGTGATATGGGTATCGATATACTCCTTGATATTCTGTATGATCCCATGGACCTTCCCCCTATTGGCCTCCAATATCTTGTCGGCAATCCGGCCGGCGCAGTCCGTGAGGTATGCCTCCATCTGGGGCAGTGTCTCCATGGCGCAGATCGTCTCATAGGGATCCGTATCATCGTCGAATACCTCCGCCGCCGGTACGCCGGACTCCTCCATGACCCCGAGGCACTGGGCCAGTATCTTGGCTCCGGCGGCATGGAGCTGCTCCGTGCGGGAAAGCTCCTCCGCATTCAGGGAATGGAGTGCCTTCACCGCGGCCTCCTCGGCATTCTGGATCAGCCCGGACTTCAAGGAGAAGCCCAGCAGATCCAACTGTTTGTCATCGCGTAAAAATTCCCGCTCCTCATTGATGATCTCATCGTATTTGACGATATGGCCCTTGCCGCACACCAGTTTGTATTTCAGGGCCTCCATGGCCTGCTTGTAGGCCTGCTGTACATCCTCCATCTTGTGAACGGGACGGCTCAGGCCGGCGCTGGCCACACAGGAGAACCGCTCCGAAAGCTCCAGCTTGATATAGTCCAGGGCTTCGTACAGATCGGCCCTGCTGTTATTGCTCAATATCACCACTAAGCTGTCGTCACTGTACGAATAGATGCGTCCGTATCGGTCCAGTATCTCACTGAACACGGCCTTGGCTCCGTTTATCAATAGGGTCTTTTGCTGCGCGCCGTCAGGATCGGCCTGAAAATCGATCCACATGACCGCCGCCTGGAAATACGGCTCCTCAAAGCGGATATCAAAGTACTCCAGCGACTGGTCCATCTCCCCAAAGTCGTACTCTCCGTTTATCAATTGCCGCAGGGCCCTCTCCCGCAGGTGGGGATAATTGTCCTCCAGCCGCTGCTTCAGCCGTTCGACCTCCCGGCGCTCGCTGCGCGCCTGCTCCAGGGCTTCCTTCGCCTTCAGTGCGGTGGCGGATATTTCCTTCGGATTGATGGGTTTCAATAAGAAATCCGACACCCCGACCTTGATGCTTTCACGGGCGTAGTCAAAATCCTGGTGTCCGGTGACGATGATGATCCGGGTATCCGGTGCGAATTTCATAATCTCGGCGCTCAGCTCGATCCCGTCCATGATAGGCATACAGATATCCATGAACACAAGATCCGGCCTCACATCGGCCACCATATCCAGGGCATGCTGTCCCCCCGGAGAATCACCGGCCACGGCAAAGCCCAGGCTTCCCCAGTCCACACAGTTCATCAATAGCTGGCGGACCAGGCGCTCGTCATCGATGAAGACGACCTTTAGTTTTTCATTTTCACTATTCTTTGTCATGCTGTATCTCTTCCGTTACTGCTGGTATGGTGATGCTCACAGTCGTTCCTTTCCCGATCTCGGTCTCTATCCGCATCACATCGATACGCATATAGTATATTCGCAGCCGCTCGATGGTCCCCCTCACGCCGAAGCTTAGGGGATCTCCCGCCATGACCTTGTCGACCTTCTCCGCGCTCATCCCCACGCCGTCGTCCTCGATACGGATGCATATATCTGTCCCGTCCAGGACGGCGCTGATGCGGATGCGGCCCTTCTCCCCCTTGGGCTTGATGCCGTGGTACAGGGCGTTTTCCACGATGGGCTGCAGCGTCAGCTTGGGGATCAGCATATCCCGTACACGTGGATCCATCTCGATATCCGCGGTGAAGATATTGTCGTAGCGGATCTTCAGTATCTTGATATAATTTTTTACCGCTTCGATCTCTTCAGCGATGCGGATCACCTCGTTGCCCTTGCTCAATGTGGTCCGGTAGAGGCTCCCAAGCGCCAGTATGGCCTCGTATACTTCTTTGTTCTTATTCATCAGCGCCAGGGACGAGATGGCGTCAAAGGTATTGTACAAAAAGTGGGGCTTGATCTGGGAGTGGAGCAGCTTCAGCTCGCTCTTGCGGATCTGCTCCTGCTCATCCACCACCCTGTCAAAGAGCACATTGATCTCGTCCACCATTACATTGTAGCCTTCCTTGAGAGACGCGATCTCCCGATTGCCGGACTTCATGGTGACCGGGGTGAGCTGCCCCTCCTTGGCCCGCTCCATGGTCGTAACCAACTGGTCAATGGGCTGTGTCACCAGCCGGGAGAAAAACGATACCCCGAAGAACATCAAAAGCCCGTTGATCAGGATAAATGCCAGCGTGATAAATGAGAATCTGAATAATTCACTGGTAATGCCCGACATGGGCATCAGCGCTATGATATCCCAATCGTAAGCGTTCCGCCGCTCAGAGATCATATAGTCGACCCCGCCGATATTCTGTATGACATAGCCGCTCTCCGAGGCGGCGATATCCGCCAGAACCTGGCCGATATCCAGGCTCTCCTTCGCCGATACGATCACATTTTGATCCGCGTCGCTGATCATCACCTGCATGCCGTATTCCTTCACCAGGTCCTGAAACGCGGTCTGTATGACGTCGGTGGAGAAATTGGTTATCTGGACGCCATTACTCTGCTGGGTATCGATATCGTTGAAAAGCCGGATCATCGATATGAAATTGTGCTTGCTGGCCCGCTCAAAAAAACCGCCGCCATTGTATGTAAGGTAATAATCACCCTTCCGGGCATTTACTTCGTCAAACCAGGACGCGTCGGTGATATTGTTCGATATTGAGTTATTGATCATCCGGATCCCGATATCCAGGGGCTGCCCCTCGTTGGGGAAAAGGTGCACGGATGTGGCATAGGACATATTGTCCAGTATATTTCGTATGGCGTTGCGTACTTCGGTGCGCCGCCCCACGCTGCCCCAGTTTCCGTCGGACTGCATATAGGCGCGGACTTCCTCATTGCTCACGATGGTCCGCGTGGTCTCATTGATACTGTTGATCACATTTTGTATGTTCTCATCCACCAGATACAGCGTCTGGGAAACCGTGCTGCTGGCCTGATCCATAGAGATATTCTGGTATATCCGCTGGTTCAGCATGCTGCTCAGAAAAAACGTTGCGGCAAATAGCAGAAAGCAGTAAATCGCAATCTGGGATGTGATGCTCAGATTGAAGAAAAAAGCCCGCAGGCGTGTTAGGATAGTCCCCTTTTCCATGCCTTCTCCCATGCAGCCCCAAGACAAAAGCCCAGACACCTACATAATATCATCAAAAAAGCGGATACACAATCAATCGGCCGGTCTACCCCATTAGCTTGCTCTCTACCGTGATCCCCCGCTTACGCTCCCCCAGACGGATCCTGGCGCCAAAGCGGCCCAAAGATAATATAAACGGCTTTACGCACGTTTAAACAATAACAGAGGCGCAAACGGATGGTTGCGCCTCTGTCGAATACGGCATTAGTCAAATACCGATTACTCCTTCACACCTCCCAGTGCGACACCGGCTATGATATACCTCGAAAGCAGGAAGTATATGATAAACAACGGCAGCACCGTCGCAGCCAGACCCAGATACACAGAGCCGTACTCGGTCTTGTATATGTCGCCCCGCAAGAGGCTGACCATGATCGGCATGGTGTATTTGTCGGAATTGGTGAGCAGGACCAACGGCATAAACAATTGGTTCCAGTTGAACACAAATGTAAAGATCGCCTGGGTCGCGATGGCGGGCACCATCAGCGGTATGACGATCCGATTGAATGTGTAAAACTCCCCGGCGCCGTCGATCCGGGCCGAATCCACGATATCCAGGGACAGCGTGGCCAGCAGATACTGGCGCATAAAGAACACCATGGCGGGATTGGCTATCGCAGGCAGGATCAGCGGCAATAGATTATTGGTCCAGCCCAGTCTGTACATAAACTGGTAAAAACCGATACCGGCGACCTGCAGGGGCAGCATCAGCACAAACATAATAAAGGTAAAGAAGGGCTGGCGCAGCCTCCAGTCATAGGCCATCAGGCCGTAGGCCGTGAGCGATGAAAAGTATGTGGCGCAGAGCGTCGCACCCGTGGAGATGATCAGCGAGTTCTTGAATCCGATCAGCGGATTGAAGCTCTTGCCCAGCAGTATCTGCAGATTGTCGACAAAAAATCTGGACGGTATCAGCGATATGGCATGCTGCTGGATCTCATAGGTGGAACGCGTCGAGTTCACAAACATGATGACAAACGGGAACAAACTCAACAGCGCAAAGAAAACGCAGATGATATACACGATGGTCCTGGATATAGTGAGGCCTACGGTCGATTCTTCTTTTCTCATAGCGCTGCCCCCTTCCGTGCCGTCATCTTCTCAGCCTTGATGAGCGCTTTTTTCTGTTTTTTCAGTTTCACCTTGTCCCTGTCACGCATGATGTAGAAGAGTACGCCGGACAGTATGGCGATGATCACAAACATGACCAAGCTGGCGGCCGCCGCACGGTTGTACAGATAACTCCCGCTGAACGCCTGGTTGTAGATAAATACGCTGCTGGTAAGCGTGGCGTTATCCGGTCCGCCGAGATTCAATAGTTTCGGAATATCGAACATATTCAATCCGCCGATCATACTGGTGACCAGCACGTAGAGAAGTATGGTCCGCAGGCTGGGCAGCGTGACATGAAAGAATGTCTGTGTGCCTGTGGCCCCGTCGATCTCCGCCGCCTCGAAAAGGGATGGATTGATACCCAATACCCCCGCGATCAATATGATCATAGTATAGCCGTACCACATCCAGAATTGAATAAATGCGACAATACCTCGCGCCGCCCATTTATTTTGCAGGAAATAATATGGTCCATCCAATATGCCTAGTTTAACCAATACGTCATTGATGGGTCCCATGGGGTATCCGAACAAGGCGTTGAACAATATGGCGATCGTCGCTGCCGTGATGATATTCGGCATATACAGCATCACCTTGAACGCACCCTGACCCTTTATATTGAGACGCCGATTGGTAAACCATGCGGTCAGCAGGAGCGCGAGTATGATCTGCGGTACGAAGTTGATGATCCAAATCAGCGCAGTATTTCCTAACGATTCTATGAAAGTTGGATTGGAGAGAATCAATTTGAAATTGCGGAATATATCCGGGTAAAAGGAAAAATCAGTCTTTCCCAGGCCCTTGAGATCGGTAAATCCGATAATCGTCGTATAGGCGATGGGATACAATTGAAAAACAAGGAACGCAAGTACGAATGGTATAGAAAAAATGTAGCCGTATTTGGCATAGCTGACACCCTTGCGTCGCATAAGCGTTCACCTCCGGTCAAAGCAATTCGTGCTTTCATTAATAAATCGGGACGGGCGGTAAGGCGTCCGCCCCGGATAAACGGGTCCTAACTAGTCAACGACAACATCCAGATTGTCTCTGACCTGCTGCTTGAAGGCATCGATAGCCTCGTCGTAGGTCTTCTCACCGGAAGTGTACTGACGGACCTGGTCGCGCCAGAACATGTTGATGGTCTCGTCATACTGGGTCTTGTTCTTACCAGTGGCGAACTCACCGGCGGGTACGAATACGTCAAACATATTCTGACCGCCTAGGAAATCCAGGGTGCCGTCGGACATGGACATGACCGTACCGGAAGCAACCGTATCCTTGGTGCCGCCAGGCCCGTTCAGGGTGCCGTTGGCCCAGAAGTACTGCAGTCCAGTGTCGGAGCTGTCCAGGGTGATCCACTCGATGATATCGCCAACAGTGGCGGGGATCATAGTGTCTTTGTTACCGATGACCCATGTGCCGCCCCAGAAGAAACCAACAGGAGGCTCACATACGGCCCAGTCGCCATACGTACCTTCGCCAGGCTGCTCG
>ENA-ORCX01000534-ORCX01000534.1-marine-metagenome-genome-assembly--contig:-NODE-534-length-12406-cov-2.386325_pt1 | contig 12406 bp, 12 predicted proteins | sample MGYA00248630_ERZ508518 | MGnify/ENA primary metagenome ERZ508518 (study PRJEB26188, sample SAMN06268768) | marine metagenome | isolation source: Bioluminescent Bay, La Paraguera, Puerto Rico | place...
TGCCCCGGGCAGGCCATAAAGGGCGTGAACTGGGGGGCCGGGTGCGCCAGAGAGGATATATACGATGCCGCCGCCTGCCGCAAAGCGGCCCGGGCCCGGGCGGCCCGGATCGGGATAGAGGAGAGTATCTGCGGGATATGCATCGGGGTGTGTCCGTGGACGAAGGGGTATGTAGCCAGGGCGCGATAAAAAGACTCCGATGCGCAGGTAGGAGAATACAGGTCAATGGAGGCGTCGGACTACGGGAAAAGGACACCTCATCCGACCCTTTGGGCCACCTTCTCCTCAAGGAGAAGGCTTTCATCTGGGTCGCATTATGAGTAATAGGACTCTCGAAGGGGCTGCTATAACCTCAAAAGACAGACAGCGGGGTTTAAGCATCGTGCCTTTGCGGAAGACGACTTTGCCGGGTAAGGAAACAGAAGGCAGGTGGAGCGGCGCAGCATGGTTTCGGAACACGCCTTAACGACCGCTCCAGAGAACAGCATAAGTGTTTTAAGGCGCGGAACCAGGCAAGCCGCGAGCCTGCTTTCCCGAGCTCGGCAACCGGAGGCTGGAGCAAAGGGCACGAAAAAGAAAGATAAACTGAGCAATGGCTGGAGGTGGAGAGGGTGGAAAGACGCTGGAATTTATGCCCGAAGGCGCATAGACAAACAATATAGTGAGTGTTACGATAAAAATAATGTAGGTTATATCTCAATTAAAGTACTGGTAACGATTCTAGGTTTTTTCTTTGATAGTAGAGGTGCATAGTATACTTCAAAAGGGACCATGAAAGTAAAGTAAAAAAATGCTAAATACGGGTTAGCTTATATCTAGGATTAAAGACAGGAGAATACATTGAACACACGTCTCGACCTCCACATCCACACCACAGCCTCCGACGGTACCTGGGATATCGACACCCTGTTGGCAAAACTCCGGGAAAAGGGCATCGGGATATTCTCCGTCACCGATCATGACGAACTGGCCAGCACCCGGGCCCTCTGGGACAGGCGGGAAACACTTCCCGAGCGCTTTATCCCCGGGGTGGAGGTGTCGGTGACCCACGAGGGACAGGAGTACCACCTCGCCTGCTACGGATTTGATCCATACAATGAGGATATAGGGGCCATCACGGCGGAGAACCGGCGCAGGCGGGATGTCTACAATCGCGATCTCATCGCCTTTGCGGCGGAGCACTATGAGGGGATATCGATCGATGACTATGAGGCCTATACCCATGAGCGGAATCGAGGCGGGTGGAAGGCGCTGTGGTACCTCATGGACAGGCGGATCATCGGGGACATATGGGAGTTCTTTCCCCTCATGATGCGGCGGGGGGTGCCCATGGTGTTCCCCTCTCCCCGGGAGACCATAGCCCGGCTCCACCGGGCGGGGGCCCGGGTCATGCTCGCCCACCCCAGCGTGTACAAGCGCTCCCGGATGGAGGAGGCCGCGCTGGATAGCTGGGCGGCGATGGGCGTTGACGGTTTTGAGTGTTTTTCCTCCCAGGTGACGGAGGAGGACTCACGATACTATATCGACTACTGTGACCGGGAGGGTCTCATGATATCCGGGGGCTCCGACTGCCACGGGCGTTTCGTGGACCGCCCCCTGGGGGAACCCCGGATCACAGTAGACGATATCCGGGTGGATTTTCTATAGAAATACGGAGGTCGGGTACATGTCCAAACTCTATACCGAGCTTTCCCGGGTCTATCATGAGATGCACCAGACCCTCTTTGATTACGCGGCCCAGTATGCGCTATTTGAGGGATTAATCCGGGAGCACGGCTGCCGGAACGTACTGGAGATCGGGTGCGGCAGCGGCAATCTATACCCGTACTTTTTAGAAAGCGGGTACGCCTATACCGGGCTGGACCTATCCGGGGAGATGCTCGCCATCGCCCGGGAGGAGCATCCTAAGGGGCGATTCGTCCAGGGGGACATGAGGGATTTTGATCTCAATGAGAGATTCGACGCGGTGCTGGTCACCGGGCGTAGCTTTACCTATATGACCCGCAACGAGGACGTCCATCTTGCCCTAAAGACTATGGGTAGACATCTGGAGCGCGGGGGCCTGCTGGTGTTTGACAATTTCCATGCCGGGGAGATTTTCACTGATTTTCGGACAGAGCTTTCGTCGGTCTGTACCTACGATACCAGGACCTACACCCGGGCAAGCCGCAACAGCATAAACGGGGAGACCGGCTGGACGTGGAACTGGCACGCCATGTATACAATCGAGGAGGCGGGCAAGGACACACTGGTGATCGAGGACGCGGCGGTGCTCCGGGCCTTTACCCCGGATGAGATCGGCCTGTTTCTGGCCCTCAACGGATACGAGACAGTGAAGACGCACTATGACCCGCCCGTCATGACCAGTGTGGCAAAATACATGGATAATAGCCGCTTATGATTGAAAAATCGCTATTTATCTACATTATATGACTTACATTGCCCGTGCCCTGCAGATGGTGTCATGGGCAAAAACATATCGGCCCGACAGACAAATTTCTGATCCGGATGAGTTCAGCAGCAATTCTACGTCTGGGTAAATACTCACCGGGAACTTTTTTTATATTATTTGCACAAAAAAGGTATTGTCGGTATAAAAAAGCTGTGATATGATCTTATGACTTATCTGTCATTCAGGAGTACATATGATGAACGGTATCACAGTGCAAAGAGACGATTTCTGGCGGAAGATGATCGCCCTGGCCGCCCCCATAGCGCTGCAAAATCTGGTGGGCACCCTATTGAACCTGGTGGACACCCTGATGGTGGGGCAGCTGGGGGACGCGGCCATCGCGGCGGTGGGGCTGGCCAACCAGCTGTTCTTCCTGCTGATGCTCTTCTTATTCGGGATCAGCAGCGGCGCGGCCATATTCATGGCCCAGTACTGGGGCAAGAGGGACCTGCACGCCATCCATAGGGTACAGGGGCTGTGTCTTGCCTTGAGCGCCGCCCTGTCCCTGGTATTCGCGGTGGTGGGATTCGCGGCCCCCCGGTGGGTGTTGGGGCTCTTTTCCCAGGACGCCCAGGTGATCGGCCTGGGGGCGGACTACCTGCGGATCGCGGCCATCGGGTATCTCCCCATGGCGGTGACCCAGGTGTATGCCGCGACACTGCGCAGCACCGAGCAGGTCAAGGCCCCCATGGCGGTGAGCATGCTGGCCCTGGCGGTGAATACCACCCTCAATTACCTGTTGATATTCGGCCGCATGGGACTGCCCCAGATGGGCGTCCGGGGGGCCGCGGTGGCCACCGTCATCGCCCGGGGGGTGGAGTGTTTCCTCCTGCTGCTGATCGTCTACGGAAAACAATTGACGGCGGCGGCGCCCCTGGGGGACATGGTGCGCCAGCGCAGGGAGTTTTACCCCCGGTTTTTCAGGACCACCACCCCGGTGATCCTCAATGAAGGGCTCTGGGCCCTGGGGGTCACCCTGTACAATTCGGTCTACGCCCATATCAGCACCGAGGCCATCGCCTCCATCCAGATCGTGGGCACCCTGGAGCGACTGGGGATGGTGGTGGTATTCGGCGCCGGGCACGCCTGCGCCGTCATCGTGGGGAACCGGATCGGCGCGGGGGAGCAGGACAAGGCATTCCTCTACGCGCGGCGGTTTGTCTGGCTGTCCTTCCTGTTTGGCGCTCTGGGGGGGCTGGTGGTGTTGGCCCTCCGCCAACCGGTCATGGGACTCTACCAGGTCTCGGAGGCGGTGTACGCAAACTGCATGTATATCTTCTTGATCATGGCGGTGGCGCTGCCCTTTCGGTGCTTTGACTTCACCATCGTGGTGGGGATCCTGCGCAGCGGGGGGGATACCCGGTACAGCCTCTTCCTCGACATCGGGGCGGTGTGGCTGCTGGGTCTGCCGGGGGCCTATGTGGCAGGTATCCTGCTGGGATGGCCGGTCCACTGGGTCTATGCTTCGGTGGCTATTTTGGAGGAGGCCCTTCGGGCCAGCCTGGGCCTTCGGCGGTTCTTCGGCAGGAAATGGATACACAATCTAGTGGAGGAGCCGGTGGCGGCGGAAGGCGGCTGATATGTCCTTTGCTGCGTACGCCGCCATCCATATAGCAAAAAACCGCCTTCCGGCGGTTTCCAGGCTGTCGATAAAGCCTAATCTGCGTCGTTGGCTTTGTTGCTGACGTCGGTCACGTATGCTTATATACGCTCCCTAAACAGGTGCAGTTTACTGCACTGAGCAGACAACTCGCCGCAGAAGGCACGGTTTACCGTGCCGAGTAATAAAGGCACAGCCTGCTGTGCCGTAAGCATCTCAGGCTTTCTCGGCACCCTGACTTTTTTGACAAGTAGAAAGGAGTGGCTCTGCCGCCTCTTTTGTATCGTCTTGAAAAGTGTCAGTTGATCACAATGCCGTCCAGTATCGCCTGAAAATCCGCCGCGTTGCCGTCAAAAGTGGTATCCAGATCGCCGAAGGTGATGGCGTACACGTCGCCGCCGACAAAGAAGTACACGTACTCGAACTTCATGGCAAAACCAGCAAAGTCACTGGTGAATACGATCTTGCTCGCATCCACGCCTCCCACAGTGATCTTCTCCGTGTCGCCGACAAACTGAACGTTGTCAAATGTGCTGCTCATAATCTCTTTTGACTGCTCCACCACGCCCTCCAATGAATCCGCGGGAAAGGGCTCGGTCTGCATCATGAATGAAGCGGTGCCCTTCTGGTAGGCGTGCAGCATCCCGGCGGATTCGAGGACTTCCCATCCCTCCGGTACGGTCACACTGATTTGGGCATCCCCGGTAGATTGGCTTTCTTCCTCCGCGGCCTCTTGTACTTCCTCCGGCGCGGCTTCTTCCTCTGCCGGGGGCTCCTCTTCGGCCGGATCCTCTTCCACTACTTCCTCCACCACTTCTCCGCTTTCCTCCGGCTCGGTCACAGCCCCTTGCCCGCCGCAGGCGGTCATCACCAGCACCATCAGCAGGACCAATACGATCGCGATTGCTTTTTTCATTTTCCTTCCTCCTTATGATTGCAGCCATGAGCCATATCTGGTGCAGGTATGGGGGCCCAGGGATTGGGACGTTTTACAACCGACAGCTCATTTACCCATTATTTTACCCCCATTTCCTGGAATTTTCAATCATGATGTCCAGACTTTTGCCCGGATCGCCCCTGTGTCAGGACACCGGTAAAATGGGTCATTATTTAATCATTTCGACATCAAACCACAACAATTCTACCCCATGTCTGTGCTATACTCATATAGATTTCAGAACTGTCCATACTGTATATGGAGGTATCTATAATGAAAAGGATTGTCGTCCCTATACTGGCATTGGCTGTCGCCCTGGCCCCGCTACAAGCCCTGGCGGCTCCCGGGGACTCCCGGGTGGCGGTGGGCAAGGATCTCACGGCGTTTCAAAAGGGCGTGGTGTACGATTATTTCGGTATCGACCCGGGCTCTGTGACGGAGCTCACCGTCACCATCGACGATGAACGGGCGGCGCTCTCCGGCATCGTGCCAGCGGATAAAATAGGCTCCCGCTCGATCTCCTCGGTGTACATCAAGGAACTGAACCCCGGGGAGGGCATCTCTGTGAACACCCACAATATTACCTGGGTCACCGCCGAGATGTACATGGCCGCCCTAGACACGGCGGGGGTAGATAACGCCTCGGTGATCGTGGCCGCCCCCACTGGTGTCTCAGGAACCGCGGCCCTCACAGGCATCTACAAGTGCTACGAGGATATCACCGGGGAAGCCCTCAGTGATCTGGCCAAGGCGGCGGCAAACGAGGAACTGGTCCGGACCGGGGAGCTGGCCGAGCTGCTGGGCTCGGAGGAGGCCCTGGAGTTTATGGCGGAACTGAAAAAGGCCCTGGCTGAGTCGGAGAATATGACCGACGAGGAACTGCGCCAGATCATCCGGGATACCGCCGTGGAGCTGGAGATCACGCTCACCGACGAGCAGGTGGAGCAGCTATTGGGTCTCGTGCGCAAGCTGGGCGCCATGGACCTAAGCCCCGAGGAACTGCTGGATCAGGCCAAGCGGATCCAGAAGAGCCTGGAGAAACTGCAGCAGACCCAGGAGAAAGCAAACGATTTCTTTCAGGCGGTGGGAAACGCATGGAACAAGGTGGTGGACTGGCTGAAGGGCCTGTTCGGAGCGAAATAAGAAACGCTGATGGTGAAAGGCCCGCCAAGCGGCGAGCCTTTTTTTGCACGTATGCTATACTGTCGGGGGGAGGTGGGAATTCATGGAATACCGTCCTTACCGACCAAAGGACCTAGACAGGTGTACGGACCTGGCAAAGGAGGCTTGGCCCATTATATCCAGAGTCGCCGATGACCAGAACGCCCTACCCTTCATGAGAGCCTATGTAAAGCACAATCTCGCCCTGTCCGATTACGCGGAGGTGTGCTGTGACGGGGACAGGGTATTGGGGTTTTTGATGGGGTACACCAAGAAGCAAAAACACACCCCGGAGCAGAAAAGGGAAAACAGCAGGATATTCAGGGATGTGGTGCGGGGCAGATACGGCAGGGTGAAAAAACAGCGCAGACTGCTGCTATCCCTGATCATCTCGGCGGTCAAGGTGGAAATCCTGTGCGCCCGCTTTGACGGGGAGGTACTGCTATTCGTGGTGGACGAGGCATACAGAGGCCACGGGATCGGCAGGGCGATGCTGGACCGCTTCCTCAGGTATGCCGCCGGGCAGGGGTTAAAAACCGTATACCTATCCACTGACACCGAGAGCAACTGGCGCTTCTACGAGAGGTACGGGTTTACCAAGTACAGGGATTTCTACGACAACGGTCTGTCGGTCATGACAGGGAAACGGATGAAGAGCTTTATCTATTATTACCCGTTGCAGGAGAGATAGGCAAATGGTACGATATACGGACAATATGATCGACTGACGGAGGAACGACTGTGAAAAAGAAAATGGCTGTCACATCCCTATGCCTCATGGCGATGGCGTGCGTCGCGGGGTTTATCCTGATATTCTCCTCCCTGTCCATAGGGGAGAAGGCGGGACACGCCGCCATGCAGGCCAACGGGGGCTTCATGGACACCACGGCCTATTACCGGGTCATCGACTCAACCGTAGATAATTACCGGACCGCCGGGTTTGTGCTGGCGCTTACGGGGGGCGCCGGGGTGCTGTTGAGCGGGTGCGGGGTGTATAGGGAACTGGATTGATAGGGACTGTGTGAATGCAAAGCCCGCCGTGATGGCAGGCTTTTGCGTATCATACAGTATTTTGTTATGATTATATATATTTATCAGACAGGGAGTAGTATCATGCTCAAGGACAAGATCGTGTACCGGGTGATCGCACCCATACTCATACTGTCTATCATCGTACTCTATATCAACTTTTTTCATCTGGACAACGGCCCGCGGGTAACGCCCATCGCGGCTGATGATATCACGTCCATGACCGTCACGGTGATACCGGAGGAGGAAACGGTCCCATGCAGCCGGGAGCAGATCGAATCCTTCGCAAAGGCGTACAATCACGCCAGGGACTACCGGGACGACGTGGGCACCACCCATATGGCGATGGCGGAGATCGTATTTACCAACGGGGTTACCCTGCGGGTACGGGGCGGGGGGAGCGATTTCCAATCCGCCGGGGGCGACAATATACGGGGGTGGTCCCTGGGAGCGTGGTTTGATGGAATATTGGAGAAGAACGAGTAACAGTACAAACGACAATTTGCATAAGAATTGTTTCCCGTAGGATGTACATTACACCCCAGGCACCAGCAGTCTGGCTACCGTCCCTTTCCCTTCATCACTCTGGAGATCAAACTGCCCCCCATGGGCTTCTACGATGCTCTTGACCAGGATCAATCCGAAACCGCGGTCCCGATCGACGCTGTCAATGCTTTGTTCATGTATCTGCCGGATCCGCTCCCCGGGGATACCGCATCCGTCGTCGGCCACTGTGACCGATACATGCGTCCCCTGACCGGATACGGTCACAACTATATGACAAGCCTCTTTATTGTGTTTGGCGCTGTTGATCAGCAGATTGCTCACCGCCCGGGAAAATAGACTTTCATCCAGCAGGGCTGCCGCTTCTTCATCCTCCACCTTCACATCAATACTGGATACGCCCAATACCCCGCTGTTCACACACCCGGCTACCGTTTCGCGGACGACAGGGCCCACCTTCATTCGGGTTTTTGCCAGGGGGTGTATGTTTTGCTGGAGCAGGGTGATCAGGTTTAGATCAGCGATCAATTCCCGCAGTATCACGGCGTTTTCGGTGATGATAGCCGCCTGGGAATGGGTGTCACTCGGTAGAGCATTGTCTTCCCCGATGAGAGCGGAATACCCCAGGATCATGGACAGGGGGGTCCGCACATCGTGGGATATGCCCGCGATCCAGTGCCGGATGGCCGCGTCCCGCTCTTTGATGGTACGATTCTTGTCCCGGATCGCTTTGGCGGTTTTGTTAATGCTGTGGGCCAGATCCCGGTAGATTCCCTTCTCCTCCAGGCCCACCGACTTTTCCCTGTTTAGAGAAAAAATCCCGTCGATCAAGGGGCCCAGGGGCCGTGTCACCCGCCTGCCCAGCACGGCGGCGATTAGAATTGTGAGTATGACGTTCAGGACGATCATGCCCAATATGGTCAATGGCCAGGACCGGACGGTATTGGTGGGAAGAGAGATATGGTATCGTGCGATGGAATGCTTGGGGTACCCCAGCACCAGTATATTGTCCCCCGACTCCCAGGTATAGACCGGATAGTCACGCAGATAATTTCGGGAAAAGCGGGCGATGTCCTGGAGGGAATAGTGATCCCCAATATCCGGGGGCGTGTGATAGGCATAGATAACGGTCCCGTCGGGGCCGATTACCTGGACCCAGAGATCATCCCCCTCTATCCTATCCATCGTATCCCGAGACAGGGAACCGTTTTGGGCCCATTCGTCCGCGATGGACTCCGCCGTCCGGGCGGGCTGCTTCACCGAAGGGCTGTACCGGGTCAGGAACAAAAGCAGGGCGTAATTGAGGGCGAGGACCACCGTCACCACCAGAACGATGGTCATGATATACCGCAGTGTGACTCGATAGGCGCCGTGCTTCATAGCCCTCCTCATACCAGCAGCTTGTACCCAAGCCCCTTGACCGTCACCAGGGATACCGGAGAGGAGGGGTCCCGTTCGATCTTCTCCCGGATACGCCGGATATGCACCATCAGGGTATTCTCATAGCCGTAGGCGTCGTCTCCCCAGCCCGCCTGGCACAGGGCGTCGGTGGTTACGATCCGGCCGGCGTTTTGGTACAGGGCCAGCAGCAGGGCGTGCTCCTTGGCCGTCAAGGGGATCGTCTCCTCCCCCCTGCTCACCTCGGCCTTTCCCATATCCACGCTGCAGGCCGGCAGACGGAAAACAGGCAGCTCGGCAAGGGGGGCGGCGTAGGTCCGCCGCAGTACGGCCCTCAGTCGCAGGGTCAACTCCCTGGGCAAGAAGGGCTTGACGATATAGTCATCGGCCCCCAGACCCAGACCCACGATCCTGTCCTCCGCCTCTCCCCTGGCTGTCAGGAACAGGACCGGGATATCCACGCGCCCTTTGATCTCCCTATATAGGGAAAAACCGTCCCCGTCAGGGAGCATCACGTCCAAAACAGCTATATCGGGCCTCTCGATACCTACACGAGCCAGAGTCTCGGCGCAGGTGGAGGCTGTGACGATATGGTGAAAGCCGTCCCTGCGCAGTATGGTCTTAAGCATCTTGAGCAGGGGGCGCTCGTCATCCACCAGCAGTATCTTTCTATTTTGTATATCTTCCATGGCGATTCTCCATAGGACTTTGGCTCATTATACCATGCATGCCACCTGATACCGTAACCTTCCCAGAGATTTAAGGCTGGCGTAAGCTTAGCTGCAGGGCGGCGTAATCTCCCGATGGTACAGTGGTGGGCAGTCACATAGTTAACAAGGATGGTGAATGCAATGAAAAAATTCCTGAACACACTAGTTAAGATCGCCTATTTGGGGATAGGAGGCCTGCTCGGACTGTGTCTATTGTTCCTCTGGGTCTGCCGGATCCATGACGGTATCCAGTCCAGGAAAGAAGCTGGCCTCATCTATCCGCCGGGCCAGAAGGCGGAACTGAACGGTCATGCAATCCACGTCTACACCGAGGGGGACGGGGAGCTGACCTGCGTATTTCTCTCGGGGCTCGGTATCTGTGCTCCCTCGCTGGAATTCAAGGGGCTGTACACTCTGCTCTCCGACACCTACCGGATCGCGGTGGTGGACCGGGCGGGCTACGGGTACAGCGAGCCCGCGGGGGATGAGCGGGATCTGGATGACATCCTGGAGGAGACCCGGGAGGCTCTGGGGCTCTGCGGGATGGACGGGCCCTATGTACTCTTTCCCCACTCCATCGCCGGAATGGAGGCAATCTATTGGGCCCAAAAATACCCCCATGAGATCAAGGCCATCATGGGGATGGATATCGGGTTCCCCGAAGGGTATCTGGAGCAGGGCTTCCCCCAATCGGCCTACCGGACCTACCGTCTCCAGGCGTTTTTGACCAAGTGGGGCGTACACCGCTTGCTGCCGGATATGTTTCTGAGCCAGGAGGTACTGGAAGGGTACTACCTGACGGAGATGGAAAAAGAAGAGTACAAGGCCCTCTCCTACAAAAACCTGCTCTCCGGCGATGTGGTGCGGGAATTCATGGCCATCGAGGAGAACGCGGCGAAGTCCGCCGCCCTGCCCCTGCCCGCAAAGACGCCGATCCGGATCATCATGCCCATCCCCCTCACCGAGGAAGAAGCGGTGAAAAAGGCCGATTATGAGGCCAAGCGAAATGAGATATATGGTGCCTATGTGGGTCGATTCGACGACGGGGCTCTCATTCATATTCCCGGCATGCACAATATATACGAGTCCGCCTATGAGGAGATCGCGAAGGTGAGCAAGGAATTCATAGAGGGGATTGGGGAGTAAACAGGGCATGTCCCTTTGTCAGAGTTCTGAAGCAGTAAATTAAAACCCCTACCCATCCCCTCTCCCCCGTGCTACACTGATATTGTCCAATATCTGGTATCACTTCATATCTAATTAAGGGGGGAATCAACATGACCGAAGCGACAAAGGCTGCGCTTAACGGCCTGCGTGACCTATCCACACTGCAGTGGTACGTCATACCACTGCTGGCCATCGTGTTCTACATCTACGCCAAAGAGATCAGAAAGGCCAGGGCCACACGGAACTGGGACGCCGTACTGGCCGGGGCCACCATCCTGGGGCTGGACTTCTTCAACGAGACCTGGAACAGCTGGGTGATGGTACTGACCGGACGGTCGGCCTTCTGGACCACCCCGGGGCCCACGGCCCTGCGTATCCTGGTGGGATGGAATATCGAGATACTGTTCATGTTCTCCATCGTGGGGATCATCTACTACTACTCCCTGTCCGAAAATCAGGACAAAAAGATACTGGGGATCAACGAGAAATGGGCGGTGGCTATCGGCTACACCGTATTCTGCGTATTCATCGAGTGCATGCTCAATATCGGAGACCTGCTGATCTGGGAGTATCCCTTCTGGAACCTGTCATGGGGCGGGGTATGGCTGATCGCGCTTATTGGGTATTTCATATTCTTCGCCGGGGCGGCCATCATGCTCTCTATGAAGAAGCTGAAAAGCAAGATCGTACTTGTGAGCGCCATCTACGCGGTACCGATCGTAATGAACATTATTGGAGCCAGCCTGGGCTGGGTGTACTGAGGAGATCGCGGAGGAGGGCCCTGCCCTCGGACTCCCTCTTCTTTTCTAGAAGAAAAGACAAGGAACTGCCTTCTGCGTGGCAGTTCCTTGTGGGTTTCAAAAGGGACTCGTCCCTTTGGCTGAGGCTTGGAGGCGGAGCCTCTGCACCCCATCAACTGAAGGTCAAATACTCGCCATCAGACTGTGGTATACTATGGAAAAGGAGGGCTGTCTATGCGATACATACCGACCAATTGGGATATCCCGTATTTCAATATGGCCCTGGAGGAGTACATCATCAGCAATCCCAGGTTTGATGAGGAGTATTTCTTCTTTTATGTCCACGCTCCCTCCATTATCGTGGGCCGGTTCCAAAACACCATCGAGGAGATCAACGCGGACTACGTCCGTGACCATCAGATCTACGTGGCCCGCCGGATCACCGGAGGCGGCGCGGTGTACCACGACGGGGGGAACCTAAATTTTTCATTTATCGTCAGCGCCGAAGGACACGGCGGGGGGTTTGAGACCTACACCCGGCCGGTGATCGCGGCGATCCGGGCCCTGGGGGCGGAGGCGGAGTTAAGCGGCCGCAACGATATCCTCATAGACGGCAAAAAGATCAGCGGCAACGCCCAGTGCGTACGGGGCGGCAAACTGCTGCAGCACGGGACCATACTCTTTGACTCGGAGCTGGACAATCTGGTG
>ENA-ORCX01000535-ORCX01000535.1-marine-metagenome-genome-assembly--contig:-NODE-535-length-12404-cov-4.015494_pt1 | contig 12404 bp, 11 predicted proteins | sample MGYA00248630_ERZ508518 | MGnify/ENA primary metagenome ERZ508518 (study PRJEB26188, sample SAMN06268768) | marine metagenome | isolation source: Bioluminescent Bay, La Paraguera, Puerto Rico | place...
AAGCAAAAACAACAGATTGTAAACACGCTGTTTGATCAGGAACAGCACTAAAATATGGCTTGCCCCACCGCCATAAATCTACAAAATTTAACCGCCGAAAACATACATTTTTACATCGGCGTTGACACCTGCAATTGCTTTTGAACGTAGACTTCTTTTGCATAATTTCGATCATATGAGGTAAAGTAACTATATGGATTAAACATAATAGCCATGGGATACCCTCTCTTCTATACGAGGTCCTCTGCCCGTGAAAACATATCCATGTTTTTCTGATACTGGCTGATCTTATCCGTGATCGCCGGATTGACATGGTAGTATTTCGCATTAGGATCAAAGCGTGCAATGGCCCTGTTCAGCACGGTGATGTTCCTGATGAAATCCATATATTTATCCGGGATGTCGAAGTCAGAGAGCAAGTCCGCAAGCGAGAACTCATATTTCAGGTCATCGTATGAAAAAGGGATATTGGCCGAATATTCTTTTCCGTCTGCGATCACCTTCGCTTCATATGGCTCATAACTCACCGACAGCATGATCTTCATCCCAGGGGGCGGTGGCACATCCAGGCTAGCGAATTGCCCCGCATTGCAATTCAGCATAACGGACATCCGGCCGTTCACAGTCTTGATATTTTTATCCAATTGCTCCTCAATTCCCTGCAAACCAAGCTTGCTCGCCAGTGCATTTTGTCCTTGGGTGATTTCTCCTTTTGCTCCAGTTCGGCGTAATGGTAGTCAGTGTTATAATAAAAATCGACCCGACTGGCCGCAGTCGCATTAACAGCGTCCCATTCTTCTCTGTTCTTAATCATATAGTAATCAAGAATGCCATTATAAGCCTCATGTGCAATCCAATTAAATATGTTCTGCCTTTCCTCAAGAGAGACTTCCTCAGTAGCCCATCCGCCACGCGAATAATATATGTCCTCCAGGTGATTGAAATATTCCTCTTCAGTAATGGCCCCCTCAATATAATCCCTCGCCATATCTGTATAATATGATAAATTATTTGCCGCTGGCTGCGAAATAAAATATGTATCTTTCGGCGCAGCCACATTTTCTTGATTTCGAACAATCACATCTTGATTTTGAATCTGTTTTTGCGCATAGACATTTTTCACATAGTTGCGATCATAAGAGGTAAAGTAACTATATGGATCAAACATAATAGACATAGGATTTCCCCCTTTCTATACGAGGTCCTCTGCCCGTGAAAACATGTACATGTTGTTTTGATATTGGGCGATTTTATCCATAATCCCCGGATGGACGTGATAATACTTCGCATTGGGGTCAAACCGGGCTATGGCTTTGTTCAGGACAGTGATGTTTTCTATAAATTCCATGTACTTATCTGGGATATCGAAATCGGACAATAGATCAGCCAGTGAGAACTCATATTTCAGGTCATCGTATGAAAAAGGGATCGTCGTCGAATACTCTTTCCCGTCTGCGATCACTTTCGCTTCGTACGGCTCATACTTGACTGATAGCATAATCTTCATCCCCGGCGGCGGGGGGACATCCAGACTGGCGAACTGCCCCGCGTTACAATTCAACATAACTGACATTCTACCATTGACTGTTGTGATATTTTTATCCAGGCTCTCCTCTATCCCCTGTAGGCCTAGCTTGCTTGCCAATTCATTTGAGCCTTGGATGAATTTATCTCTTTGTTCAAGTTCAGCATAGTGGTAGTCGGTGTTGTAGTAAAAATTGATTTGGCTGGCTGCAGTTGCATTCGCACTGTCCCATTCTTCTCTGTTCTGCATCATATAATAATTGAGTACCCCATTATATGCTTCGTGAGCAATTCTATTAAATATCTCTTGTCTTTCTTCAAGTGATACTTCTTCTGTGGCCCATCCACCATGTGAATAGTATATGTCCTCTAAATGACTATAAAATTCCTCTTCTGTAATTGCACCATCCAGATAGTCTTTGGCGAGATTGTTATAATAATTCTCATTGTTTGCTATCGGTTGTGAAATAATATATGTGTCCTCGCTTGACTCGACATTATCCAGCTTTGGTGCAATCACACTGGTCCCCTGCATCTGTTTTTGTGCATATACATTTTTTACATAATCCCGATTATATATGATAAAATTATCATGCGGGTTAAACATAATAGTCATGGAATTTTCTCCTCTCGTTTACATTATTCTATTATTTATAATATCGGTATTTTATAGTATTTATTAAGTGAATTTATGATAACAGGGGCCATCTTTGTACCGTGATGGCCCCTACTTTTACTTACGTCACCCCGTTAACCGAGACCAGTTGATTAATCACCGATCTCATAGGTATACTCAATCCTAAAAATCGGGGCAATTGGCCTGGGAATATACGATGAGGATGTGATCCTGGCCCTGTAATTCCAGGTGCCTATCACCGGCATCATATCTTTCTCCCATTGGTCCGAACAATACACATACTCCCAGAGGTATGAGCCCGTATGGTACACCGTTTCCGTGCTCTTTTTGATTTCGATCTCGGCGTAACCATTGCCGGCAGTAGACTGTGCCGAGATGGAACGTACGCCCGCAGTGCTGGGCATCGTGCTGCCGGCAGAAACGCTGATATTCTGTGAATAATATGTATTCACCCTGCTTATCGTCATACTGCTGCCTGTGAGGGTAACGCTATCGAGGGATATACGTGGATTTCCTACCGTGAGACGGTACTGCTCGTTTGCAACCGGCTGCTCTGCCTTAACAACCACATAATAGAAACCTGTTACAGGTGGCTCATAATCTACCTTGGATACATTTTTAAGATAATTCAGGAAGGTCGTTCGACGAGCGGTCTGATCACCACTAGAATAGTAGAGAGAATAATCCGGATCATTGGCCGATCGTATGGTAAAATCCACAGGTACACCATTCGATGAAATTATCACACAGTTCCGGAATGTCGTGCCGGTGGTAAAAAACACCCTGTACCAGTGTTCTATACCCTGGTTTGCCAGGGTGGCATCCACATAGTTCATGTGAACATTGGGATCATAGCGGTCCAAATTAGTCACTGTATTCATGCCAGTTGTGAAGTTCGACAAACGGTCAAGAATGGATGTATACAGAACCTTGAAACCTGTCTCAGCCCAGCCCCGGTAATCCGTTCCCACCTGGATTCTGGCATAGTATGTACCATCGGGAAGATCCCCGGGAATGGCGTAGGCTCTATAGGAGCTGTTAGTTTCCGTACATGGTATACTGAACTGCGTTCCGTCGAGGTTATAGAAGACCAAAGCCAAATCAATCGTCGCCTGATCGTCAAGGACGATAAACCCGGCATCACTGTTAGCATGGTCCACTTCAAACTTAAAGTATCCGTTATTGTTGGCTGTACTGAGTGTGCCGGTGAACGGATTATATGCATCAGGATTTGTTTGATTCGGTGGAGTTGCGTATAACAGCGCATCCATATTGCTTATATCGTTATCCTGGGCCGGGATTGTGATTTCCGAGTACGCACACACATCCAGCATGCCATCGCCGTACTTGAACTGGATGACGTTGTCCTCCGTAGTGCTGAACAGGTACTTGTTGACCATGACCCTTTCTTCACCGGACGCAAGCACCTGCGTCCATTCGCCATCGTTGATTCGGTAAGCCGGCGAGTTCACCGTCTGGCCCACAAAGTAGAAGTTGCCTTCCTCCGCGTTGTAGGTGATGTTGTTCATCATACGGTTTACGGTTATGCTTCTGGCCGCGGACGCCGGCTGGGTTTCGTCGCCCTTCAGGCGGACGTATACCGCGCGGGTGCCAATGGCGGTTTCCGGCTGCGTCCACTCCATGTCGATGCCGTCGTCCGTGCAGGGCAGCCACTCCGCCGTCACGGTGCCGGTATCGTAGCAGTACTCGTAATCCGAGTCCACCTCGATAACGGCCGCACCTGCCTCCGGGAAGGTAATCGCCGGCTGATCCGGTGCGGCACGCCGACCTTTCAGAGTGACACAAAAAGGCAGGTTAGAGCCACTTTGCTTCATGCACATAATCTGGTCTTCCTGCGTCAGCAGGCTGGCGAATGAGAACGATGTGCTGCCGGCCGGTATCGCCAAGTAGTTGCCTGTCGAACCGATCCTGTAGGAATAGGTCTTTGACGCATTCAACCCGGTAATGCTTTCGGAGGTATAATTCACATCCAAGTCCTCGGGTAATCCGGGTAGCGACGGTACGGTAATTTCGCGGTATGCGCCTACCGTAGAGTTGCACAGCACACGGACGGTTATATCAGCGTCCGGCTGCATATATGACGTAATATCAATATAATAGTTGCCGTTCGTACCGCGCGTCCAGGTACCGCCATTGACGCTGAAATACGTAGTGGGCAATGAAATGGTGTCTTCGGGGCTGAACCGGATATACCCCGAGCTTTCCTCATAGAAAAGAGTGTTAGGCGTACGGTAAAGTCTTGTCATTACGGCCGTCGAAGCGAAAGCGCTCTCCGTCGCACGGCTTCTTAAATAGATCGAGCGGCTTCCGAGTATATCTTCTGCCTGCGCCCACACGAAATCTATTCCGTCGTCGGGGCAAGTCGTGAATTCCCCGGCGCTAGAGTCATACCTGTATTCATAATTCGAATCGAGCTGTATGACGGCTTTGCCAGGTTCTGTAGAAGATACCGTATATGCCGGTGCAGTAGGCCGTACAGGTATCACGACTGCCACAGGCACGCTGTCCACTGTACGGACATATATGTTCCGTGCATACGTGGAGATCAAAGACGAGATGGAGAATGACGTACCCTGCGGGATGTTTATATAGGAGCCATTGCTCATGGTGGAATACTGGTACTGTGTATCCGGGTCCAGCCCTACCAGTGTCTCATTGATAAAATCAATGGATAGCCCTTCCGGCGCTTCATCTAGCTTCGGGATAACAATCTCCTGATACGCACAGGCATTCATGCCGTACTTGATCTGCACGACAATATCTGCATCTGTGTTCAGAAAGCTGCTAACATCCAGATAGGAAGCGCTACCCCGGTATGTCCATGTCCCGCCATCGACGCTGTAATACGAACCGGACAGGGTGGCGCCGTAGTATAACCGGCGCAGGCTGGCTTCATAGGAAAGCGTATTGGGGGTCCGGTATACCGCTGTCCCCCTTGCCTCAGATGCAAATGCGGTAGAGGTTGCCTTTGAGCGTATATAGACGTAACGGTAACCAGGGACATCTTCAGCATGGGTAAATACGATGTCAGCGCCTTCCTCAGGCACATCGGACCAGGTGGCATTGTCATAGCTGTACTCTATGTCTCCATCGGCAACCAGTACGGCCTCCCCCGGCTCATCTGTCACAAATGTGGGAACTGCCGGAGCAGCAGGCCGCGCGGGGATGTAAATAGGTATTGCGTCTTCTGGAAGCGTACCTTGCACGCGTACATAGAGGGTGCGTTGCGATGTAGAAATTAAGCTGCTGATTTCAAATGAGGATGAATTGGCGGGAATTGCCGTATATGTACCTGTATTGGTGGCTAAATGATATTCATAAAGCACACTGGGATCCAAGCCAACGATCAATTCTGCTTCAAAATCAAGAGAAATTTCGTCTATGCTATCAAGTGCTTGGAGAATTGTATCATTAACCGATTCCACGGTCGGTTCCACGGTCGGTTCCACGGTCGGTTCCACGGTCGGTTCCACGGTCGGTTCTACGGTCGGTTCCACGGTCGGTTCCACGGTCGGTTCTACAGTCGGTTCTATAGTCGGTTCTATAGTCGGCTCTTCAGCCGGCTTTTCTACAGTTGCAGCAAGTACGTTGAAAGGAAAAACACACACGACCATCAAAACTACTAAAAAAAGAGAAATTATTTTTCTCATTGTATTTACCTCCTATTATCAAGTCTGGATTCTAGGTATAAATCAACTCGCCGCTCTTTGCTTATTAGAACAATGGTATCACCCCGTTTTCTGTGATACTGAAAAATCTCACAAATTATCATGCTAAACATCCTAATATATAGATGCCAATTAAGTGAAATTTGTTACATAATAGTTTTATCCATGTCGATCCGAAAGATAATAAGACGAGTAGCAAGATATATATAAAAGTATAAACTCGTCGACGTATGGATAACGTCATCTAAATAAATGGTTTACATTACTGAACTCATCCATGACGAAGTGGACATGTACGGGAAGCCGGCCGCCATATACATGGTCGGCGAGATAGTAAAGCTGCTGGAACAGCTGGGTGTAGAGCATCCCCACGATGAAATTGAAGCTGCTGTCATTGTCGGGAATCACGGCAAAGAGCGCTGTTTTCTTCTTCCCCATGGAAGACAGGTCAAGCTCATCCGTATTGGTGATTCCGGCAATGGTAGATAGGTTAAACTTCTCCAACCGCACACCCAGGCTGATCAAGATGGATTTGGCCGTCTTACCCGCCGCCAGTTTGAAGATATGGTACTGCTTGACCGCCAGGTGTTCCGGGTCCCGCATGGCCAGCCGTTCAAATAATTCGTCAAGGGGGCTTTGGTAGGTCTCGTCATCCTCCCGTACTTCTGCGGCGGCGATCATCTCCATAACCATCGGGAAGTTGCGCTCCTCCTCCGGCGCTTCATAGAGCAGGTACAGGATGAGCGCCTCCAGCAGTGCGGTCTCAGACCGTTCCCAGAACGGGTCGTTGGTATTGCTGCCCTTGGGGGTGGTGTTGCGGATCAGGTTGGTGACGAGCTTCAGCACGTCCTTATCGTCCTTGAGGTAGGCGAACGGATTGTAGCAGTGGGACTGGTGCATATTGATCAGGTCCAGCACCTTTATCTCATAACCTCTGGTCTCGAGCAGGCTGCCCGTATCCCGCAAGATCTCCCCCTTTGGGTCAAGGACGACAAGGGAGGTGTTGGCCTGCATTACATTTGGCTTGGCATAGAACCGAGTCTTACCGGACCCGGAGCCGCCCACCACCATGACATTCAGGTTGCGCCGGTGTTTATGACCATCCAGCCCGATGGAGACATGCTGGGTGAGTATCTTATTCTGTCTTTGATTCCTGTCCCTGTACTTCCGATTGATAGCCGCCGCGACACCCCACCGGGCGCTGCCGTGTTCCTCCCGTTTGCGGTAATTGCGCTTGGTGGACAAATAGATACCGATTCCCATTCCATAGGCGGCTAAAGAAATCAGGATGCACTTGGGTGTATCCACTACCCATCGGATATGGAACGGGTCGTTCATGGCTTCTGTGAAGCCCTTCATCACTGCCAACAGCCCTTGGGAAAGAAAAGGGGCGGCCAATAAGGCCGCCCATACTACGGGGAGGATCAACACAATACATAAAGCGATGGTGCTCTGGCGATCGTTCTGGTCCTTCATCGCTCCTTTCCCCCGTCACCCCGTTTCTGTTTCTTGGTGGGAGCGTCAATGGTCTTGATGAGCAGATCGTCCACAGCGTCGGTGGGGCGCTCTTCCTCGATCAGATCGTTTCTGAACTCGTTGAGCGCGTTTACCATAACACCGTACTCGTAGTTATCCAGGGTCAGTACCCTCTCCCCCTTGGGGGCATCCCCTGTCATCTCTCCGGCTCCTGTTTGTTTTGTTGATGCTGCTTTGCTAGCATTCGGTTCATCCTGCCGGATATCTCGCTCATGGCCTCCTTCATTTCAGAAAGCTCAGTGCGGATTTCCTTAGGCTCAATACCGGATAATATTTCAGGTACATCATTGAAGCTGTAGTGCCCCTCCGTCTCCATACCGTACTTCCTGCAGAGCATGTACGACACACATTCGGCATGGAATTCATACATGGCCCGATCGTAGCTTCCATCGCCCCTGTCCATCTCCGCATGGGCCAGTTCCCTGGACAGTGCCCGGAATATATCCCCTGCATTCATGCCGGGTCTTATCTGGATATCCCGCTCATCCGGTCGATACTGGGCATCCACACTCGCGGGCAGCGTGTCGCTTGCCTCGATGTGAACGGGCGCGTGATCGATCAGTGCCTTAAGGCGGGTCCGATCATCCGGGTAAGTCTGCGTGTCCCGCTTCCGACTGCCGCCGGTCTGGGAGATATCGAACATCTTCTTGGGGTTGTAGCTGATGCCGGTGGAGCCGTCCTCCCGCTGGTATTCATCCCCCGGCTCCAGGATGTAGAATCCGGTCTCGTTCCTGCGGATATATGCCCCCTGTTCCTTCCAGGTATCGAAGTCCGCGATACGGGTGGCATCCGGCCTCTGAGCCAGAATAAGTAGGGCGTTAGATACGCTGTAGCGGTCAAACCGGCTCTGTATGCTCAGATATCTCTGGAACGCGGCGCCGTTTCGTGCGATGTCCTCCGTAGCCTTGTCAATCATGGCATAGACCGTTTCCCGCTGCTCTTTCTTCTTCTGCGCCCAGGCTTCCTTATCAAAGGGCTTGTTGTTTTGAGACGTATTCTGCTTCTGCAATAGATCATCATAATTACTCATGTGATTTACCGTCCTTTCAATTTTCTAGGCTTTGGCCTTGTATTAGGCCTTTTAGATCTGGCTGGCTGCATGGGTGATTTCCGTTTCACGGGTCTGCCTTTCGTATCTGTATGTTCCTTTTGCGTTTCCCGTATCTCCTTTAGGTCCTCACGGACGGATCTTCGCTCCGGCTCAATGGTATCCCCGACGGGTCTCCCTCTGCGCTCGTAGGTAGGCTCGGACGGACGGGATCTTTCCGTCGTCGCCATCGTGGGGTTTGAACTGTCGTTCTGGGGAGCCTTTTGGTGATGCGGCCTCGCCATGAGTGTATCAAGAAAATCCTCGGTGCTCTTCTCGGCAGGTGTGTTTTTTGCAGTTGGCGTCTTTCCCTTCTTTTGTTTCGCGGCCCTTGCTCTCTCGATATCGCTCTTGATGGATGCTGTGTCTACGGTGGCCAGCTTGAACCGCTCGACGATACGATTGATCTTGGAGGCGTCCTCGGCACGCACCATGATATCGCACATCCCGTCCAGGTCTTTTTTGTCCCGCAGGGCACAGTACAGCACACCGTATCGCTTTGCCTCCTGGGTGAATTTCCGAAGATCCTCATTTCTGACCGCAAACACCTTTAGTTCCTTACCGCTCCGTAGTAACCCCTGCAGCCGGGCCTTGCCTTTGGTTTTCTTCTGGTCTTTCAAGACGGCATACAGATAGGTGGCGAGGTTCTTGGCCCCCGCGCCGGAGATCTTTGCGACTACCTCTATTCCCTTAAGTGTCATGTTGACGATCTGGTCTGCCGCGTCGCTGTGATTCATGGATTCGTTCCTCCTTCCTTTGTTTGATTTCTTCCTGTTTCACCCGATGCAGTTTTTCTTTCATCTCATCGGACCGGGCCAGGATACCCGTACAGAGCTTCACCTCCTTTCGAAGCCGGGAAAGCTCCTTGGTAATCCCGGTAATCTGTCCCCTGTATCCCGCTTTTCGCTGTTCATCCACGCACCGGCGTACCCGGTTGTATAGCAACTTCCGGGCAGCATACATATCGGTCATTTTCTGCTCCAGTCTGAATTGATGGGTAGAAAGCTGTTCCCTGGTTTCGATACGGTATTTGCATAGGAACCGGGTCTGTGCAATGAGCGTATCCATGTGCCGGATGTCCTCGCGCAACAAAAAATGCGTCCGCTTACGGGACGCACAATGTTTGGGCAGAATGCCCATCTTGTAAAGATAGTGAAAGAAGAGGGCTCGCAGGCCAGTGAGTTTCTTAGCCCTTCTAGGGTTGTAGTGCCCCTTTAAAGCAGATCGCTTCGGCGGTGGCTCCGCAAGTGTTCCCGGCCTCACGGGATTACGGTTATTCAGAATTCGCTGCTTAATGATTTCCTCGGTGTAATCATCACCCAGGGTCTTCAGCCGGACAAACCGTTCCTTCCCCGAGGGACGTACCGCCATGTATTTCACACCGGTCTTGGTCTCGTAGCCCTGCCCCCGCAAGGTGGCAATGAACTGACTAAACGTCATAGACGCATTGATGGCCTTGTCCACATCATCGCGGATCAGTCCCCGCCATGTGGTTTTGCCCTCCTGGTCCGCTTGCCACTCTGCGTAGTGTCTGGCCTTCCCGTACACAGGGTTCTCAATTACCGATAGGGAATACTCTCGGCAGAGTCGATCGGACACCTTGCGCATGAGTGCGTATGTAGCTTTATTGTCGTAGTACCGTTTGCCATCCATAAAGGAAACAGAGTTGAGTACGAAATGATTGTGAAGATGTTGCTTATCTATGTGGGTGGATATTACGACCTCAAATCGCTCTCCCCATAATTCCTGGGCCAGCTTCACCCCGATGGCATGGGCGGTCTGGGGGTCCACTTCACTCGGCGCGAACGCCTGGTATCCGTGAAAGGCAAGGATACTGTCCGTCTTCTGAAACTGCAGCTTTGTACGGAGCATTTGCTCATAGGCAATGGCCGGATCACAGTTGATACCGGTTACATAGAATTGATGCTCGGTTTTCATGCCCGCCTGGGTATAGTCCAGGACATTTTGCAACCCCTGCAACCCAGAACTTTGAAAGTCCGTATTCTCCGTTTTGTCTGGATTGACTGCATAGTTGATTACCCGATCAAGGCGGTCTTTCACATCCCATATAGCCGTTGTCGCCATCATCATTCCTCCTCTCCGGCGACGTGACAGCCGCCTGTATGTCCAACATGGCTTTCCGCAACCGATTCGCTTCGTACTGGAATGCCGTCCGAGCTATATGCCCTGTGGCATTGGCTCTGGTCGCGATCTGGTTCAGATTGTTGCCGATGGCGCGAAGCTCGCGCATCATGGCGTGATAGTCTACCGGTGGCAGTTCTTTTGGTACATAACCTTTGATAAGCGCACGCAGGTAATTCTCCTGAGATAACCCTGCTTTGCTGGCGCTGTTCTGGAGACATGAATTTTCTTTTTCATCCAGCCAGACCTGTTTTCGTATGCCACGCTTTCTCAATATGACCTCCTTTATAAAACAAAAACTGTCTATTGCGTTCTGCAAAAGACAGTTAAATAGCGCCCTAGAACTTTCAATTGGCTGTTTATCCCTTAAAATATCCAGTAGAAATGGCATTCAACTTCTATAGCCATATGCTAATTCTTTATCAAGTGTCTTTTTTCTTTCTTGCCAGTCAGGCATTAACATAGTTATTAGATTATAAAACTTTTTAGAATGATTAGGCTGAATGAAGTGGCAAAATTCATGCATTACAACATATTCAATGCAATTCCTAGGAGCCTCTAGGAGTTGTTTGTTTAGTGTTATAACCCCTTTTTCAGGTACGCACGAACCCCAACGTGTCTTCATATTTCGAATGCGCAGTAATGGAAAATCTACTCCATATTTTCTGAACACAGGAAATATTTCTGAGATTATGTCACAAAAGACCTCCTGACATTCTTTATTGAGGTAATATGTGATTAAATACTGTTTTCTAAAAAAATCGTTTTTATCTTTCACGGTCAGGTAAAGATATACACCATCAGTAAGAATGGATTCTTTTTTTGATTCTTTTACCTTTAGACGTAAACCTCTCCCCAATATATTAAAGGTTTCTCCACTCACACATTGTTTAGGTAAAGGGGTATATTTTCCGATCTCTTGAAATCTTTTCAGTGATGAAAGGATATACTCTCCTTTTGAACGAACAAACTCATCAATTCTTTCAGAATTGACCGCTGGGCTCGCTGATACATAAATACTACTATCTGCACGAATCCGTAAGTTGAGGTTCTTAACATTCTTCCGTCGTAGATGGTATTGTATCATTATTTCGTTATAGAAAACCGTGCGTAAACATTCGTTGTCCATAATGTGTTAAAACCTCCTGAGAGCAACGGTTTTCACATTTTCAATCACTTTATCAATCACATCAAAAGATAATTTTAATCCTTGATCTTTTTCATATTGGTAAAACAGATCATCAATATCTTGTGCGATTCGGTCATGGATAGTCTTCTTGTTTGTCCAATCAACCTGACTATGATGCTCGATAATTTTAGTAATCTCAGCCGCAATATCAGCAATTAAATCAGCTTTTGCGTCTAACTCTGGGACATCATCGAAAATCGCTGATATCACACCATAAAAAGCCTGAGCATGAATATTATATTTAATTGCCTCCGGATAACTTATATCACTTGTACCATTACGATAATCTTCCATTATGGATCGCATCTTGGCAAGGTATTCCGCTTCATTAATGATTTTATCTTTGTATTCTTGTAATGCATCTCTGACCCTCTTTGAAAAACTGTCATAATATGCCGGATTCTCATCGTATTTTTCACTGATACTTTTCGTCATGCGACTTGTGATTGCATCAGCCCTTGCACGCAAAGACCCCAATTCGTCTAATTCTTTTTCAAAGTCATCCTTGTTAAGTATATCAATTGGATGTGTAATTTGCTTTAAGCCAGCCACAGAAAGATGAGTATCCAATAAGTTTTGCATTAACGGCTCGTATTCTTT
>ENA-ORCX01000536-ORCX01000536.1-marine-metagenome-genome-assembly--contig:-NODE-536-length-12350-cov-3.258372_pt1 | contig 12350 bp, 10 predicted proteins | sample MGYA00248630_ERZ508518 | MGnify/ENA primary metagenome ERZ508518 (study PRJEB26188, sample SAMN06268768) | marine metagenome | isolation source: Bioluminescent Bay, La Paraguera, Puerto Rico | place...
TTCCGCAAGCTCTGGATCGTTCGTATCAATGCTGCCTGCCGTGCAGAGGGTATTGCTTACTCCCGTTTCATTAACGGCCTTAAGAAGGCTGGTATCGAAATGGACCGTAAGGCTCTGTCCCAGTTGGCTATTGAAGACGCCGCAGCCTTTAAGGCTCTTGTTACTAAAGTAAAGGAACAAGCATAATCATCGCACCCTGATCCAGAGAATGCGTTCTTCCTCTTCCTCTCCCGGTTCGGTATCCTCGTCTTACTCATCCCAGATTCTGAACGGGGGAGACGAGAGGGAACTGAACTAGAGAGGAAGTTTTTTATATATGGAAGAGACGCTCAAGCAAATTATTGAACAGGCACGCAGCTCCATTGAAGCTGTTGCAACGCAAGCAGACTTTGAAGCTGCTAAAGCTCGTATTGTAGGACCCAACGGATCTTTTACTGAAGTTCGTAAGCAGATTGGTACCCTCCCTAAGGAGCAGCGCCCTGTTTTTGGAAAAATGGTTAATCAGATCAAGCAGCAGATCGAATCCATTTTAGAAACGGGTAAAGAGCGACTCAAGCAAGCTGAATTACAGTCACGTATTGGTCCTGCAATTGATCCAACTCTTCCGACGCCTGATTATCCTGATGGTACTTTCCATTTGCTGACTCAAATCCGTGATGAGCTTTGCTCTATCATGCGTAAGGTGGGCTTTACTATTGCAGAAGGGCCTGAAGTTGAAACCGAATGGTTCTGCTTTGATGCACTGAATACTCCTTCTGATCACCCTGCACGTGATCTACAGGATACCTATTATTTAAAGGACAATGTACCATTTGGTAATATTTCCAAACATGGTAACGAGCGTCATTTACTTCGTACACACACTTCAACGGTTCAAATTCGTGAGATGCTCAAGACGCCTCCTCCAATTCATATTGTGAGTCCAGGACGCTGCTATCGCCGTGATACTGCTGATGCAACACATAGTGCAAGCTTCTGTCAGATGGAGTGTTTGGCTGTAGACCGTGGGCTTTCTGTTAAGGATTTGAAAGCCATTTTAGATTATATTTTCCAAAGTCTTTTGGGTAAAGACGCCCAGACACGCTTCCGTCCCCACTTTTTCCCATATACGGAACCTAGTTTTGAAGTAGACTTCAATTGTGCCCACCTGAAGCGTTTGGGTAAGGATTGGGTTGAAATCGGTGGTTGTGGTATGGTTGATCCGGCTGTTTTTGATTCAGTTGGTTACAATTCCGACATATTCTCAGGCTACGCATTTGGTTTCGGTATCGAGCGTATCGCAATGATCCTGCATGGAGTAGATGACATCCGTTATTTCTATCAGAACGATTTGCGATTCCTGCGCCAGTTCTCAAAGGCATAACTTATAATTTTAGCGCAAAGAGATATGAAAATTTCCCTCGAATGGCTTTCTAATTACGTAGATCTGGGAGATCGTAGCCCGGAAGATATTGAAAATGCTCTGACCATGATTGGTTTTGAGGTCGAAGGTATTGAAAATACTGGTTTGGCCTCTATGCCACGTCTTGTTGTCGGTAAAGTAATGGAGAAGACCCCACACCCTGATGCTGATCGCTTGAATGTGTGCCAGGTGGAAGTGGGATCTGATTCTTTGTCCCAAATTGTTTGTGGAGCTACCAACTATAAGGTAGGTGACTGTGTCCCTGTTGCTCTTCCTAAATGTGTTTTACCTGGAAACTTTAAAATTAAAAAATCTAAACTTCGTGGTGTTAAGAGCGAAGGTATGATGTGTTCTGCCAAAGAACTTGGCATGGGCAACGATCATGCAGGACTTATGATTTTGGAAGGTGATCCAGCTCCAGGCACTTTGATTAATGATCTTTTCACAGAGAGTGATACTGTTTTTGACATCGAAGTAACTCCAAATCGTCCTGATTGTTTATCTCACTTAGGTATTGCACGCGAATTAGCTGCTTTCTTCCAGTTGGGTTTGGATTATCCTGAGGTTAAAACGAGTGTTATTAAACACGATGTCGCTGAAAAACACCTTGTGGAAAAGATTGATGTTTCAGTTGAAGATCTCTGTCCTCATTACCAAGGGTGGTCTATTCGTGGTGTCAAGATAGCACCAAGTCCTGAGTGGCTGCAAAAGCAGCTAACGGCAGTTGGTCTCCGTCCAATCAATAATGTAGTGGATGTTACCAATTATGTACTCCATGAATTAGGACAACCTTTGCATGCTTTTGATGCGGACAAGATCGCTGGTAGGCGAATCAATATCCGCTTGGCTCACAAAGGTGAGAAAATCGTTACATTGGATGACAAAGAGCGTGAACTTGAAGACTACATGATGGTGATTGCTGATGCTGAGAAGCCTCTTGTAATTGCTGGTGTGATGGGATCTATTGCTGCAGAAGTGGATGATAATAGTACCGATATTTTTCTGGAATCAGCTTATTTCAATCCATCTCGTGTTCGCCGTACAAGCCGTCGTTTGGCTTTATCTACAGACAGTTCTTATCGCTTTGAGCGTGGCGTTGATCCAAAGGGGGCTGAGTTTGCTGCTATGCGAACAATTGATCTCATTTTGGAATTAGCTGGAGGGGAACTTGTTGGCCCACCTCTTATTTCTGGATCAGCACCGATTATCGAGCAGGAAATTACCATTACGGGTGATTATGTCCGTAAGTCTTTTGGTTTCGATGTCTCCGACAAAGAAATCGTTCGCGTTTTTGAATCTTTGGAATTGGTTGTCCATGAATACGTGAATGATGAAGGTGTAACAGCTTTCACTGTTGGTATTCCAAGTTTTCGTTTGGATTTACAGCGTCCGGCTGATCTTATTGAAGAATGTCTTCGTATTTATGGAACTGATAAGATTCCAAGTGTGCCAGTTACGATTAACTCACACATTCATGAAGATAGTGGAATGGCTCAGTTCCAGACAAAGACCGCACGCCTCCTTGTTGGTCAGGGATTCAATGAGTGCGTTCACTATCCGATGCGTTCGGAAGAGGAAATTCGTCAGTGGTATGGGCACACACATGCAAGTAATCTTGCTTTGGCAAATCCGTTGGCTAGTGATCAAAGTCACTTGCGTACCAGCGTGCTTCCGGGGTTATTGGATGCAGTTAAATTGAATCTTTCCCGTTACAATCATCCACAGCGTTTATTTGAAATAGGTCGTGCTTTCCGTGAGCATGATGGCAAGGTCTGGGAAGTTTTTTATATTGGGTTTGTTATGGTTCAAGCCAATGAATCTTCTTGGAAGAAACGTGAACTGCCTGATTTCTATTCGGTTGCCCGTCTTGTTCGCAGTGTTTTAAAGTTGGGAGGTGTTCAAGTTGAGCCAGCCCAGTTTAAATCAATTACAAAGGATAACCCCTGGCAGGAAGGCCATGCTGCAGTGGTTGGAGATTTTGAGCAAGGTTGGGAAGCAAAATTTGGAATGCTCAACATGAGCCTTGTTCAGGAAAAGGACATTGAAGATTGTGTATATGCTGGTGGCATCTATTTCCTACCAGAATTTTTAGAGAAGGAGATTGATAAAGGCTCTTACTCTCCAATCAGTCTTTTCCCGCCTGCTACACGTGATTTAGCCCTTGTTGTTAAGGAAGCTGTTCCGGCAGGTCAGATTCAGTCCGAGCTAATGACATTTGCCAAGAAATGCACTCAAGGAGCTTTTGATGTTGAATCTGTAAAAATATTTGATGTCTACAAAGGGAAGGGAATTGATGAAGGATGCAAATCTTTAGCTTTTTCTATTCAGTTCCGCTCCTTGGATCGAACCCTGAAAGATGCAGAGGTTAATAAGGCTTTTGAAGAATTGCAGGAACGCATTAAGGATAAAACAGATTACCAAATCCGTTCTTAATTTGGAAACAAGGCAGGTGAATCCCTTATTTATCTGTCTTGTTTTTTTACGAAAATCGAGCTATTCAGTTGCTTTTGGTATCTGAAGGACTACTATATCTTCTTGGGGGAAAGTTTCCCGAATGGAAATATTTAGGTAGAATACCGATTATATGAGTTTCTCGATTGATAACAGGCAACAGTCTTCATTGGGCTTTGATTCTCTCAAAGCGATAGAGGGGCGGTTGCAAAAAAAAGAAGTTACTGAAGAAAAGGACGATAAAAATGTCTTTGAAGCAGTAGATCTTCCTGACTTTTGGCCAGAGGATGTCGATCAGCTCTCTGATGAGCCGGAAATGAATGAATCTGAGGCACGAAACCTTTCTTATTTGGTTAAAGTTGAATTGGAAAAAAGGCAGACCAAATCTATTGTCAATACAGAGAGAGAACCTCTGAGTCAGGTTTTGGAACAAGTGGATTCATTAACTGATAGGCTTAAAGATATGGATCTTTCCATAATTAGTGAGAAAACGAAGCAACTTCTTAAGACCGCAGGTCGAAAATAATTTTAAAAGCCATATCTTTAAGCGATATGGCTTTTTTTTTGAGTGTTTTAAGATCCTCTTTTCCATTGCCAAAATTAAGGGCTTGCATCACTTTGGGGATACTATGTCGGATAAGCCCCAGATAGATATTGATTATGTAGCTCGACTTGCCCGTCTTGAGCTTACAGACGAAGAGAAATCCACTTATGGTTCCCAATTGGGAAGTATTCTCGAGTATTTTGAAAAACTTAATTCTGTGGATGTTGAAGGTATCGAACCATCTGCTCATCCTTTCCACGTCTATAATGTGTGGGCAGAAGATGAAGCTGGGGATTGCTTCCCTGCAGATATCCCATCCAGTTTTGCTGCTAAAACCAAAGATGGACAAGTTCTAGTGCCCAAAGTGGTTGCCGACGCTTAATTTCAATTTATTACAAACATGAGTAACATGTTATATCAAAAGTCTGCGACCGAATTGAGCGAACTTTTAAAGGGTAAATCGATTTCTTCGGTAGAACTGACACAGGCATTTATTGAGCGCACGAAACAAGTGGAGCCAAAGATACAGGCGTTTTTGAACTATGATGTAGAAGATGCTCTGACACAGGCTAAAAAGAGTGACGAACGTCGTTCCAAAGGCGAGTCTTTGGGAGATCTTGATGGTATTCCTGTTGGAATTAAGGATGTAATCTCTGTAAATGGGAGTAGTCTCACATGTGGTTCTAAGATACTGAAGGAATTTGTCTCTCCTTATGATGCTCATGCAGTAGAGCAGTTAAAAAGTGCTGGAGCGGTGCTTTGGGGACGTCTTAATATGGATGAGTTTGCTATGGGGTCTTCCACAGAGAATTCTGCCTATAAGACAACCTCAAATCCTTGGAATACTGAGTGCATACCTGGTGGTTCCAGTGGTGGTAGTGCTGCTGCAGTGGCCGCAGGTGAATGTCCGCTTACTTTGGGGACGGATACTGGTGGTTCTATTCGCCAACCGGCCTCACTTTGTGGTGTCGTTGGGTTGAAACCTACATATGGTTTAGTTTCCCGTTATGGTATGGTGGCTTATGCCAGTTCCCTGGAACAAATAGGGCCTTTGGGAAGGTCTGTTTCCGATGTGGCGATGCTTTTGAAGAATATTGCAGGACATGATTCTCGTGATTCCACTTCTTATAAGATAGATATCCCAGACTACACTGCTGCATTGAAGGAGCAAAAAGGCCCTTGGAAATTGGGGATTCCTAAAGAATATTTTGCTGAAGGGTTAGATTCTGAAGTAGCAGATGCTGTTAAAAAAGCGATTGATTTTTATAAAGCTCAGGGATGTGAAATTGTAGATGTATCCCTACCACATACGGAATTGGCTATTCCGGTTTATTATATTGTGGCGACTGCTGAGGCATCCAGTAATTTGGCACGCTATGACGGCGTTCGTTACAGTTACCGTTCTCCAGATGCTACAGATGTAGTCAGCCTTTATTCAAAGTCCCGTGGTGAGGCTTTTGGAGAGGAAGTTAAGCGTCGTATAATTCTTGGCACTTATGTGCTTTCGAGTGGTTATTACGATGCCTATTACCTTAGAGCTCAAAAAGTTCGTACTTTGATTCGTGATGACTTTATGAAGGCTTACGAACAGGTGGATGCTATTTTGACGCCAACGTCTCCAACCACAGCTTTTAAATTGGGTGAGCGCAAAGCAGATCCTCTTTCTATGTATCTGGCTGATATCTATACGATTTCTGCCAATTTAGCAGGTATTCCGGGAATGTCTATTCCTTGTGGATTTAATAGTGAAAACCTTCCTGTTGGGTTACAACTGTTGGGGAAGCCATATGGAGAAGCCTCATTGATGGCCATTGCTCATGCATTTGAGCAGGCTCATGATTACAACAAATCTTATCCTACGCTTTAAAGGAATTTTCCATGCAATACGAAGCCGTAATCGGACTTGAAGTTCACGTTCAGCTTAAAACAAAGACCAAGATTTTCAGTCGAGTGCCTTATTCTTATGGGGCTCCAGTCAATACATTGACTGATCCTGTTGTCTTGTCTCTTCCCGGAACACTACCGGTGATGAATAAAGCCGCTATTGATAAAATGATTACAATGGGGCTTATGTTTGACTGCAATATTGCTGAGATTTGTAAATGGGATCGTAAAAATTACTGGTATCCCGATTCCCCTAAAAACTATCAGATTTCTCAATACGATCAGCCATTGTGTGAAGGAGGGGAAGTAGAAATCGAGCTGCCGGGGTCAAGCCGCAATGTAATGGGCGAACATAAAACCATTGAGTTGACCCGCATTCACTTAGAAGAAGATCCCGGTAAATTGAGTCACTTTCGTGATTACAGTTTGATTGATGACAACCGCACAGGTGTAGCTTTGGCTGAACTGGTTACGGAACCATGCCTGCGTTCTTCCGACGAAGCTGTTGCCTTTATTAAGGCTTTGGCCGTTTCCTTAGCGGCAGCTGATGTTTCAGACTGTGATATGGAAAAAGGGCAAATGCGTTGCGATGCGAATGTTTCTGTTCGTCCCGTTGGCGATACTGAATTTGGCATTCGTACTGAGATGAAAAATTTGAATAGTACTTCCAACGTGAAAGCTGCTATTGAATACGAAATTCGCCGTCAGGTGCGTCTCTGTGAGCAAGGTAAAAAGGCTGAAATCGTTCAGGAGACCCGGCGTTGGAATGCAGATAAGGGATATTCTATTTCCATGCGTTCCAAGGAGGATAGCCATGATTATCGCTATTTTCCAGATCCTGATTTGATGCCTGTTAAGGTAGATGAAGAATGGAAGGAATCCTTGCGCAAATTGTTGCCTGAAAAACCATATAATCGTCAACGTCGTTATATGGATGATCTAGGGCTTCCATATACTTCAGCAAGTGTTTTAGTGCAAAACCCTGAGTTAGGTGTTTTCTTTGATGAAGCAGTTAGGAACTGTGGTAAAGCGAAAGAATGTGCTAACTTTATCGTGAACGATCTTATGCGTGAACTGGGAAATGCGGCGCCCGAAGGTGAGGGAAGTCTGCCTCTTCATGAGAGTAAGGTTAGCTCGAAACATATTGCTGAGCTTGTCGGGCTGATTGATCAAGGTGTCATTTCCAAGCAAATTGCTCAGGATATTTTCGGAGATATGTTCCTATCAGGGGATATGCCTGCTAAAATCGTTGAAGCTAAAGGTTTAAAACAGGAAAATAATAGTGATGAACTAGAACAGATCTGTTCCGATGCTATTGCCGGAGATCCTGTGGCTGTGGAGAAATTTAAAAGCGGGAATGAAAAAGCTATCAATGCTTTTAAGGGGCCGATTATGAAGGCTACGCGAGGTAAAGCCAACCCTAAGATGGTGGATGAAATTCTCCGACGTTTATTGAATCAATAGCCCTTTTATTCAAAAGGATCTGTTAATTTGTAACGTATATTTTGCTCGTATAGGGAAAGGCGCTTTTCAAAAGCGTCTTTTTCATTTGGCATTTGTATGTTCCCTAATTCAATGGCTACCTTTTGGTAGGTCTGTGCCATTGTGAATTCACCACAGGCGGCATATGCTGATGCTAACGTATCAAAATAGCCTGCGTCTGCCGGAGCTTTATTGATTACTTGCTGCATGATGGATAGGGCTTTAGGTCCATCACAATAAGTGTCATCAGGGACTGTCGAAAGAAACCAAGCTGTATTATTCATTGTAGAGACATCTTTGGAGTCTAATGCACTGTAGGATAATTGTATGGCTTTATCTTTGTCCTGCTGAACATCTATTCCCCAGTAGTAGTAAAATGCTATCTGGCTAGCAGCTTTTATGTCTCCGTATGTATATGCTTTTTTAAACCATTTCAGAGCCTTTTTTTGGTCAATTTTGCGTCCTATTCCCTGCTGGAATACAATCCCCATTTGATATGCCGCATCATTACTCCCGTTATTTGCTGCTTGTTCAAACCAGTAAATTGATTTTTCTAAAGATTCAGGGTTTTTAAGCTGCTGTTCCCAATACCATATCGCTAGGTTTAACTGAGATTGAACATCACCTTCATTCGCCCTTTGTTGAATATTCTCAATTTGCAGCTTGGGAGTTTCTGGTTTATCAGCTTTTTGCCCCCTTGTTATTGATACGAGTAGTGCGAACGCGATTACAGGGGCTATACTTCTAAATATTCTCATTATAAAACTTCAAGTTTTTAAGACAGCTATATTAATGAAATCTAGAATTTTAAATTAAACAAGATAAAAAAAAGACCTCCCCAATGAAGGAGAGGTCTTGTGAAAAAAATTAACATACTGCCTATTGACCAAGGAATGCTTTGTTGCGTTCCCACAATTCTCGACGTTGTTGCACGCAGCCCCCTGTCGTCATTGGGTCTTCAGGTGTGTTTAGCACGTAGTCGAGCAACTTATCTACAGTAGTCTTGGCAACGCGTTGAACCGTGTCACATGTTGCGTAGTAGATGAGTAATGTTCCGTCCTCACGGGCAACCATACCATTACTGAACGCTACATTTACAAGATCTCCTACGCGCTCGCCGTCGTCTGCAGAAATAAGGAATCCAGATGGAACCTTTGTTACCTTGCTTGGATCGTCCAAATCGGAAAGGAAGGCGTAAAGAACGTAACGTAGTCCTGACGCACAATTACGCACGCCGTGGGCTACGTGGAGCCAACCCTTCTCGGTCTTTATAGGAGCAGGTCCCTGACCGTTCTTGGATTCGTAAATGGTGTGGTAAGCCTTGCTGTGCATGATCTTTTCAGAAGTGATCACTGCAGGGTTCATGCTTTCGGAGAGGCCCCAGCCGATACCGCCACCGCTACCAGTGTCGATAAAGCCGTCTTGTGGGCGAGTGTAGAAAGCATACTTACCATCAACGAATTCAGGATGTAGCGCTACATTGCGTTGTTGCGGGGAGGGAGATTTAAAGTCAGGAAGACGTTCCCAGTTGATCAAGTCCTTACTGCGAACGATACCGCCTTGAGCTGTTGCACTGGAGGTGTCACCAGCTGGAGCATCAGGATCCTTACGTTCGGAACAGAATATACCATAAATCCAACCGTCTTCGTGTTTTACCAGACGCATATCGTAAACATTCACATCAGGATCTTCTCTGTTGGGAATTACGATTGGGCCGTCAACAAAGCGGAAATTGTCGATACCGTTTTTGCTCTTTGCCAAGCCAAAGAAAGACTTGCGGTCGTTGCCTTCCACGCGAGCCATGAGGTATACGTCGCCTTCGTGCTCAATAGCACCTGAGTTGAATACGGCATTGATGCCCAGGCGTTCCATACCATATGGATTGGTTTCCGGGTTCATATCGTAACGCCATTCCAGAGGAGTGTGGTGCTTTGTTAAAACAGGGTTTACATAACGCTCGAAGAGGCCGTTATACCATGTTGGGTGAACTTCGTTCTTTTGGCTGAGCAATTGCTCCTGCCATACTTTTAGTTCTTCAAGGCTATTGATAGGCATAAGAATAATATGGTAAATAGTTACAATCGGAGATGCCTGACTAATAAATTGTTCAGGGTAGAAAAGTAATATTTTTACGTTTTTTGCATGATGAAGCAATACTGTTTCATTAAAGGAATGCGTATAAAAATTGAGATCCTTTGTCATTTTTTATAGAAGATCTCTGTTTTGTTTGGAATCTTGATTTCTCCTGTTAATGATAATTTAGTTATGGGAAAAACAGTATTAAATTCAAAATCACCTTTAGGATCTTTTCTTTTACTCAGTTCCGGTGCGATTGTAGGAATCATTGCCCTAGGACATATAGCTATTATTTTTGGCGGCGCCGAATGGTTCCGCGCATTTGGTGCAGGAGAAAGAATGGCTACGATGGCTGAGAATGGATCGTTTTTACCAGCTTTATCAGCATTCGCAATTGCAGTAATTCTTATGGTTTGGTCTTTGTACGCCTATTGTGGTGCAACCTGTCGATTTCGACTGCCTTTTCTGAAAAGCTGTTTATTGATTATTTCTTCTATATTTATACTTAGAGGAGTCGTGGGGATCGCTTCTCTTTTCCTACCAAGGGATGGGCATGTGTTTTCTACTTATGATTTTTATTTCATGTTAATAACTTCTGCAGGTAGTTTTTATCTTGGGATAACGTATCTGATTGGTGTGTTAAAACAGTGGGAATTTATTAAATCATCTATTGTGTAACCATTAAAATTTGAAACCCAGTTGTTGGTTTTGCTTTATTGATATATGTTTTTGATTTACATTAACAAAGTAGAATCATGACCACTGCACTTCGTTACACTGTATTAGAAGGTGATACATTATCAAACATAGCTGACGGTATTAATGCTGCCGCCGGAGTTTCCTACCAAGAAATAGAAAAAGCCAACCCAGATGTTCCTGCTACTGGTTTACAGGTTGGAATGATCCTGAACATCCCTAGAAAGGGTGGATCTGGAATTGCGATTCGTTATACCGTGATGTCTGGAGACAGTTATTGGCAAATTTCTGAGGGATTTAAGAATGCTGCCGGAGTTACTTATGAGCAAATAGAGGAGGCCAATTTAAGTGTAGATCCTTCTGATCTGGAAGTTGGGTCTGTTTTGGATGTTCCTGTACCTGGCACTAAACCCGAACCAGCACCGGAGCCTGATAATATTGGTTACTGGTACAAAACATGGGGAGGAAAACCAACTTTACCGGCAGGTTGCAACATTGGTTTGGCTTTCAGCGGTGAAATTGAGGTAGAGAAAGTTTTATCGACCTGCCAAAGCATTTATGCAGATCTTCCAGATGTTAAATATATAACGTTTGGAGGAGGAAATGGTAAAGGAAAGTTTACTAAAGATAGTCTGGAGGGGATAAACCAAGCCATAAATAATGGACTGCTTTCTGATTACAAGGGTATCGCATATGATATTGAAGAAGGTGACTCTGGTTTGGAAGAAGCATTTACGGAATCCTTTAAACTAGCCAAAAAGCATGGATTCAGGGTAATTGTTACAGTGAGTCACTCTGCTCCATATGCTGTTGCAGATGCCAAGAAACTTATGGAATCCTTTTTTGCTGATGAGAACATAGATATGCTGTCTCCTCAGTTGTATTCAGGTGGGCAAGAAACCCAAAACGATTACGCTATAACTTCGGGTAAAGGTGTTACTTGGGAGATGTATGTTGGAGCGAAAGCCAAGATTGTTCCAAGTATTGTTAAGGCTAGTTATTATGCCGATGCGGTCGATTATTTTGGCAAGCTGGACATTACTTTAGATGGTTTTGTGCAGTGGGCATAATCAACTCTTAATCGTTAAGTTTATGAAGGCATAGCCATTATTGAGCTATGCCTTTTATGTTACAATTGTTTCATTCTGAGATGATAATATTTGTTTTAAGTTGAAAATGAAATATTAAGATTATATATTAACTCATGAGCTAACAATTTAATGTGGTAACCATGAGTAATTCTATATCTGATCACCAGCCGATTGTAACTAAAGACATGATTAATTGGTCCCGAATACCAGATGTTCGGACTGCTCAACAACTACTAAAAGGCTATTTTCCTGAACGCCTTTTTCCGCGCTTAGATAGTAATATTAAGAATCGTTTAGCTTGCTGTTTTCCCAATTGGAATCAGTGTATGCCTGACGTTAGGGTTGCAAGGAAAGATTGGTATTCTTTATCAGAAGCTTTATTTTATGCGGGTAGGGATCTTCCATTAATTGTCTTAAGCCAGATCTCTTATGGTTATGGAATGGGGCATTCGAGAATCGGTATCCACCGTTTCCCTAGGTTTGAATCTGAAGAAAACAATGTTTATCTTTACCATGCGGCTCCGGGGTTGGCTCTAAAAGGTGGGCAGGCCTCAGATTATAATCGTCTTGATTATATTTCGAGGAAACCGATGTTATATGTGTTTTGGGTTTTGAATTATGATTTCTGTCATCAAGGCGCGGAAGAGCTGCATCGTAGGTGGATGCACCATCGCTTTAAGAGATCGGATCATCAAAATTGTGATTGTGCTACTTTCGTGAACGA
>ENA-ORCX01000537-ORCX01000537.1-marine-metagenome-genome-assembly--contig:-NODE-537-length-12345-cov-2.343903_pt1 | contig 12345 bp, 14 predicted proteins | sample MGYA00248630_ERZ508518 | MGnify/ENA primary metagenome ERZ508518 (study PRJEB26188, sample SAMN06268768) | marine metagenome | isolation source: Bioluminescent Bay, La Paraguera, Puerto Rico | place...
TATAATCTGTATACAGAACAAAGCGGTTTCCATGGAAGGCATGGAGGCCGCTTTTTTTAGTTTGTGCGGGTCTGTGTTTATAATCTCTATGCCCAGGGTATATCATTGGTAGAGGGAGTCTGCCGCGGGACGCGGCTGAGCGACTTTTAGTGAAAGGAGTACCGGCGATGAATCATCAGAATACTGCTGTCAAGATCATAACGGTGGTCACCTATATAGGGATGGTCACCGTCAACGCCTTGGCCAATATACTGCCCATCAACGGCATCACCACCGGACAGGTCTCGGACTCGTATCCCAATCTGTTTACTCCGGCGGGGTTTACCTTTTCGATATGGGGCTTGATCTATCTTTTGCTGGCAGGGTATACCCTGTATCAGCTCGGCCTTTTCAGAGGACCGAAGGACGCGGACAGTAAGGATATGCTCCGCAAAACGGGGATTTTGTTTTCCCTCTCCTCGATCGCCAATACGGCCTGGATCTTTGCGTGGCATTACCGGATGATCCCCTTGTCCATGGTATTGATGGCCGTCATCCTCGTATGCCTGATCGTCATCAGAGAGACCCTGGGCAGAGAGATACTGACCCCTAGGGAGAGGCTCTTTATCGGGCTTCCCTTCAGCGTGTATTTCGGGTGGATCACCGTGGCGACCATCGCCAATGCCACCGTACTCCTGGTAAGCCTGGGCTGGGACGGGTTCGGCATCGCGGAGCCGGTATGGGCCGTCATTGTCCTGATTGCGGGAATGCTCATTGGTATCGTGACCATGATCCGCTATAGGGACGTCGCCTATGGCCTCGTCCTCATATGGGCCTATCTGGGCATCTATATCAAGCATGTGTCCGCAAAGGGCTTCGCGGGGCAATACCCGGTGGTGATGATCGCGGCCGCCCTGTGCATCCTGGTCTTTGCGTTGACCGCGGCGTACATCCTGTTGAACCGGAAGAAGCGCAAGGCCATGTGATTGGCAATGCAGGCCCACAGCCGCACCTTACGGGGATGCGGCTTTTCTATGGGGGGAAGGCAAAGCCGGATACCCGCGCCGCATCAAGAGGGACTTGTACAAATTGCAAAGAATATGGATCGAGGGTATAATCGTATCCTGCCGCAATAGCTAAGATAAGGAGACGGCCTTGCACAATAAAGACAATTGGAAACGAAATACGGCTCTGTTTCTATCCAGCCAGACCATTTCCCTTTTTGGGTCCATGCTGGTGCAGTACGCCATCACATGGTATATCACGCTACAGACCCAGTCCGGGGTGATGATGACCATCTCTATCATCTGCGGGTTTGTGCCCACCTTCCTCGTATCACCCTTCGCGGGGGTGTGGGCGGACCGGTACAACCGCAAGACACTCATCGTGGTGTCGGACACACTGATCGCGCTGAGTACCCTGGCCCTGGCGGTGCTGTATCTCATGGGCTGGGGCGCGGTATGGATGCTCTTTGCCGCGTCGGCGGTCCGTGCCCTGGGCGCCGGTATCCAGATGCCGGCGGTGGGAGCGTATCTGCCCCAGTTCGTGCCCAAGGACAAGCTGACCAAGGTAAACGGCATCTACGGCAGCATACAGTCGGTGGTCTCCCTGGCCTCGCCCCTCTTGAGCGGTGCGCTGATGACCTTTGCCGTCATAGAGACCATCTTCTTCATCGATGTGGTCACCGCGGCCATCGCGGTGGGGATCCTGCTGCTGTTTCTCCGCGTACCGGCCCACGCCAAGGCTCTCAGCGGGGAAAAGACCGGGTACTTCCGGGATATGGGGGAGGGCATCCGGTATATCAATCGACATGGCTTTATGAAAACACTGTTTGCATACTGCGGTGTTTTCCTGGTGCTGGTGGCGCCTTTGGCGTTCTTGACGCCCCTGCAGGTGGCCCGCAGTTTTGGAGACGATGTGTGGCGGCTGACGGCCATCGAGGTCGCGTTCTCCGTCGGCATGATGCTGGGCGGTGTCTTGATCGCCTCCTGGGGCGGATTTCCAAACAGGCTGCATACCATGGTATTGTCCACCCTCATCATAGCGGTCTGCACCGCTGCCCTGGGACTGGTGCCCGTATTCTGGATCTACCTGGCGATCATGGGGCTGACGGGGATCTCCATGCCCCTGTTCAATACCCCCTTTACCGTGCTATTGCAGGAGAAGGTGGAGCCTGACTACATGGGCAGGGTATTCAGCGTGTTCACCATGATATCCACCTCAGTGATGCCCCTGGCCATACTGGTATTCGGTCCCGCCGCCGATTTAATCCGGATCGAGTGGCTGCTCCTGGGCACCGGGGCCCTCATGTTTATCGAGGGACTCTTGATGAGGCGAAGCAGGGTATTGTTAGCGGCGGGGAAGACCGAGTAGCGGGGAGATCCCCCCGGTTTATTTATGTCTGGGGGAATACTACCGGTATGAAGATAGGCGTATTGGCCGATACCCACCTCTATCATCGGCCGGTCCCGCTGCCCGGGATCGTGCTGGACATATTCGCGGATGCGGACCATATCATCCACGCCGGGGACATCGTGGGGCCGGATGTGATCCCGCAGCTAGAGCGGCTGGCCCCGGTGACGGCGGTGGCGGGAAACCTGGACCCGGATGAAATGCGGGGACGATACGGCCAAAAGAAGATCGTACACTTGGGGGGCTTTGCCTTCGGGGTGTGCCATGGCCATGGTAAAAAGGGCAGTACGGCGGACAGGGCCCTCGCGTGTTTGGGGGGGGAGGGGGTGGACTGCGTCGTGTTCGGCCACAGCCATATCCCCTATATGGGATATCATGAGGGGGTATTATTGTTCAATCCGGGCTCCCCCACCGACAAGCGGCGGAACCAATATTACTCTGTGGGTATTATGGATATCGGGGACATTATATCACCGGGCCTTGTCTTTTTTGACGCCAACGGCGCTGTACAGCGTATTGATCCGGATGGATAGATATGGTATGGTATACCGGACCAATCCCGGGAGGAGGTGAGACCTTGCGGATTACAGATGTGTTTCTCACATTGGTACTGCTCTTGATCCTGTCGTTGATTCTGATGACGGGGCTTGTATTGGCAGGGACTATCTCCGGTATCAGTATAGCCATGGTTCTGGCCGGTTCATCCTTTGTGATATCCGTACCGCTATCGGCGCCGGTATTCATCGGTTTGTCCACACGGCAAAGGGAATGACACCTCTCTCGTCTCAATCCAAATAAACAAAAAATGAATAACGAGGTGAAATCATGAAGTCATTGACGGCCCGTGTGGGGCTATGGTCATCTATGACCGGTTTGTTATGTTTTTTGGTGTATGTATTCGCATTCGCCGGGATCGCCATTGCCAATCCGCCTTTTGTCTGGACGGATATCGACGCATTTGTACTGTACAACACCCAGTACAGCCAGTTTCTCAAATATCTGGCGATGACCCTGATGCTTGTGTATGGGATATCCTTTGTGGCACAGATCGTCTGTCTCGGGGAATACGCCCGGCCGGAAAAGCGCCTGTGGGCCAGGCTGGCGGCGCTGTTCGCCCTGGGCTTTGCGGTACTTGCCGGCATCAATTATTTCATCCAGGTCACGGCGGTGCGGCTCCAGATCGAATCGGGACAATATCAGGGATTGACCCAGTTTGTGATGTCCTATCCCGTATCGGCGGCGGCCGCGGTCAATATGCTGGGGTGGACCGTGTTTTCGGGGATTTCCAGCCTGTTCATTTCATTCAGCCTGGGCATTACCAAACGGGAAAAGGCGTGCAAATGGTCTTTCTTCGCCAACGGCGTAGTGATGCTCCTGGGGTGCGCCGGGTATGTTGTGGATTGTGTTCCGGTGGTATTCCTGTGTATGTACCTGGGGCTGGGGGCGACGGTCTTCGCCTGTACGCTCTCACAGTGCTTTCTGTACAGGGAGCGTCGCAGCTGAGACCGGGGACCAAGCAAACACCATGAAAGAATCCGGGAGCGTAAGCTCCCGGATTTTACCATTTGGGGCATCACAGTCTCTTTTCTATGGTATCATGATAGTATGGATCAAATCAGTCGGAGGTGTGGGATATGCACGATCGGGTAAGCACGGGGATGAAGGGTTTTGACAGAGTCATCGACGACCTCCGGCTGGGGGACAATGTGGTCTGGCAGGTGGATTCGGTGGCGGACTACAAGCGGATGGTGGGCCCCTATGTGGCCCAGGCCAAGAAGGACGGCCGCAGGATCGTCTACATCCGGTTTGACAACCACCGCCAGATACTCCGGGAGAGCCCGGAGATCACGGTCTACCATGTGGACGCGGCCATGGGGTTTGAGAGCGTGGCCATCGAGGTCCACAATTTGGTGGAGCAGGAGGGCAAGCGGGTCTTCTATGTATTCGATTGCCTGACCGACTTATTGAAATACTGGCACTCTGACCTGATGATCGGCAATTTCTTCCGGGTCACATGCCCCTTTCTCTATGAGCTGGACACCGTGGCCTACTTCGCCATCATCCGCAATCTCCACACCAACAGCACCATCGCGGGGATCCGGGAGACCACCCAGCTGCTCCTCGATCTGTACCAGGTCAATGACGAGTACTACATCCATCCCCTAAAGGTCTGGCAGCGGTACTCGGCCACCATGTTTTTCCCCCACTTGATCCGGGGGCAGGAGGCCATGAGCGTCACCGCCAGCGCCGAGGCGGCGGAGCTTTTTTCCCGCATCCAGCGGGGCGGGGACCGTCCCGATTACTGGCAGGTGGTTTTTGACAAGGCCCGGGACGCCCTCAGTCTCAGCCATCGGCAGCAGGAGACCCGCAAGCGTTTTTTGATGCAGATGCTCATCGGCAGCGAGTCGAGGCTCTTTGACCTGTGCGACCGGTATTTTACCCTCCTGGACATATTGATGATCGCGGGCCGGGAGGTGGGCACGGGATTCATCGGGGGCAAGAGCGTGGGGATGCTCCTGGCCCGCAAGATACTGGAGAAGGACGGGCCAGAGCGGTTCGGCCCCTATATGGAGCCCCATGACTCCTACTATATAGGCTCCGACGTGTTCTACACCTATATCGTCCAGAACGGCTGGTGGGAGCTGCGGACCCGGCAGAAGACCCGGGAGGGATATTATGAGTACGCGCCGGAGCTGAAAGCCAAGCTGCTCCGGGGCAAATTCCCCAAAGACATCCGGGAGCAGTTCGTCCAGATGCTGGAGTATTTCGGCCAGTCCCCCATCATCGTACGCTCCAGCTCCCTGCTGGAGGACAATTTCGGCAACGCCTTCGCGGGGAAATACGAGAGCGTGTTCTGTGTGAACCAGGGCACCCCCGCCGAGCGGTACGCCGCATTCGAGCAGGCGATCCGGACCGTGTACGCCAGCACCATGGATGAGGACGCCTTGGCCTATAGGATGAACCGGGGATTGTTCGAGCGGGACGAGCAGATGGCCCTGCTCATCCAGCGGGTCTCCGGGGATCAATTCGAGGAGGACTTCTTCCCCCATGTGGCCGGGGTGGGCAATAGCTCCAATCTATACGTATGGGACCAGAGCGTGGATATGGCCGCGGGGATGCTGCGGCTGGTTCTGGGTCTGGGGACCCGGGCGGTGGACAGGACGGTGGAGGACTACGCCCGGATCGTAAGCCTGGACGATCCCACCCGGATGCCCCCCGTGGACCGGGATGAGCGCAGGCGGTACCTGCAGCGCCGGGCCGATGTCCTCTCCCTAAAGGAAAACGCCGAGATCAGCCGGGGGGTGGATGAGCTGCTGGAGAGGGATATCAAGACCGACAGAGAGCTCTTTGCCAGCGTGGACTACGAGGCGGCGGACCGGCTCCGGGAGCGGGGATATACCGACAGGGAGGCGCCCCTGCTGTTGGATTTCGGCAGGCTGCTTGGGGAGAGCGAGTTCCCCGGGCTCATGCGGGATATGCTCAAGACACTGTCAACGGTCTACGAGTACCCGGTGGACATCGAGTACACGGCCAATTTCACCCGGGAAGGAACGTTCAAGGTCAACCTCCTCCAGTGCCGCCCCCTGCAGACAAAGGGGCTGGGCAAGCCGGTAGAGATGCCCCGGGTGGATGATCCGTCGGACTGTTTCTTTTACGGAAAGGGCAATTTCATGGGGGGCAATGTCCGGCTCCCCATCGGATATGTGGTGTATGTGGACGGCGGCAAGTATCTCAGGCTCCACGAGCAGGACAAGTACGCCGTGGCCCGTCAGGTGGGCCTTATCAACAGTGCCCTCAAGGGCAAAAACGCCATGCTGGCGGGCCCTGGCCGGTGGGGCAGCACCACCCCCTCCCTGGGGGTGCCGGTCCACTTCTCCGAACTGTGCAATATGTCGGTGATCTGCGAGATCGCCTCCCAGAGGGACGGATTCATGCCCGAGCTCTCCTACGGCAGCCACTTCTTCCAGGACCTGGTGGAGACGGGGATCTTCTATGTGGCGGTCTTTGACGGACGCGACGGCGTGGCCTTCAACCCCGGCTATATACTGTCCAGGGACAATGTGCTCCGTGAGATATCGCCATCGAGCAAGGAATACGCAGGGGTCATCCATGTGGCGAGGACGGAGGGGCTGGAGGTCTTTTCCGATATCGTGACCCAGACGCTGCTGTGCAGGTGATGTGACAGGCTATTGTCATATTTGGCTCGATATAATAGAACAAATTTCCATGAGGAGGATGCACGCTTATGAAATTTACACTGCCGCTGATCGTCGTAGAGGACCTGGAGGCGTCCAAGAAATTCTACGGAGATATCCTTTCGCAGCAGGTCACCCTGGATCTGGGGGACAATGTCTGCTTTGCCGGGTTTGCGATCCAGCGCAATTACGAGGGGCTTGTGGGAGTTAAAGATTTTCAGGTGGGTCCGGCATCCAATGACCACGAGCTGTACTTCGAGGAAGAGGACTTCGATGCGTTTATCGCCCATCTGGATGCCTGTGGCGACATCCGTTACCTGCACCGGGCCAAGGAGTACCCCTGGGGACAGCGGGTGGTTCGCTTCTACGACCCCGACGGACATATCATCGAGGTGGGGGAGAGCATGGAGAGCGTGTTTCGGCGGTTTGCCGCCGAGGGGATGAGCGTGGCAGAGGTGGCGGAGCGGACCATGCACCCGGTGGAGTTTGTCAAGGGGTGTATCGGGTAGAGGAGATGTATATTGAGATGAAATAAATGAGATGTATCATGAGGTATGTATTTGTACCGATGTGCGAGGCCTACGCCGCAGATATAGTCACCTGGAAGTATGGCGGTGAGCTGTCCATATATGACTATGACAATGAGCGGGAGTGGATATGGAACAGGGACGCCTGGGGGAAGGAGCTCTTTGCGGCCCTTGATGAAAACGGCGATCTGATAGGAGAGCTTTCGACCCAGTGGCTGGACCCCGGTGAGGTTGCTCTGGAGGAAGAAATGGCCGACAAGGTCCTGTGGATTGGGTTCGGGATGAAACCGGAGATGACTGGCCGGGGGTATGGGCCGGGATTTGTACATGCCTGCGCGGACTATGCGGTGAAGCGTTTTGATTACAGGTGCAAGTATGTGGGCCTGGGGGTATACGCCTTCAACAAACGTGCCGTGAGGGCCTATGAAAAGGCGGGATTTGCCGTGTACTGTACCAATATGCGCGAAAAAAAAGGCAGAAAACTAAAATCGTATTGGATGCGAAGACCCAACGCATAGAATTTCAATACAGGAGGGGGGAAAGGATATGAAAATCACCAACAAGGACGCCATTGAGCCCATACGCAAATGCGAGCACGACTCCTACGAGTATATCAAATACGAGGTGACCAAGCGGGAGGAAGCCAACCAGTGCTATGTGGCGATCTACGAGATACCCCCCGGCAAGGCCAACTACCCCTATCACTATCATATGGGGAACGAAGAGGTATTCTACGTCATCAGCGGACGCGGCACCCTGGAGACCCCGGAGGGGGACAAGCCTATTAAGGCCGGAGATGTATTCGTCTGCCCCGTGGGACCTGCGGGGGCCCACAGGATCGTCAACACATCACAGGAGAAACTGGTGTATCTGGACTGCGATACGGTGAGTTCTCCCGAAGTGGTGTATTATCCCCGGACCGGCAAGGTGGGGATCATGGGAGACGGACCCCGGTTTTTCAAGATGGATGGGGATGTGGGGTATTACGAGGGGGAGTAAATTGGTCACAGCTTCTGGGAGACGATGAGCATCTGCAGGCGCCTGTGATCCATGGGGATATCCATGTCATAGTCACCGTATCCCGCTATGGCTGTGACTCCGTACCGGCGGAATATCTCCGTCACTTCCTCGTAGCTGTACAGCCTGGTGGAGGAATGGGCGTCTATGGATGCGGGTGGCTTTGCCATTTCACCAAAGGGGATGGTAAAACCGCCGTAGAGCATCCGTTTTGTGGCGGGATCGTAGTCGAACCAGGGCAGGGATACGCTGCTGGCGCCGATCTCCCAGTGTTTTTTGGGGAAATGCATCGCTGCGTGCTCCCTGCTGCATATATCGATGAGGCTTTTCCCGCCTGGCTTCAGGGCGTCTGCGATGGTCTTGAATATCTTTTCGTTTTCCCCGTCGTCCTCCAGATACCCGATGGCCCCGTCGGCCAGATTGAGGACCGCGTCAAATTCCTCCCGGTAGGATACGTCCCGTATGTCCCCGCAGATAAATTCTATAGAGAGGCCCTTTTTCCGGGCGGAGCGGGCGGCGTCGTCGATGTAGTCCCGGGTGATATCCACACCTGTGACACGATACCCCCTATGGGCCAGTTCCAGGCTGTGACGGCCAAAACCGCAGGCCAGATCCAGTATCCGTTCTCCGCCGGTGAGACCGAGGGCCCGGATCACGAAATCGACCTCGCTGACCGTATCCTCCACCCAAGAGGCCTGCTTGCTGTCCAGACTCCATATGCGGCGGTACCAGTCGGCGGGGGGACGGCGCATCTCCATCATGATGTCTCCCTTCTCTTATGCTCCAGTACAGACCCATTGTACCGGCCCTGCCCATAAAAATATAGACTGTTATTTCCACTTGTGGTATGATGTTCACTGAGGTGTGAGCAAAAATACACAGTCACTACAGCCATCGCGATAGCGGTGGTTTTTTTGCATGGGGACCGATCCTATTTTGCCAATCCGGGGATATATAGTATCATGGTAGAAAACAGACAGATGGAGAGAGGATATGCCGGATAAGAAAATCAAGATTGAAAAGGACGGCCCCTATGTGGTGACGGGGGGCGTGCCCATATCGGAACAGATCATCGTCCCCGTCGGGAGGGGATATGTACTCAGGGAAGGCCGCAGACTGCCCCAGGACAGGGAATACCGCCTGTGCCGGTGCGGCAAGTCCAAGAACCAGCCGTTCTGCGACGACGCCCACGAGGGATGCGACTTTGACGGGACCGAAACCGCGTCCCGGCGGCCCTATGACGAGCGGATCGCGTCCGAGCTGGAGGGGCCGGACCTTACCCTGCAGGACGATCGGCGGTGCGCCTTCCTGCGCTTCTGCCACAGGAATTCCGGGAGCGTATGGGAGCTGACACGCCGCTCCGACGACCCAGGGTGCCGGGAGGAAGCGATACTGGCGGCCTATGAGTGCCCTGCGGGACGCCTCACCGCCGCCGACAAGGAGGGCCGTCCCTACGACCAGCCCCACCCACCGGCCATCGAGATACTCCAGGACCCGGAGCGGGGGGTGAGCGGCCCCATCTATGTCAAGGGAGGCATCCCCATCGAGTCGGCGGACGGGTCCATGTACCCGGCGCAGAACAGGGTGACCCTCTGCCGCTGCGGGGCTTCGCGGAACATGCCCTTCTGCGACGCGGGCCACGTGACGGTGGGGTTTGACGACGGAGCGGTCCCGCAGATACCGGAGGAAGGAGACTGATATGAAAGTTGTAGCGATTAACGGCAGCCCCAAGGGGGAGGGCAATACCTATCACGCCATCAGGCTGGCGGCGGATGAATTGGAACGGGAAGGGATAGAGGTGGAGATCATCCATGTGGGCCACAAGGCCATACGGGGATGCACGGCCTGCGGCGGCTGCGGGAGAAACAGGAATGAACGCTGCACCATCGACGACGAGGTCAACGGCTGGATCCAAAAGATGAAGGAGGCCGACGGGGTCATACTGGGGGCCCCCGTCTATTACGCGGGGATCGCCGGGACCATGAAGGCCTTCCTGGACAGGGCCTTTTATGTGGCGGGGGCCAACGGCGGACTGTTCCGCCACAAGGTGGGGGCCGCCGTCACGGCGGTGCGCCGCACCGGAGGCATCCCCGCCATGGAGCAGATCCACCGGTACTTCAGTATATCCGAGATGCTGATCGCCACGGCCAACTACTGGAACGTGATCCATGGCGCTTCCCCGGGGGAGGCCCTTCAGGACGATGAGGGGGTGCAGATCATGGGTGTCCTGGGGCGGAACATGGCCTGGCTGATGAAGCTTGTCGAAAACGGTAGGGGCCGGGTCCAGGAACCCGGGCCGCTGAAGAAGGTGTATACCAATTTTATTCGGTAGCGGCCTATGGGGTCGTGACCATCCTCGAGATGCCCGAAAACGATGTGGTAAAGGTGGAATCAGGGGACGGCACGGTGGGATGGCTCGGCGGATTTCACATGGTGCGGGATTAAATATCCTAAATGATAGTATTGAAAGACCTTTGGAAACAACTCCAGAGGTCTTTTCTGTGGGTGTTGGATAAATAAGAAATATAGTATAATATATGAAAAGCAGGCAGAAAACGGGGGATGGGTATGAGGATCGAGTATGAACTAACAAAAAGTGATTTTGAGGAATTCCACAAGTACCATATGGCGCATTCCAAGATAGGCAGGGGAGCCAGGCTATTTAAATATCTGCTGATCCTAGTAGTTGTTTTGGGCGTGTTGATTAATGAGGGAATTTTCCGAGGAGGGGTAACGCCTGTGATGTGGATCTCACTGTTGCTGACGGTTGTATTAATGGGTGGTATTTTTCTTTTGATGGATGCATTGGTCGGAAGAAATACTGCGAAAAAGATGGCGAATCGTCTGTCAAAAAAGGATTCTCATGTTTTAGGCTGGCGCAGCCTGGAAATCTGTGAAGATGGACTAATGACCGTGAAGCCTAACGCAGAAGGCAAGACATACTGGAACGGGATCGACCGGGTCGAGGAGAATACCGGATATATATTTGTCTATCTGAATGCTGTCGCGGCCCATATCGTACCCAAGACCGCGTTCGCCGACGAGAAGCAGGAAGCGGAGTTTATGGATATCTTGCTGCAAAAAGCGGGAAAATCACATGAGAATTGAATATACGTTAAATAAAAAAGATTATATCGGATTTCAAGTGTATCATATGATGCACGCCAAACAATTTACAGCGTTTATGCTGATACTGCGCTTCATCATACCGATTCCTTTGTTTTTCCTGCTGATGAGGATCATACCGGGCGCAATGCAGATGTATGCCGGCCTCGCTGAATGGATGAGAATACTGGTCGTTTCCCTTCCATGGGGGCTGTGGGTCGTGTTTTTCAAGCGGATATTTGGATTGCTGAGCAGCATAGACGTCAATATCATGATAAAGAACAGCCGCTCCGAACTCCTGGGGAAACGAACGATAGAAGCCGATGCAGAGGGGATGCGCATAATCTCACAGGTGGGAGAAACGAAAATGAAGTGGAGCGCGGTACAGAAAGCCATTGTAACAAAAGAGTATTTGTTTCTGTACAATACCACCCGATCCGCTCACCTCGTCCCAAAGCGGGCTTTTGCGGACAAGGCGCAGGAGGAGGCGGTTGTGGCGTTGGTACAAGAAAAAGTCAATGGGGAGGGGAAGAGCACATTGAGACAAGTACTATAGAGGAACGATACGTTCTATCAAGAATATAGAACATAACTATATTTACTATAGGGAGTGACATGCATGACGATCGGTATCGCCCTGGGCGGGGGCGGCGCACGGGGATTCGCCCACCTGGGGGTATTGAAGGCGCTGGAGGAAAAGGGGATCAAGCCGGACATGGTGTCCGGGGCCAGCGCGGGCTCCATCGTGGGGTCTCTGCTCGCCTCTGGCAGAAGCCCCGACGAGATCATGGACCTGGTCAAGGACAATCGGTTTATGGACTACGCCAAGGTCAATCTGCCGGTGAGCGGCCTATTTACCCTGGGCAATTTTGAGGAGCGGATCCGGGACTATCTCCCCGAAACCTTTGCCGGATTGAAGCTGCCTTTTTTCGCCGCCGTCTCCAATCTGTACAGCGGCAAAGTCGAGTACATCAGCGAGGGACCCCTGGTCCCCGTGATCGAGGCCTCCTGCTCCATCCCCGTCCTGTTCTCCCCGGTGGAGATAGGGGACCGGCTCTATGTGGACGGCGGCCTGCTGGACAATCTCCCCTACAGGCCCCTCATCGGCC
>ENA-ORCX01000538-ORCX01000538.1-marine-metagenome-genome-assembly--contig:-NODE-538-length-12324-cov-3.389565_pt1 | contig 12324 bp, 5 predicted proteins | sample MGYA00248630_ERZ508518 | MGnify/ENA primary metagenome ERZ508518 (study PRJEB26188, sample SAMN06268768) | marine metagenome | isolation source: Bioluminescent Bay, La Paraguera, Puerto Rico | place...
GTGAAAGCGGGCATGATCGGTCACTTTTCTCTCTTCATCCACGTGCGTATAGATTTCAGTGGTAGTGATATCTGCATGCCCCAGCATTTCCTGTATTGCGCGCAAGTCAGCTCCATGCGCTAACAGATGTGAAGCAAAGCTATGGCGCAAACCGTGCGGTTTCACATTTTTATGAATTCCTGCCTTTTTCGCGTAATCTTTTATCCATGTCCAAATGGTTTCACGATGCAAAGGATTCCCACGAACACTTAAAAAAAGAGTGGCATCCGTATGAGGTTTTACAAATCCAGGGCGAGCCCGAACCAAATACTGCTGCACAGCTTCAATTGCCTTCTTTCCTATAGGAACCACTCGTTCCTTGGAACCTTTACCATTAAGTATGCGAATATAACCAGCGTCTATCTCCAGCTCATCCATTCGCAAACGACAAAGCTCCGAAACCCGCAACCCCGAACTGTAAAACAACTCCAAAACCGCCCGATCCCGTAAACCTCTGGATGTTTCCCGAGAAGGAGTATTTAGCAAACGACTGATCTCACCTTCTGTTAACGTCTGCGGCAACTTTCGAATCAGCTTTGGAGCTGCAATCAATTCAGAAGGGTCTTCTCGAATAATCCCTTCAGCAAGTAGATACTGCATAAACACGTGCAATGCCGACAATTTATGAGCCAGAGTATGAACCGCATAATCTTGGGCACAAATAAAAGAAAGCCATGTCAAAAGATGATCACGAACAACATCCCTCCAATCCGAAAGAGAGAGCTTACCACTCAAAAAAATGCAAAGCTGATGCAGATCTCGTTCGTAACTTTCCACTGTTGCCATAGACAAACCACGCTCCAGTTGAACATAAGCCAAATAAGCATGAACGGACTCTTCTAATGCTGCCAGCTTGGTATCAGACATACCTTTTTAATATAAACTCATTCTACATTTACGAGTAAATCCTTTGTTGAAGTTGCAACAAGGACATCTCTTATGTTATTTAAAGATCATGGCTGCTTTCAAAGAAATGCGACCCACATACGCCCAAGTGCTACCACCTGCAGTAAGAATACTACTGATACTAAATATTGCAGTATTTGCTATTCAGAAGCTGTTCGATCACCATGATTACCTAGAAGAACATTTTGCACTATGGCCTATCATCATCCACTCCTATCAACACGGATATGAGGCATTCTTCGAACATCTTCACTTTATGCCTTGGCAGCTGTTAACCTATGGCTTTTTACACGCCAATTTTAACCACATCTTTTTTAATGCGTTCGGCCTATGGATGTTCGGTAAAGTACTGGAAGAATTTCTTGGGACAAAACGTTTTACCATCTACTTTCTCACGTGCATTATAGGCGCTGCCGTTTTGCAACTGATATACAGCACATGGGCAAGCTACCATGGTATGCTACCAGCACCAACAATAGGCGCTTCCGGTGGCTTGTTTGGGTTACTACTGGCATTTGGTGTTTTCTTCCCAAGGTCCCATATTTATTTATTCTTCCTGCCCATTGGAATTGAAGCCCGTTACTTTGTTATTATTTACGGACTGCTAGAACTCTTTAGCAGCTTTAATACATCATCACACATTGCCCATCTGGCACATGTTGGCGGTATGCTTACAGGAGGTTTAATAATTGCTTACTGGGCCGGAAAATTACCAATAAAGCCAAAACGGATACTTTACTGGAATCACTGAGAAAGTTTCGATAGATCCAGAGCAGACATATAGTATTTTAACTCTTCAATAGATTCTAAAATATCTTCTAGCGCTTGGTGTTTTTCAGATTTCTTATAGGTAACACCGTAAAACTGCTGAAACACTACCTTAAAACTACTAACATCCAGCATACGATAATGTAATTTAGATGCAGTTAGAGAAAGATAACGATCTATAAATTTTCTATCTTGATGAATCGAGTTCCCACAGAGGATAGGTCGTTCACGACCAAAATGCTGCTCTATAAAAGCAGCCAATTTTTCATCTAAGGTTTTATCAGATATACCACCGGGAATACGACTAACCAACCCCGATTCAGTGTGATGCTCAATATTCCACGCATCCATTTTATCGAGTTCCTCCTTGGGTTGGTATACTGCCGTTGAAAAATGAGCAAGAGGTTCCAATTCAGGATTGGTAACAATCACTGCAGCCTCAATAATTTTATGCTCGATGACATCCAATCCCGTCATCTCCAAATCGATCCAAAGTAGTTTTGACATTATTAAATGACTTAATAGCTCTGAAACCTGTTTTCAATCCAAGAGTCTGCTTTTCTATAAAGTAATCCTCTTACATACAAAACGACCCCCTTATTTATATTTAATTGTTAATAGTTTTTTAAAGTATTCTAAATACAAAAATAACCTTTTCTTCCTCAGTAAAGAGCATTAAATCAATTTCACGGAATCAAACGAACGATCCAGGGCAATCCATATGTATAAATTAATCCAACAAATTAATTGCTGGAGATTATTGCTTTTACTCACTTCTCTCAGCGTAGCTCACATATGCTATGCTAACGTGAACTTATTCCTAGAAGGGAACCCCATATGGGAACAACATTCCTTAAAACTCAGCCACCAAATAACCCCCAAACAAGGTTGGTTCGAGCGTAAGAACGGGCAAATTGTTGTTACAAACGGATCATCCATATTAGTTTTTAATGGGACAAATATCCAAACAATCAAATCACTGGGTGATCGTAGCATTTTCTCGATAGCAGAATCTCCTTCAGGAGATTTATATTATACATCTATAGGACACCTTGACTGCATAAATCATAGACAGGAAGAAATAAATTTAACCCCCTACTTTGACTGCCCCTTACCACAGACAGCCTCTACGATTCACATTGTTCCCAAAAAAGAAAATAGCCTGTTTTTAAAAACAAATCACGAAATCTATTACCTAAAGGGCGATTCGGGCAGGAAAATTTACTCAACTCGTGGAACCATCTCCATAGCCTTTTTCTGTCAGGAAAAATTCTATATTGTTGATTCAGAAAAAGGTCTTTTATGTGTGGAACCTGAAGCTCAAAATCAGGAAAACTGCATCCGTAAAATTCTAAAATCCCATTTGATTCTCAATATAACAGACGCGATTGAGCTAGACAATAAAGCTACAGTTGTTGCAACCTCAGAGGCAAAATTGTATCTGTTTAACGGAGATAAGTTCAAATCCATACCTGTTCATTGGGATGAAGGCATAGCAGATCCTAGCATACTGCAAATAGAAAAAATAGGTAAAAATATCGCTTTTCTCACGGATGAAAACTGCATCCGAATAATAGATAAATATGGAAAAATCCAAGAACGTATTCCCTACTCAAATCCAGATGGTTTTGTCCCTGACAGTATGATTACAGATCACCAAGGAGGAATCTGGGTACATACTCCAAATCACATCTCACGCGTTCAGCCTCAACACCATCTCAAAGAATACTCCTACAAAAACAATCTTCCATCTTCAATAGACTCCATATGTGTCCACAAGGGAATTATCTATGTTGGAACAGAAAACGGCCTTTATACTCTTAGTAGCAAAGAAAGAAACTTCAATCAATTCATCCCAGGTCAACGACAACAAATCAAAGTTTGCACATTACAGGACTGGCTTTTGTACAATACTAGCCAAGGAATAACAGCTATACACGATTCGAGAATTATAAATATTCCAACAAACAATGCAGTATTGGCTATTTGTCCGTCAAAAAAATACAAAAACACTTTTTACTGCATTGGAGAAAATTCCATTTCAGCCTATAGTTTTATCGAAAATAACTGGAGACAAACCCTCTACGAGAAAATCCCAAAAGGCTATTACTCATATATTTTAGAAGGCAAGGATAACAATATATGGATAGGACCAAGCTTCGGAAAAATCATTCAAATAGAAAAATTTGATGACGGCTCTTCTAACGTAAAAACTCCAATTCTAGATCTGTTTAAAGATACACAGATATACCCTATCTATTTAAAGAATCATGTGTATTTTTTGAGCCATAATGGATCAGCAGAATGGGACAGTAAAACACAGCAACCCAAAGTAGATACTGCTTATTCTCAATTACTCCCCTTTTCAACAAAGGACATTTCAAAAGTCATCCCTGACAACATGAACCGTTGGTGGATACAAACAAACGAGACAATCGGTTACCTGGATGACAACAACTCACATATACAATGGCATAAGGCACCCCTTAGCAGCCTTATGCCAATAAACATAAAAAGTGTTTTTTCAGACGACTCCAATAATATCTACCTGGCATCAAATGAAAAAGTGGTCATCTGTAACCTCAACAAAAACAAAGTCCAAAAAAGTAACAAATTAAGCATTTTATCTGTATTTCTAAGTTCCGAAAAAGGAAAAAACAAAGTCCTCCATACGCCCCCCAACAAAGCGCCTCTTACCGTAACATTAAACGGAGGCGATCTAAATTTCGTTTACCTTCTAGATAATAAAGTCAGATCTGATTTAAATCGCTACAGGTTTAAAATGGAGGGCGTAAGTGATCAATGGTCGAAATGGATAACAAGTAACAAAGTAGGTTTCTTTAAACTATACCCGGGAGAATACAGACTCTTTATTGAAGGCAAAGACTATGACGGAAATATAAGCAAAGCCCAAAGTCCTCTGATAATAATTCACCCACCTTGGTATCTAACGAAATGGGCATACGGATTCTATATCTGCATCGTCATAGCCTTGTTATTCGTCATCATGAACCTACGCATCCGATATGTGGCACGAAAAACAAATGATTTACGCCTTATCATAGAACAAAAAACAAGCGAAATAAGTAAAAGGAATGATAAACTGGCTCAAACCATTGATCAACTGAACCAGATCAATAAACAGCTAAAAATTACAAACTCTGAAAAAGATGAGCTACTGGCGATAGTCTCCCATGATCTGAAAAATCCTTTATCGGCCATCATAAACTTATCTCAGATTTTACAGAATGATTTGGATGCCCTGGATAAGGATGAAGTAAAAGAACATTCAGGAGAAATTGAAGATTCAGCAAAAATGATGTATCAAATCATCCGAAATCTACTGGATTTAAATAGACTGGAACAAGGGCATATTAACGTAAAACTAAGTCCATGTCGTTTGTATGACATCGCAAGAGAAGTTCTTGAACATAATTATAAAAAAGCTCAAAGAAAGCAAATATCGCTTCATCTAGCACGCCCTGAAGATGAAGCGATATGTCTTGGCGAAATAATTTCCCTAAGGCAAGTACTGGAAAATCTAATAAGTAATGCGATTAAATATTCTCCTTTAGGCAGCAGTATCCATGTAGCCGTATATGAACGGAGAAATAAAATCATATGCGACGTTAAAGACCAAGGCCCAGGAATCAAACCAGAAGAACGTCATATGCTTTTTGAACGTTTCGCAAAACTATCAGCACAACCAACGGCTGGAGAACACTCCTCAGGTTTAGGACTAGCCATCGTTAAACGATTAACAGAAGCAATGAAAGGGCGCGTCAGTTGCATCAGTCTACCAAACGATGGTAGCACATTCAGGGTAAGCTTCTTAAAAGCCAACGCCATTAATCTGGCAAAAGCTCACAAACATCATGAATAATACCCTTAAGTTGATCTAGCTGAATAGGGTTGGTTAATACCTACTTTCCATCAATAGACAGATTAGAAAGCCTTTTATGCATTTACCATGCAAACCTATAAAATGCTAGCTAGATGCGTATATGAATCGCTTAATTTTATTTGTCGGAGTTTTCTCAAAAGGCTCCAATTGCTCAATAATCATTTGTAATTTAGAAAAAGCTGACAGTTTTTGATTCACTTTCATACGAATTTCTTCGAGATGATCCTGAACGTATTCTTCAAAAGCTTTTTCTTTCTCCTTAAGAGTTTCATACCTCAGACTCAACTCTTCACGATTTAAATGCACACGTGCCACTAAACGCCCTACCCGTTGAACAACCACACTTTCCATCACAGATGGGAACCGAGCCAAAAGAGCTTCAATCTCTTCAGGATAAATATTCTCACCACTGGGACCTAAAAGCATATTTTTTAAACGACCCTTAATATAGAGATACCCATCTTTAGATAATTGCCCCAGATCACCGGTACGAAACCATCCATCGTCCGTGAAAACTTTCTGAGTAGCTTCTTTATTTTTAAAATAGCCACGCATTACATTAGGTCCTTTAACCCAAATTTCACCAAGACTTGCATTGCTCGTAGATTTCTCAATATGGACACTTACTCCGTCTACAATAGGACCAGTAGATTTATATTGCGTAATCTTAGGTCCACACCCGGCAATCAACGGGGATGTCTCGGTAAGGCCATATCCAATCGCATATGGAAAACCAGCATCTCTTAAAAAGAGTTCAACATCGGGAGCCAGTGGTGCTCCTCCAATTCCAAAGAACTTTAATTTACCTCCAAATACCTGGTACAGTTTCTTTCCGGCAATTCGGTGGAGTAACTTACGAATAGGAGGCAACCTAAGGAGAAAACGACTAAATGCATTCTTCTGCAATTTAGGTTGGATACGTAATTTGAAAATCTTTTCAATAACCAAAGGAACCGAAAGGATATATGTCGGCCGTATTTTCGCCAATGCCGGGAGTAAAATACTGGCCGTCGGACGTTTACCCAAATAATAAATACTAGCTCCGTTAATCAGAGCAAAAATCATCCCAAAAGTGCACTCATAAGTATGAGCAAGTGGAAGTATGGAAAGCAATATATCCGATTGATCCATATCCACAATAGTTTTTCCAACACATGCATTGGATGCCAGATTCTTATGAGTCAACATCACGCCTTTGGAAGTCCCAGTAGTCCCGGATGTATAAACAATGGCGGCTAAATCACTATCCGATATATAGGGTCTGACAATAGATGAACATTCAGTCGGCTCTAACTCAGGTGATTGCAAGTAACCGCCTGAAGTATTAAAAACCGCCAACTGCGAGGGCATATGCTCCAAATCCATTTTCTCATAAAGCTTTTTATCAGCTATAAGGATTTTGCTCTCAGAATGCTCTAAGATGTTGTTCACAGCGTCGCTTGTAAAATCCGGTAAGATAGGAACAACAACAGCTCCCATACAAACAATAGCAAAATAAGAAATCACCCAATCTGGAGAACTTGCGCCAAACAAAGCAACATGATCCCCACTCCTTAAACCAAGGGCATACATCTTGGCGGAAAGAGCCTGAACCCGTTCTCCTAATTGAGTATATGTAACAGGATCACCACCTACCAATGAGACAGCGATCTTATCGCCATAATTTTTCACACTGTTTACAAACAGGGATTCTAATGTTAGGGATTCTATCTGCATTTTATAAGAAATTGTGATCTGTTGATTTTAACAAGCATTTGAAGAACAGATCAATTTATTTTTGTCTAAAGACGATTTCATTTGCCTACTGGTCTCCAAAATTTAGAAAATAAACGGATCAGTAGCCTATCATTAACAACCAGTTAGAACCGACAAATTTTCTTTCTGAAAGATCTCTTTGCGCAGCAACCCATGTCCTTTCTAAAATACCACTATTTTGACAGCTTAAAAAACATTCTGTGTCTCTTTTTCCTATTAAGCCTTCCACTTTCTGTTTCTGCTGACTCTCTCATGCTTCTTTCGGGGGAAAATACAATTCAAGACTATGATCGTTTTGTTGAAGGAATAGAAGATTCGGTTCTGAATGATCCAAATCAAGTGAACCTAGAAGTTGTACATATTAATAACATAGAACCCATATATGGGCAAATCCTAGGGATAAAAGAAGAGCTAAAGAACAAAAGTTACAGAGGAGTCATCATCCTGGGAAGTAATACAATCGAAAAATTAAGAGGGTTTGGCTCCATTTTTGAAGAATTACCGGTTCTTTACATAGGAAACAAAATTGAGGATGCACCTCAATTCCCTTGTCTCAAACCTCATTATAAACTGAACGAGACCCTCGAAATTGTAAAAAAATGCATTCCTAAAGCAAAAGAGATTTATTTATTGGGAAACACAAAATCTCTTAATCAAGAAAGAGTATTTTCCAAAATCGAAGATCAATTTAATAGAGAAAACTCTAATAGAAAACTCTTTGTACAGAATGGACTTCCGTTCGAACTGAGCCTTTCTCTTATTCAGAGAAACAACGTCCCAAAATGCATTGTTTTAGCAAATACGGTTACAAATCGTAAAGGAAACAAAATCAGCATCGAAGAAATAAAGAAACTACTTCCTGATGTTCCTATATTTACTTTTTTTGAAGATGATCTGTTACACGGAGCTCTTGGTGGCTACGTAAACAATATGTTTAAAGCGGGGAAAACAGCCTACAGTTTACTCAGTCCCGGACATCACACACTCGAACCGACCTATACCGCATCAATTCCCACAGAACTGGTTTTTGATGCAACCAGCATAAGAGAACACAAAATTCCTACATCCACACTCCCTATAAATGCGCGAATAGAGGGATATGTAGAGGGCGGATATTTATTTCAAAGTGAAGTGCTGTTACTGATAACCCTAACGATCATCGTTTTGATGATCATCATCTTCATTCTTTCGATCAATATAGTTCGGCGTTTAAAAGCAGAAAAAGAGCTGGCAAAGTCAAAAAGAGAGGCTGAAGGAGCAAACGAAGCAAAGAGTCAATTCCTGGCAAATATGAGCCATGAAATAAGAACGCCTATGAATGGCATAATGGGGATGACTGAGCTACTCTTGAGTACACGTTTAAATCCTGAACAACGTGATTATGCAAGAACCGTTTACAGATCATCAGAAACTCTATTGAGAATCATCAATGATGTATTAGATCTTTCAAAAATAGAATCTGGTAGCTCTTTCCTTGAGAAAAAGTCATTCAATCTCCAACGAATAATGGAAGAAACAGCTCAAGTGATGTCCTTCCACTCTGCAAGCAAAGATCTGGAGATCATCACTCATTATTACAAAAACACTCCCCGTCGTTTTGAAGGAGATCCTTTGAGAATTGAGCAAATAATGCTCAACCTTCTCGGAAATGCTGTAAAATTTACTGAAAGAGGCCAAGTATCAATGGAGATACGCCTGAAGAACCCCACAAAAGTCGATTATAAAACAACAAATACCATTCAAATTGTAGTTAACGACACTGGAGTTGGAATTCCCAAGGACGCTCACACAAGTATATTCGATAAATTTTCTCAAGCAGATGCATCCAGTAGTCGACGCTACCAAGGCACAGGCTTAGGCCTAACTATTTGCAAGCAATTAGCTAAAATGATGGGAGGCGACATTTCGGTGGAGAGCGTGGTAGGCAAAGGATCTACTTTCGTCGTAGAATTAAATCTGAAGCCCCTAGAAACAATAAAGGGAGATGCTCCGGCAATTGATTCCACAGATATTCATGCGTTGGTTTTGCTTAAAGACAAAGCTCACATAAGCGCTATTCGCGATTACATGTCCAGCCAGAATATCCCTGTAACATTTGTTCACGATTTCTCACATGCTCAGCAAGTAATTTCCCATCAAAAAGAAGAAGGAGACCCATTTACGATCTTGATAATGGACGAAACAGAGGAATCTGTTCGCCACGATATTGAACAACTCGAACGCCTGAATGAAACGGAAACATTAAAAAGAATACTGCTTTGCCCCATAAGCAAACACTTAGGAGGTTACCAACTGAGGAAATTGGGCTACGACATCTCTATAAACAAGCCAATACGCGAACGGCAATTCCTGGAAACAATTTATAAGTTAATCAGTAAAAGTTCTATTGATTCGTCCCGAAAAGAACGGATCATAGATCAGCCTCCTTCAGAATTGGAAAAAAGCCTTCACGCTGAACTAATTCGCCCGAGAGAGAGCATATCGAATGTAAAAGTTAATAGACCTGAATTAATACCACCACTGCCTCAAGGAATTAAAGTATTACTTGTCGAGGATAACCGAGTAAACATGAAAGTAGCATCACTTCTCCTAACTCGTTTAGGATGCCAATTGGACAAAGCGACAAACGGAAGTGAAGCAGTAGAACTAACCAAAGCAAACAGCTACGACGTCATCTTCATGGATTGCCAAATGCCAGTAATGGATGGATACCAGGCAACACAACAAATCCGAAAACTGGAACATGGCAGCAAAACTCCTATAGTAGCGATGACAGCACATGCAATGGAGGGAGATCGCAACAAATGCCTCTCCTCAGGAATGAATGACTATCTGACGAAACCAGTTCGGGTAGAAGCAATCACTAAGATGATTCACAACTTTGTGGTCAGCAAAACAGTGAAATAACAAAATCATTAGAGCGCATAGGGTTGTCATGTTGACACTCGTGGAGAATTTGGTCATGCTTGCGTAATCGCGTAAGTCGATATTCATTGTTCTTTAAGCATACACAGATTTTCACCCCAAAGATCCACTCCTATGAAGTTATATTCTCCAGCCGATATTCGCAATTTTGCTATTGTAGGACACCAAGCCAGCGGCAAAACAATGCTTAGTGAAGCAATGCTTCTTTCCAGCGGTAAAATCAACCGCTTGGGTAGCATTACCGATGGCACTACAGTTAGCGATTACCATGCAAGCGAAAAGGAACGGCAAATATCAGTCCATGCAACCTTAATGCACACTGAATGGTTGGATAAAAAGCTGAATATTATAGATACCCCCGGATATTTGGATTTTATCAGTGAAGGACTGGGAGCTCTGCGTGTGGGCGATTTTGCTCTTATAGTAATAAATGCCGCCAGTGGAATCGAACTAGGGACTGATCAAGTGTGGGATTATGCCACACAATATGACATCCCTAAATTCATCGTCATAAATGGACTAGATAAAGAGCATGTTAAAGATTTCGACGAACTTATAGGCGAGTTAAAGGAACGTTTCGGTAGTAACATTGTTCCCATGAATGTTCCTGTAAATACAGGCCCATATTTCAACCAGGTGCTTGATGTTATGCGTAGCAGCATTGCAACATATGCACAGGATGGCAGCGGTAGTTTCACCGAATTCCCTGCCGAAGGAGAGTGGAAAGATCGTGTAAAATCACTTCATCAGGAAGTCATTGAATATGTAGCTGAAGGTGATGATTCCTTAATGGAAAAATTCTTCGAAAATGACGGATTAAGTGAAGACGATCTAAGAGAAGGACTCCATCGAGCAATACAGGATCAAACGTTCATTCCAGTATTTACAACAAGCGCTATCAAAAACATAGGTATTGCGCGTTTGTTGGACATCATTGCAAAATATGGCTCTAGTCCAGTGGATCGCCGTAAAGTAAATGCTATCGACGACAAAGGCGAATCTTGTGAAGTTGGTTTAAATGCTGAAGACCCTTGCTTCTATGTGTGGAAGACCATCAGCGAACCACATGTTGGAGAATTATCCTTCTTCCGCATGTATAGTGGAACCATTAAACCGGGAACTGAGTTATTCAATTCCGATCGTAAACTTAACGAGAAGATAGGACCACTCTACATAATGCAGGGTCATGAACGCACTACAGCCGAAGAAATTGGTGCGGGTGATATCGGAGTAACCGTTAAATTGAAAGACACCCACACAGGGAATACATTAAGCACCCCTAAAAGAGCGGTTACACTTCCCAAAGTAGAATATCCCAAGCCGAACATCCACGGAACAATTAAAATCAAAAATAAAGGTGATGAAGAAAAAGTAGGAGAAGGATTAACTACTTTACACGAAGAAGACCCAACCTTCCTCTACCGAAACGATACAGAAACTCATGAAACCGTATTGAGCGGACAAGGTGAGCTGCATCTGGAAGTTATTATGGGGCGTCTAAAACGCCGCTTTGGTGCCGACATCGAATTGGTTGAACCCAAGGTTCCTTATCGAGAAACAATCCGAGCCAAGGCCGAAAGCAAATACCGCCACAAAAAACAATCAGGTGGTGCCGGTCAATTTGCCGAAGTATGGATGCGCATAGAACCTTCCCCCAGAGATAGTGGAATCGAATTTACTGAAAGCCTTGTAGGGCAAAATGTAGATCGTGTATTTGTTCCCAGTGTTGAAAAAGGTGTTCAATCAGCATGCGAAGAAGGTATCTTAGCCAACTGCAAGGTAACAGATCTAAAAATCAATTTTTACGATGGTAAGATGCATCCTGTTGATTCTAAGGATGTAGCGTTCCAAATAGCAGGAAAGGCCGCATTCAAAGAAGCCTTCATGAATGCCAAGCCAGTTTTGCTTGAACCGATCTACAACATAACGGTAAAAGTTCCCGAAGATCATATGGGAGACGTCATTGGTGATATCTCCAGTAGACGCGGAAAAATATCCGGCATGGATACAGATGGGAGTTTCCAGGT
>ENA-ORCX01000539-ORCX01000539.1-marine-metagenome-genome-assembly--contig:-NODE-539-length-12324-cov-2.474320_pt1 | contig 12324 bp, 14 predicted proteins | sample MGYA00248630_ERZ508518 | MGnify/ENA primary metagenome ERZ508518 (study PRJEB26188, sample SAMN06268768) | marine metagenome | isolation source: Bioluminescent Bay, La Paraguera, Puerto Rico | place...
AAGATCCGGGGCATCCTTGCCACGACCGTCGCTACGCGCATCTCGATCCCAAGCTGCTGCCGGGCACCGAATCACTGAAAATCACGCTGGACCGCGTACTGCCGTACTGGGATGAAGCCATCGTGCCGCATATCCACGACGGCAAGACGGTGCTCATCGTGGCCCACGGCAACAGCCTGCGCGCCCTGGTGAAGCATCTGGACGGCATCTCCGACGACGACATCATCGGTGTGAATATCCCCACCGGCATTCCGCTCATGTACGAGCTGGGCGAGGACATGGAAGTGCTGGACCGGCGCTACCTCGGTGATGCCGAAGCGGCCAGGAAAGCCGCCGAAGCCGTGGCCAATCAGGCCAAGGCCGGCTAGTTTTTCTTACCCCTATCCCGGCCTTCCCCCACGAGGGGGAAGGAGAGGCGTGCTCAACCCAGATTGGCACCGTCTTATTCCCTCTCCCCATCGCGGGAGAGGGTCGGGGTGAGAGGGAACATCAAAGGGAGTCTTTATGGTTGAAAGCGCTTTACTGTTGTTTCTGGTCATCGACCCCTTTGGCAATCTGCCTTTTGTGCTGGCGGTGCTGAGCGGTACTGAAAAGTCTCACTACCGCAAAACCATTCTGCGTGAGACCTTGCTGGCTTTACTGGTGCTGGTGGTATTCGCGCTGGTCGGCGAGGCTTTGCTGGGGTATCTCAGTATTGAGCGGGCTTCATTGATGGTGGCCGGTGGCGTGATTCTGTTTCTGATCTCTCTGAAGATGATCTTCCAATCGGCCAAAGATGTGTTTGCTGGCGATTACAGTCACGATTCCTTCCTGTTTCCGATTGCCGTGCCCTGCCTGGCGGGGCCGTCAGCGATTACCACGGTGATGATTCTGCGCTCTCAGCAACAAGCCAGTCTGTTTGAATTATTACTGGCTTTGTTACTGGTATTGGTGATAGCGTTTCTGATCTTTCTGCTCGGACGCCGGCTCAGTGACTGGCTGGGTGAGCGCGGCATCCGGGCAGTGGAAAAGCTGATGGGACTGTTACTGAATCTGGTCGCCGTCAATATGATGCTGATTGGGGTACGGGACTTTCTTGGCTAGTTAGTCGGCAAAGAAGTAACCGGCAATCAGATAGAAAATATTCAGGGCCGACAGCGCCATAATCAGGTAAAAAGTGATTTTCATGCCCAGTACCCGGCGTTCGCCATCATTGCGCTGCAGGGCGGTGGCGTGAATAAAGCGTCCTGTCAGCAGGGCGATACCAGCGATATGAATCAGCCACCAGGGCGCACCGGACCATTCAAGGATAATCATCAGAATCAGGGTGATGGGAATATATTCTGTGGCATTACCCTGAACCCGGATGGCAGTCTGCAGGTCGGGATGGCCGTCATCTCCCAGCAGTACGCGGTGCTGGCGGCGCAGCTTGATAACCTGAAGTGAGAGTCTCACTATCCACAAAGCACAAAGACTGGCATATAAGGCAGTAATCATGTTTTTTTCCCTTGGCTGTGACCGTCAGTGTTTTCTTCTACCCAGTGCGCGCCTTCCGGACTGAATTCCTGCTTCCAGAACGGCGCGCGGTATTTGAGTTCTTCGATCAGCCAGTTGCAACTATCGAGCGCCGCACGCCGATGCGCCGACCAGCAGGCGATGACCACAATCGCATCGCCGGGGTAGATATCGCCGACGCGATGGACGATAAGGCAATCCAGCAAAGGCCATAGTTCCCGCGCCTGCTGTTCCAGTTTTTGCAGGTATTGTTCTGTCATCGCCGGATAATGCTCCAGCCGCATTTTGCTGAGACCTTCGCGGTCATTGAAGTCACGCATGGTGCCGACAAAACTGCCGATAGCCCCAAAGCGACCCGCCTGTTTCAGGTTAGTCTCCTGTGTGGCTATAAGCTGCCAGGGGTCGATGCCATGTTCACTGACCCAGCTGCTCATCTCAGCCCCCGGTCACTGGCGGGAAGAAAGCCACTTCGTCGCCGTCTTCCACCGGGTCATCAAAGCGGGCATATTCAAGATTAATCGCGACCAGCACATTATCAGGACGTGGCGCATTTTCGGTGGCCTGGTCCCAGGCCTCACCGGTGGTTTTGGCGGCACTCAGCTCAACTTCGGACTTGCCGATTTTGTCACGCAAACTGGCAAAAAATTTGACTTGGATACTCATCTGGTTGATTGTTTCAGCAAATTTCAAAATAGTAGGATAACACTTGCAATGGCGGAGTTAACCCATTTTAATCAGGCCGGTGAAGCCCATATGGTCGATGTCGGCGGCAAGCAGGTCACTGACCGCATTGCGGTGGCAGCCGGCACGATTTCGATGTTGCCTGAGACCTTCAGGCTGATTGAAGCGGGCGGCCATAAAAAAGGCGATGTACTGGGCATTGCCAGGATCGCTGGCATTATGGCGGCCAAGAAAACCTCGGATTTAGTACCTTTATGCCACCCGCTGGCGCTGAGCAAGGTCTCTATCGAGTTTGAGCTGGATCCGGAAAACTCAGCCGTACATTGTCAGGCTCTGGTGGGTACCAGCGGTCAGACCGGGGTGGAAATGGAAGCGCTGACCGCGGTTCAGATATGCCTGCTGACAATTTATGACATGTGCAAGGCGGTCGACCGCGGCATGATCATGAGCAATATTCGCCTGCTGGAAAAAGCGGGTGGCAAGAGCGGCCACTGGCAGCGGGATTAGCCGAAAATCTCTTTAAAGCTGACCATTTCTCCGGATCGTGAGGTGTCGTAGCCGGAGTAACCGGCGAGGTTGTCATGGAAGGCCTGACTTTTGAGCAGCGAAATAATCTCGCTCACCCTTTCATCCTCAATCAACTGACGCGGTACTGCCAGACAGTAATGCTCCCAGACCAGTGGAATGAATTCGAGGCTGAATTTGTCGGCCATGGGTGCAATGCCGAAACCCACATCGGCAGCGCCACTGGCGACCATCGCCGCGACAGCCATGTGCGTGAACTCTTCATGCAGATAGCCTTTAATCTGGCTGGCCGGTACCTGATTGACCTGCAGTAACTGATCAAACAACAGCCGGGTGCCGGAGTCAGCCTGACGATTGATAAAAGTCAGCCTGCCATCAGCCAGAGAGTGAATATCTTTGACCTGTTTCGGGTTGCCGCTGGCAACCATCAGTCCCTGGTTGCGTCTCACCACATAGATAAGCTGATGCGCATCTTCACTCAGAATTTCGAGGTAATCCTGCTTGACCTGGTGCCCCAGTTCACCCACCGGAATATGGAAGCCGGCGATATGACAGTCACCGTTACGCAGCGCACGCAGGCTCTCCAGGCTGCCATGGAAATGCAGATCCAATTGAAAATCAGACTGCTGATTGATCAGATCGCGCAAGGCACCGACTGCCAGACCATGACTGGCAAAGATGTTAAAACCTTCAGCATGATTGCGGTTGAGAATGGTCTCAAACTCGCGCTTGAATTGGGTGGAAAAATTATCCAGTTCAGGTGAAAACGCTGCTGTAAGATGACGATTACCATGCATTAGCTTCTGACCGGCAGGGGCCAGCCTGGCACCCCGTCCGCGTTCCAGTATCACCAGCGGATGGCCGAGTAAAGCTTCCCATTTGTTCACCAGTCCCCAGGCAAAGCGATAAGACACGCTGAGTCGGTCGGTCGCTTTTTTCAGCGAACCTTCTGTCTGCACCGCTTCCAGCAACTGAAACAGGATTGCATCGATGTCGTGTTTTTCACCGTGCTGACTCATCTGCCAGTGGAAATTGATTTTGATATCCATATTTATGCGTTTTCATTCATATTTAAAATGGCGGTTTCGGCTGATTATACTGCTGTTCAATGAGTATATATATGCTTGTTAAATCATATTAGAAAACATTTATTAAGCGCAGGGGAAAAGAATGAAATTAAAAACCACCATGCTTCTGGCTGGTTTGGGTTTCGCCACGGCGATGCCGAGCTATGCCGGCTCTGAAATAGAGAGTCTGATTAACATGCTGCATGAAAACGGCACTGTCACTGATGATCAGTATCAACGACTGATGGCAGAGCTGAAACAGAATCAGACTCAGGCGGCTGAAGATAAAGCCGAAGTTGAAGAGAAGCTGGCCGAAGCGACTAAGCCTTCTGACGTCGAAGTCAGCACTAACGGCGGACTCAAGGTCAAAAGTCGTGACGGCAAGTTTGAAACCAAACTGGGCGGCCGCTTGCAACTGGATGCATCGACCTATGGCGGAGAACCGGATATGGGTGATGGCACTGATGTCCGCAGGGCGCGGTTGAATCTTCAGGGCAAGCTATATCATGACTGGGGCTTCAGGCTGCAGTATGACTTTGTCGATGAAGGCAGTCGTGGCATTAAGGATGCCTACTTGAGTTACAACGGCTTTGAGCAGATGGCACTCAAAGTCGGGCATTTCAGAGATCCTTTCAGTCTCCAGACCCAGACCAGCACCAACGACATCATGTTTATGGAGCGTGCCTTACCGGCAGCCTTTGATGCCGGGAGACATATCGGGATGATGGCTTCAACAAACCACAAGCACTGGACACTGGCGGCTGGCTTATTCGGCGATACTGTTGGTAGCGGTGATAGTACCGGTACCGAAGATGAAGGCTGGGGAGCGAGTAGTCGTGTGACCTGGACACCTGTTAACAAGCAGTCGCAAATTCTGCATCTGGGGCTGGGGCTTAATTATCGCGAAACCGGTGGAAGCAACTCGGCGCGTTTCCGCCAGCAGCCTGAAACTCATATTGCAGGTGTGAATATTGTTGATACCGGCGCCATTGCCGCAGTCAATAATTTCCTCAAAGTGGGGGCCGAGATCGCCACCGTACAAGGTCCTTTTTCAGCTCAGGCGGAGTACATCACTACCTCAGTTCAACGTGATGCTGGCCGCGATCTGGATTTTGATGGCTGGTACGCACAGGCCAGCTATTTCCTTACCGGGGAATCCCGACAGTACAAAGACGGTAAGTTTGCCCGTGTTACACCCAAGTCGATTGTGGGTGAAGGCGGTATCGGTGCCTGGGAACTGGCTTTGCGTTTCAGCACGCTGGATTTGAGTGATGCGGATATTGATGGCGGTGAAGCCGATTCGGTGACACTGGGCATGAACTGGTACCCGACACCGACCCTGCGTTTTTCTGCCAATTATGTCGATGTGCTGGATGTGGAAGGCGGGGCCAATGACGGTGACGAGCCGAGCGTATTACAGTTGCGCAGTCAGTGGGCATTCTAGTCATGCGGCCGTCATGATTTTTTGTTAATGGGTGTATAAATGAGCAATAAAAGTCAAAAAAGGAGGCTGATGATGTTACTCAGACAATGGCTGCTACTCACTATTTTCGCAATGCTCAGCAGTTCAGCAATGGCTGTCGAGCATCTCAAAATGTCGACCACGACCAGTACCGACAACTCCGGCCTGCTGGCGGTATTGAATCCGGCATTCGAGAAACAACATAACGCGCAGGTCGATGTCATTGCAGTTGGCACGGGAAAGGCCCTTAAAATCGGGAGTAACGGCGATGTGGATATTGTGTTTGTGCATGCACCGCAGGCCGAACTTAAGTATGTTCAATCCGGCGATTTCATTGACCGCACTGCCGTCATGCATAACGATTATGTGATCGTCGGTCCGGCTGATGATCCGGCTGATATTGCCAAGGCTGAGAATGCGGCCGGTGCCTTTATACGAATCGCTAATAAGCAGGCCGAGTTTGTTTCACGTGGTGATGATTCCGGGACCCACAAAAAGGAAAAAGACTTGTGGGAGAACGCCGGGCTTGAGCCATCAGGCAGTTGGTATATCGCCGCCGGTCAGGGTATGGGGGCAGTGCTGAAAATCGCAGATGAAAAGCAGGCTTATGCGCTGGCAGACAGAGGTACTCAGATTGCCTATGCCGACAAGATGAACCTGAAAGTGCTGTTTGAAGGGGATGAGGTCATGTTCAACCCGTATCACATCATGGCGGTGAATCCGGCGAAACATGATCATGCCAATTACGATCTGGCCAAACAGTATATTGATTTTGTTGCCGGGCCTGAAGGACAGAAAATCATCCGCGATTTTCGTATGCATGGACAGCAACTGTTCCATCCCGATGCAATCAGTGATTAATTAATCAGGAAACGGGCTGTCGTGGTGACAGCCCGTTATCTGTTTACTTGGCTTTCTTGGGTTTGACTTCACCGATGGCGCCATCGGCACGGGCCTTGAGATAGCGATACAGCTGTTCGCGGCCTTCCATCACCTGTGGATTGGATGACCAGGCCGGCATGCTGCCGATGGTGCCGGTCTTACCGTTTTCAACCACACTGAAAAATTCCTCTTTACTGATGATATTCAGGCTCTCAGCCAGGTTGGGGCCGACCATGCCCTGTCCATAGGTACCATGACAACGGGCACACCAGTTACGGTAGAGTTTGAAGCCTTCATAGGTTTCTGCATCAAGCTCATGGCCGTTAGTGACCGAGTAGGGCGTGTCTTGGGCTGTCACCGCAAAAGGCAGGAGCAGCATGGCCGACAGCGCAGCTGCTTTGAAATGAGTTCGTGACATAAGTTTTCTCCATCTAATCTGAATCAACTGGCTGATCAGCCAGCCCTTCATAATTCAATATTAGGGAGTAAAACCCTGTTTAAAATAGGTGATTTGCCCGGAGAGTAGGGCAAATCACCCAATTTAAGCAATTTCTAATGAATCGTCAGCCCTGACTCATCAAGGCTCTGAGGTCGATGATGGCAGCATTGGCACGGGAAATATAAGACGCCATCACCAGTGAATGATTGGCAAACAGACCAAAACCGCTGCCATTCAGAATAACCGGACTCCAGACCGTGGCCTGTGTGGCTTCCAGTTCACGGATAATCTGACGCAGACTGACCAGGGCATTTTTCTTCCTGAGAATATCGCCAAAGTCATGTTCCACTGCTTTCAGCAGGTGAATGAGGGCGTAGGTGGTGCCACGCGCTTCATAAAAAACATCATCAATTTCATGCCAGGGTGTTTTGCTGACGACTTCTCCCGCAGTCGGTGTGGACTGCGTGGCATCCGGATCATTGGCAAGATCGGTGTTCACCCGTATCTGTCCCACACTGGCGCTCAGACGTTGTGACAGACTACCGAGACGTTTTTCAACAATGGCAAGCCAGGCAGCCAGATTATCGGCGCGTGCAAAGAACTGCGCTTCATCATTACCGGTGCTGCTCAGTCTGGCCCGATAAGATTTCAGAGCTTTGATGGCAGTGCGATATTCGCGTTCGCTGGGTGGAAACAGCCAGGATTCCGAGTTGAAGTTGAACTGCGGCTCGGCTTCGATGAGATCGGGATCTTCTCGTGATTGGGATTGACTGCGACTGATGTCATTACGCAGGGCCCGGGTGAAATCCCGGATTTGCACCAGCACACCGAACTCCCAGTTGGGAATATTGTCCATCCACACGGATGGCGGCATGACGTCGTTTGAGAGATAGCCTCCCGGCTTATCCAGCATGGTTTGCGCCAGCTCGATAGTGGTCTCGGTTGAGGTGTATCCGGTCACCATGGCTTGTTGTTCCAGCTTGGCTGTCTGACGGGCGTGTTCTACCGGGTCAAAGCTCGATGGCGCCATGTTCCACCAGAACATTAACAGCAGCATGATCACAGCGATGGTGCCGATGACGACACCGCCGGCTTTGAGAATTCGTCTGCGGGTCGTGGTATCGGCAAAGCTGTCGCTGACAGTCCAGCCGAAATCACGAATTTTTTGGGTCAAGCTTTTCAGGGCCATAGCAAACTCTTTTTGATGTGGTCGGAATCAGCTTATGCGTTAACTCGGGTTAAAACAATGGGGTTTGCTCAGTCCGAATTCAAACTTGACTTAGGCTGGCAGACACCAGAATATGTCGGGTTTGCAAAAATGTTTCAGAAGCGGGGGACGCTTTAGGTATGACATTGAGAATCGAGATCGATGATCTGGCCAAGCACTTTGGCGCGATTAAAGCCGTTGATGGCGTGTCATTTTCCGTCAGCAAAGGCGAAGTTTTAGGGTTTCTTGGGCCTAATGGTGCCGGGAAATCGACCACCATGAAAATGATCACCGGCTTTCTGGCGCCGACCAGGGGCACGGTCAGAGTTTGTGGTTATGACGTATTAACAGACCCGATATCGGTCAAAGCCCATTTAGGCTATCTGCCGGAAGGGGCACCAGCCTACGCCGATATGACGCCGGACAGTTTCCTGCATTTCATTGCTGAAATCCGCGGTCTCAAAGGCGCTGACAAGAAGCGGGCGGTGGGACTGGCCGCAGAACGCGCCCGCATTACCACTGTGATGTTTCAGCCTATTTAGACTCTATCCAAAGGCTACAAACGTCGTGTCGGTCTGGCTCAGTCCATTCTGCACAATCCCCCGGTTCTGATTCTTGACGAACCCACCGACGGTCTGGACCCGAACCAGAAACACGAAGTCCGCACGCTTATCAATGAGATGGCTGAAGATAAAGCCATCATCATCTCTACGCATATTCTCGAGGAAGTTCACGCCCTGTGTAACCGCAACGTGGTCATTGCCAATGGCAAGATCAAGTTCGACGGCACCCCGCAGGAACTGGAATCCAAATCGCGTTATTACAACGCGGTCTGCGTCAACGTGGCGAATATTGAGCAGCAGGCATTTGAAAACTTCCTCAGTTCACTGGAATTTGTCGCCAATGTGGAAAAACTGAGTGGCGAAGCCGGCTTCCGGGTTTATCCGCAGCAAGGTCGTCAAATCACCGCCGAGTTGTCAGAGAAAATTCGTGGCAACGGCTGGGATATCGACGCCCTGCATGCCGAAAATGGTCGTCTGGATGAGGTTTTCCGCAGTATTACCCTGCCCAACGCGGAGTCAAGCAAGTAATGAATATGCAAAATATCTGGTTCATTATGAAGCGTGAGTTCAACGGCTACTTCGCGACGCCGGTGGCTTACGTCTTTATCATTATTTTCCTGTTACTGACCGGTTTCTCGACCTTTTATGTCGGTAACTTCTTTGAGCGCGGCGAAGCCGATCTGTACCCATTCTTTTCACTGCACCCCTGGCTTTATATCCTGCTGATCCCGGCGATTTCAATGCGCCTGTGGGCAGAGGAGCGCAAAAGCGGCTCTATTGAACTGCTGATGACGCTGCCGGTGTCGGTATTTGAAGCGGTGCTGGGTAAATTCCTGGCTGCCTGGGCTTTTACCGGTCTGGCCCTGCTGCTTAATTTCCCGCTGTGGATCACGGTGAATTATTTGGGTAACCCGGATAACGGCGTGATTTTCGCCAGCTTCCTCGGCAGTTTGCTGATGGCCGGTGGCTTTCTGGCAATTGGTTCCTGTATCTCTGCCATCACCAAAAACCAGGTGATTGCCTTTGTCATCAGTCTGGTTATCAGCCTGATATTCGTGCTGGCCGGTTTCGGTATCGTTATCGATTTCTTTGCTGGCTGGGCACCGCAGACGCTGGTGGATGTCATCAGCTCGTTCAGCTTCCTGACGCATTTTGATGCCATCAGTAAAGGGGTCATAGACTTGCGTGACATGCTCTATTTCATCTCTTTGATTGCCATCTGGCTGTTTGCCAATGCGCTGATTGTTAATGCGCGCAAGGCCGACTAGGAGAGAAAGCGAAGATGAATAAACAACTTTTATCAACTACTGGTCTGCTGCTGGCCATTATTCTGTTCATTGCTTTCAATATTGTGGTGAACGGCAATTTCAAATCCGCCCGGGTGGATTTGACTGAAGACAACCTTTATACCCTGTCCGAAGGTTCGCTCAATATTCTGGAATCGATTGAGGAGCCGGTGACGCTGCGTTTTTATTACACCGATAAAACCGCCCAGGCGCTGCCCAGCCTGAAGGCTTATGCCCAGCGAGTACAGGAACTGCTGCAGGAATATCAGCGTGCATCCAACGGCATGATTCGTCTCTATGTGATGAATCCGCAGCCTTTCTCGGATGATGAGCAGCGTGCCAAGCAATATGGCCTGCAGTCAGTACCCATCGAAGGTGAGCCTGATCCGCTGTATTTCGGTCTGGCCGGTACCAACCTGCTGGACGGGGTCGAGACCATTCCCTTCTTCCAGCCGGAAAAAGAAGACACCCTGGAATATGATCTGACCAAGCTGATTTACAAGCTGTCCAATCAGGATCGCAAAACGGTGGGTGTCATCAGTTCCCTCGAGGTTGATGGTGAACAGTACGATCCGATGAAAGGTGAGGTGGCTTCACCGGATGGTGCCAAACCCTGGGCGATGATGAACGAGCTGCGTGAAATGTTTAATGTCACTATGCTGCCCAAGGACATTCGCCGGATTCCGTCCAGTATAGATGTGCTGGTGGTGGTGCACCCGAAAGACGTTGAAGACACCACGCTCTATGCCATCGACCAGTATGTCCTTGCGGGCGGCAAGCTGGTGAGTTATGTCGACCCTTACGCCGAACTGGATGAACCGGAAAAAGATCCGGATAACCCGATGGCGGCGATGCTGGCTCCCCGCAGTTCCAATATGGATGAGCTGTTTAAGGCCTGGGGGATCGAGCGTTCCAGTGCTGATGTCGTGGCTGACCGTAAAACAGCGACCAAGGTCGACTTTGGTGCCAGAACCGATCATCAGCCGATTGACTATGTATTGTGGCAATCGCTGGACGAAAACAACTTCAATGCTGATGAGCGTATTACCTCGGCACTGAATCGTATTAATGTGGCTACCCCGGGTTACTTCAAAATCCTGGAAGATAAGTCGACGGAAGTGACGCCGCTGGTCTCGTCCAGTAATGAAGCGATGCTGGTCGACAAGCGTGTAGTGCAGTTCCGTAACGATCCGGTGGCGCTGCTCACTAAATACGAGCCGGGTACGCTGAGCTATCCCTATGCCGTTCGCGTTCAGGGCAGTGTGAAAACAGCCTTCCCGGATGGGGCCAAGGACAAGACCGGTGAAATCAAGAAAATGCCGGGCCACCTTGATACCGCCAAAGGTGATATTGATGTGATCGCGGTGGCGGATGTCGATATTCTCGATGACCGCTTCTGGGTACAGACTCAGGATTTCTATGGTGAACAGCTGGCTTTCAGCACCTCCAATAATATTGATTTCCTGATCAACAGTATCGAGGACCTGACTGGCAGTGAAGGCCTTATCAGTGTGCGTTCAAGGGCCGGCTTCACCCGCCCGTTCCACAAGGTCATTGCGTTGCAGCGTGATGCAGAGAAACGTTTCCGTACCAAGGAACGTGAGCTGCAGAACAAGCTGAAAGAAACCCAGCAGCGGATTGCCCGCATGCAGGTTCAGCGCAGCGGCAGTGGAGAACAGATCCTGACGCCGGAACAGCAGAAAGAAATCGCCGAGTTCCGTTTGACTGCCAATAAAACCGAGCAGCAACTGCGCCAGGTTCAGGCCAATCTGCGTAAGGATATCGACCAGCTGGATACACAGCTGAAGTTTTTCAACATCGGCCTGGTGCCTATTCTGGTGGCCCTGCTCGCCGTGTTTACCGGGTGGATGCGAATCCGCAAACGTAACAAGGCCCGTAGCCAGCAGTAAGGCTTGAGTCTTATAAGTCGATAGCAGAAATTAGGTTGAAAATGATGATAAAAAATCGCAATAGTCTGTCTGTCCTGTTCATCATCACCGTGCTGATGGTGCTGCTGATGCTGGTCACCATCTACCGGGCGGAAGACAATAAAGATGAATATGGACTGCTGTTCCCGGAGTTGTTCGAACAACTGAGTAGCGTGGATCAGATTCGTTTCGCCAGTGGCGAGGGCAATTTTACGCTTCAGCGCGAAGATGAAGACTGGTATCTGCGTGAACACTATAACTACCCGGCCAATTTCGATGAAGTGAAACGCATGCTCATCGACTTGTCTGAGGCCGAGATTCTGGAACGCAAAACCAGTGATCCGGAAAACTATGCAGTGCTGGGTGTTGAAGGCCCGAATCCTGAAGTACCGGGCGGCGAATCACTCAGAGTGAGTTTGCTGGATGGCGAAGAAGCCGTGGCGGGACTGATCCTGGGTGAACAGCGTGAAGTTTCAATGGCCGCTGGGCCCAAGCAGTTTTACGTGCGCCGTGTCGGAGAAGAAGAAAGCTGGCTGGCCGAGGGCTACCTGCAGATTAACCCGGTTATGCTCAACTGGATTCAGAGTGAAATTATCAATCTGGCCCGTGAGCGCATTGCCCGTGTTGAAATCACGCAGCCCAATGGTAATTCTGCCGTGTTGGTGAACCTGGGTAAAAAAGATCAGTTCGGCACCCCGCAGTCAGGTGACAAAACGGTCTTCAAATACCCTCAGCTGGGTTATGACATTGCCGGTTCGCTGCATCAGATGCGGCTGGAAGATGTGAAGCC
>ENA-ORCX01000540-ORCX01000540.1-marine-metagenome-genome-assembly--contig:-NODE-540-length-12319-cov-3.445924_pt1 | contig 12319 bp, 8 predicted proteins | sample MGYA00248630_ERZ508518 | MGnify/ENA primary metagenome ERZ508518 (study PRJEB26188, sample SAMN06268768) | marine metagenome | isolation source: Bioluminescent Bay, La Paraguera, Puerto Rico | place...
CGGCTCAAGTTCAAAAGGGAGCCCATGGCGTACAACGACCGCACCTGCATCATCGTGTTCGAAACCCAGGAGATCACCGCGGGGCTGATCGTAGATGAGGTGGCGGAGGTCATCGCCATCGAGGACGAGAATATCTCGCCTCCCCCGAAGCGTGGGACGGGGGCCGACTGCCGGTACCTGTTCGGCATCGGCAAGGTCGGCAAGGAGGTCAAGCTGCTCCTCGACTGCGAGACGCTGTTTAACGACGATGAGGAATCGACACTTTCAAGTATGACGGAAGGGGAGAGGGAATAATGTTCAGGTGGTTTAGAAACATGAAGATAGGTACCAAGATTACTGTTATTGTTGTTCTATTGATGGTGGTCTCATTGTCCTCCGTAGGGTTCATATCCTTTAACAGCGCTTCAGACGCATTGTTTACCAGCACCGAATCAAGCCTAACGATGCAAGCGTCGCAAACCGCACAGATAGTTTCACAAGAGGTACAATCATATAAGGTTAATCTGAATAACACGGCTAAAATTCTCGCAGGCGTAGACAGCGACGGGGTGATCCGAACCGTATTGGCAGACAGCAAGACTGAAAAAGGCTATGCGTATGTCGGCTACACGGACCTATCGGGAAAAACGGTGTCGCCCGACGATATGGTTATCGACCTAACCGAGACCGAGTGGTACCAGCAGGCCCTTGCCGGAGAGCCTGTCATCACCAGGCCCGAAGTTGTGGAGAGTGACGGGGGCCTATATTTTCTGACCTTTACACCGGTCAAATCAGGCGGCTCGGTACAGGGCGTCATCACTGCATTGATCAATTACGACGATCTATACGCCCTAGTCAGTGACATCAAGGTGGGCAAGACCGGATCAGTGGTTCTGCTGGATAAGGACGGCGGCGCCGCAATGCATCCCGTCAAGGATAAGGTCATCGCCCACGAAAACGCTATCGTCGCATCCGAGAAAGTTGCTGCATTGAGACCCATGGCTGAACTGCTGAAAAAGAGCGTCAACAGAGAGACGGGCTTTGGACAGTATGAATACGAAGGTGTCATAAAATATATGTCCTATGCTCCGATTGACGGTACAGACTGGTCCATCATGCTCGCAGTCTCCAAAGCAGAACTGTTTGACAAGATAGATCTGCAAAAAAACATGATATTTCTTTCGTCTGGGATCACCCTGGCTGTGATAATAGTAGTGTTGTTTCTGTTCATCCGGTCACAGGTCAGCAGGCCTTTGAAAGAAACAGCCGATTTTGCAAGGGAGCTGGCAAACGGAGAGCTGGACACTCAGATCACAATACGATCTAAGGACGAAGTGGGGCAGCTGTCCTCCACCCTGGATAACGAGGTACGGCAAGCGTTTGTCGCGATAGAAAATAACCGCGTCGTTTCGGAGAAACAGACCCGCTATCAGAGCGAGCAGGTGGACAAGCTGGTGGTGAATCTGGAAAGGCTTTCCTCCGGGGAGCTGTACTGCGACATGGCTGTCGCCGAGCCCGACGAGGATACCCGGGAACTGTATGAGCTGTACAGCCGGATCAGCGACAATATGCACCTCACCGTCAATACATTGAAGACATATATAGCCGAGATATCCCAGACTCTGGGGGCTATGGAGGACGGAGATATGACCGTCAGCATCAATAGCGATTTCCGCGGGGATTTTTCCGCGTTGAAGCAGTCGATCAACGGTATCGTCCAGTCCCTGAATACTGTCATGTCAGAGATCTACATCGCAGCTGAGCAGGTGTCCGCCGGGACCTCCCAGGTGTCCGACGGCAGCCAGGCCATATCCCAGGGAGCCACGGAGCAGGCGGGATCCATCCAGGAGCTCTCCGCCACCATCACCCAGATCGCGGAGCAGACCAAGCAGAACGCCGTGAGCGCCGGAGAAGCCAACAAGCTCACCCTTTCCGCCAAGGACGGCGCTGATAGGGGCAGCGAGCGGATGCAGGAAATGCAGTCCGCCATGTCGCAGATCAACGAGGCCTCGGAGAATATCTCTAAGATCATCAAGGTCATCGACGACATCGCCTTCCAGACCAATATACTGGCGCTGAATGCCGCCGTCGAGGCCGCGAGAGCGGGGGTCCACGGCAAGGGATTCGCGGTGGTGGCCGAGGAGGTCAGGAACCTGGCCGCCCGGAGCGCCAACGCCGCCAAGGAGACCACGGCCCTCATCGAGGGCTCCGTCAAAAAGACCGAGGCGGGGACCAAGATCGCCGACGAGACGGCAGAGGCTCTCATGAGTATCGTAACAGGCGTGGAAAAGGCCGCCCAGTTGGTGGGACAGATCGCCTCGGCGTCGGAGGAGCAGGCGGGGGCCATCACCCAGGTCAACAGCGGGATCGATCAGGTCAGCCAGGTGGTGCAGACCAACTCGGCCACCTCCGAGGAAACGGCGGCCTCCTCGGAGGAGCTGTCCAGCCAGGCGGAGCTGCTTAAAAATATGGTCGGCCGCTTTCGTCTCAAGGAGGCGGCGTCCGGACGGCCGGAAACGGAACAGGGCAAGGCCGAAAAGCCGGAACAGAAAGAAACGGAAGCGGGCCAAGAGCCGGCCAAGCCAAGCATCGATCTCAATGACAGCGAGTTTGGCAAATACTAAGAACGAAATAGCTGGCAAAGGCAGAGAGGAGGCCCAAATGGGCCTCCTCTCAGGCTGTCGATAAAGCCTACAACCGCAAAATTGCCATACCGTCGGTATGGCAATTTTGCTTTCTTCGTTGTCTTTACATGCAAATGTCGGTCACGTATGCTTAAATACGCTCCCTTATTTGCATGAAAAGCCGCCTCGCCTTGCAGGCTTTCTCACCACCCTGTTCTTACACCTACCTTTTTCGACACTCTCAGAGAGCGGGATATCCCGCTCTCTTTTCTGGTTTATGTGGCGGCTGTCTCCTTCGCATTTTTCCCGCCGGTTGACGCCTTAGCCTTGGGAGTCAGGATGTGCTGGTACGATATGATCATATATTTCTTCATATCCCGCTCGATGCCGTTTCGGACCGGGGGGATGGCACTCAATACAGCCATTGCTGCATTGCGTATCCGGGCGCCGATATCCCGCTGGGGGAAATCATACATCCCGTGCCTGCGATAGTACCTATGATCCGCCCGGAAGGGAAACCGCAGCGCCCCCCATATATCGTCCCTAAAGATCTTCTGGGCGCTTAAGCCACGGCAGGTGACGGGGGGATGATACCCGGCCGCCGCATTGTCCAGGGCCCGCCTGGCAGTATCGTAGAGCAATGCGTCCAGACTGCCCGCATTCTGCGGCTCGTCGGACACGATATCGGTGAGGTGGGCCCCGTCAAACTCCGTGAAGCAGCGTACGATCTCCTCCAGGTTCTTTTCCCGGCTCACGGGCCCCGATATGAGGTAGACCACTTGCTTGCCCACCATCTGCGGCTGATGGGTCCTGAAAAACCGCCGGTCCGTGAAGTTCTTGAACCGGGCGGAGAAGAACCGGTCGGTCATGGGCAGGGCGAAAATCACGATATCCGCATGGCCGATCCGCTCCTCATAGATGGGGCGCACGTCATCCTTGCCGTCATAGGCACAGGTATTGCGGATGGCGCACTTCAGGCATCCCTGGCAGCCGCCCAGCAGCTTGATGTCGGCGAGATCGATGACCTCGACGGCTTCGGCGTAGAAGGAGCGGAAACGATCCACCATCCGTCTCAGATTGCCATGGTCCGCCAATCCGTCGGCGATCACCAGCACCTTTTGTCCCGCAGGATCTATCGGCGCGTACCGATCATCGGAGGGCTCAAATACAGGCGGAGCGTAGTCAAGCGGCGCATAGAGACGGGACGTGGGCCGTTGATTTTCAGCCGCATCCAGCACACTGGTGAAAAAATGCCGGAAAGATGCACGCTTCTCCTTGTCCAATAGGTCTCGCATGTGGGCCGAATAAAACGACACGTACCGCATCCCCATGTCCTCCGCGACGCCCCGGATATAATTGTGGGCCGTGTGGTCGAAGAAATGGATGGAGGTAGAGATGGCCGCCGCGTATTTACCCGCAAAGGCATCCGCCGCATTTCGTTCGCTGACGAGCTCGATAAAGCGCTTGTAATTCCCATGGACCAGGAAGACATACAGGGGGAATGCCCAGAGCACCATATCGCTTTCCCGCACGGTCTCGATCACTTCGTCGAAGGCGGATCTGTCTTTCTCCAGTGCATGGATCCGGCTGCATACGTTCAGATCGGTAAAGGTATGCGCTGGGAATTGCTGCGCCAGGTAGTGGGCGTACTGCATGGTGACACTCATATCTCCCTTGGGGCTTCCGTTGAGTACCGCGATTTTCATATCAATTTTCCTCCCGATTACTTTAATTCGATCTTGAAGTCAGACGGAATCGTCTTGTATTTCGGATCGTTCATCCATTTGGTCAGAAAACCGATCTTGCCGCTACGGAATATGGAGGAACCCATGAAGTCGGCGCCGGCTTCCAGCAGCGCATTGACAAAGAACTCCTCCGATGTGTCACTGAGCAGATCGGCGCATACCATGGCGGCCAGCCCGTTGGAGAATACCGCCAGTTTATCGTAGATCGCCTGTAGTTTCTCGTGACCCAGGACAGCGGCGATGGGCTCGTCTTGGATGGCTTTGATCCGGCTTTCATTAAACCGCTTGAGCATATGGCTGAACCGGCTGCCGTTTAAAAAGAGCTCCCTGTACAGCAGGGGATTTTCCCTGGCGTAGACCAATAGCCCCACTCCCACATTTAGAAAGGCATCATCAGTATAGGACCTGTCCGTGTAGTCCATCAGCAGATGGAGGGCTTTTTCCATCACCGCTTCCCGGACCTCCTCCATGTCCCGGCAGTATGTGTAGACCGGGGCGGTGGAGCATTTCAAACGGTCGGCGATCTTTCGGACCGACAGGCCGGACATTCCTTCCTCGCGAACCAGGGAAAAGGCGGCGTTTAGGATGTCTTCCTTGGTGTATACTTGCTTGGGGGGCATGCGCTCACTCCTAACATCAGTTATATAACGTCTGTAATATTACACTTGTTATATTATTTTGTTTTCCTATCTTTGTCAAGAATTTTTATCAAAAAGAATATACTGGTTGCCAAGCGTGCAATGATGGTATACAATAATGAAAATTTACCCATTCTCCATGGATGGAAAAATCTAAGAAGGAGGCAACAGCATGCAACGCAAGATACTGGTACTGGACACGACACTGCGGGACGGCGAACAGGTCCCCGGAGCCAAGCTCAACCTGGCTGAAAAGATCGAGATCGGAAGGCAGCTCAGCCTCCTTGGTGTCGACTATATCGAGGCCGGATTTTCCTCATCCTCGGCGGGAGACTTCGCCGCCGTACAGGCCATTGCCCAAGAGGTGGGCCGTGCCGACGGACCCGCCATCACCGCCCTGGCCCGCGCGGTCAAGAGCGATATCGACGCGGTGTACGAGAGCGTCAAGGATGCTGAGCGGCCCATGATCCACATCGTATTGGGCACCTCAGGGGTGCATCTCACAAAGAAATTCAGAAAAACCCCGGAGCAGGTGATGCAGATGGGGGTGGATGCCGTGGCCTACGCAAAGACTTTGCTCCCCGAGGTCCAGTATTCCCCCGAGGACGCCACACGCTCCGATTTTGAATACCTCTGGAAGACCGTCGAGGCGGTGGTGAAGGCCGGGGCCACCGTCATCAATATCGCCGACACCGTGGGCTACGCGGTCCCGGAGCAGTTCGGCAGCCTCATCGGGCGTATCCACGAGCGGCTCATGAATCTGGACGACAACGTGATTCTCAGCGTCCACTGCCACAACGACACCGGGCTGGCCACCGCCAACACATTGGCCGCTGTGAAAAACGGCGCCAACAAGGTGGAGTGCACGGTCAACGGCATCGGCGAGCGGGCGGGAAACGCCGCCCTGGAGGAAGTGGTGATGGGTATCCAGGTCCGCAAGGACTATTACGGGGCGGACACCGGGATCAATACTAAGGAGATTCGGCGTACCTCCCGGCTGGTGAGCTCATTGATGGGCCTCGACGTCCAGGTTAATAAGGCCATCACCGGGGATAACGCCTTCGCCCACTCTTCGGGGATTCACCAGGATGGACTGCTGAAATCCGCCGACGTCTACGAGATCATACTCCCCGCAGACGTGGGTGTGGAGGGGATGGAGCTGGTGCTCACCGCCCGCTCGGGAAAGCACGCCCTGCAAAACGCGGTAGAAAAGCTGGGATTCACTGTGAAGGACGATCAGGAGCTGCAATCCCTGCACACCCGCTTTTTAGCATTGGCCGATAAAAAGAAAGAGGTTTATGACGACGATCTCTATTACCTGCTGAAGGAATACCTGCAGGAGAATGTCGGGGAAGACGGTCAGGAGCCCGTGGCGCTCTGCCGGTTTGTGGATTTCCAGGTGGTGAGCAATACGCTCTATCCCACCGCCGTGGTCAAGATCATGAAGGGGGATACCGAGATCGTGGAGTCGGCCATAGGCGACGGGCCCATCGACGCGGTCTACAGCGCCTTGTCAAAGGCGGCCGGGGTGGATGTGGAGCTGAAGGAATACAAGATCAACAGCGTCTCCCGGGGGGTCAAGGCCCTGGGGCGCGCCAGCATCCAGCTTGACTATGAGGGCAGATCCTATTACGCCCGGGCCATCGATACCGATATCATCAAGGCCAGCGCGGTGGCGTTTTTGAACGGCATCAACAAGATACTGCTGGCAGACTGAGGATCGTGGATTGTCCCATTGTGAGAGTAAGCATGCAAAGCCGCCGGATATCCGGCGGCTTTGTTTTCGACTTATTCCTGGGCGAGGTAGATGGGGTTGGTATACGCGTATGCGTAATTGTCACGGCCCTCCACATACACGATGACCCATTGGCGTCCGGTCAGATCGACTGTCACCTCACCCGTGTATTCCATGGCGTTCTTCATATCCATTTTTTTGACCAGCTCGCCGTCTGCGATCACCATGAGCTTGGAAAGGGGCTTGTTGGACAAGATGTCCAGACTGATGGACGATTGTCCGTTTCCTGTCGGCGCGGTCTCTCCGGGCATGTTACCGTCTATCGCCGCCAGCAGGATCGGCCCGCTGGTGATAAAGCTCTTGCCGTCCTTGATGGCCTGGGTGATTGCCTCCCCGGTCAGCACGCCGCCGGTGTATACGTAGTTGCGTGGGACACCCGGCAGGATCGCGGTGTTTTCCAGTGCGTATTCCACCTCGTCCAGGCTCTGGTAGATCAGCCCGCCCTCCAGTCCCATGAGGCCGCAGGCGATCTTGACCGGGATGGGGGGCAAAAAGCCCAGGAAGTTCTTCTTGACCTCGGTGACCAGTTCGTTGTATCCCTCGACATAATTCGCTCCCAGCATCTCGTGGCAATCGCTGGAGCCCACCGAGGGGAAGTGGGCGCCGGTGTTGAGCAGTTTGTACCACTGGTCGAAGACTATCTCCATCCCCTCGAAGGGATGCTTGGCCGGGGAACCGAAGTAATACATCGTATCCAAAAAACCCGTGCCGCCATTCCATACCTCGGTGGCGTCATACATGAGCAACAGATCCCGGTTGTCCACCCAGTCGAGGTCGTCATCGAGAAAGGTATCGCTCTGGGGCGCGCCGTCTTCGACCTGCCGCTTCTTGTCCCCGGCAAAGGGATGGTTCATTACGCTGAGAGCTCCGTATTTCTGCATCTCTGTCACGATCCCGGTCATCGCAGCCTTTCGGTCGGCAAAGGGACTGCCGCTCACGGGACCGGTGTGATCGATATGGATGTAGGCGCCCGCATCGTCCATGGGCTCCCAGATATTCATATGCCCGGCTTTGGTGGTGATCTCATCCCCCGCGATGCCGAGAAAATCATAACCGCTGTCCGAATCAAGCCCCCTGCACGCTTCAAGGAAGGGGATGTTCTGCTCGACGCAATTGTGGTCGGTCTGCACCGCAAAGTGCAGGCCCATCGCCACATCGGCCAGGGCCATCTCCCCGACAGTGTTGGCGCCGTCACTGTACGTGGAGTGCTGGTGCACATCCCCAGCGAACCAGCCGCGTTCCGCCATATTGGCGATACGGGTGAGCTGGACGGTACACAGTGTATCCCTGCCCTCTTGTACCGCGATGTCCTGGATAAAATACTCGTATTCCGAGCCCTTATAGACGTGCAGCTTATACGACCCCGGTGCTATCGGAAAGGAGAAGGAACCGTTCCTGTCGGTGTAACCCTGCGCGGCGATATCGACCCACCTGCGTCGGTTTTTGGCGTTGAACACCCGGATAAGAGCCGGGATGCCGGTGCCTTGCCCGTTTACGATCTGGCCCTTCACCGCAGGCGAGGCGCTGTCTGTAAACGTAATTTCAGCGCTATGGGCGGTTTGGGCAAATACGGGCCTGATCGGACTCCCCCACGTGATGATCTGGAGTGTGACCGCCAGTACAAGTGCGAGACCCAGTATAGCGGCGGGGACGCTCCACCATTTTATCTTTTTCCTCTTTTTCATACACGGTTTCCACCCTTTCTACAATTATAGACTAATTATAGCAAGGCTTACGAGGAATGCTCATTATGGAGACGTTAATGGCAGGTAAAGGCAATGTAAAATCAGTAAACGGCCTGTCCGTCGAAAAAATCCCCCCGGACTTATCCGGAGGGATTTTTCACCTATAGTATACCACACCCCGCCAGCAAAGAATAGTCTACCATTTATCAGACAGACTCTGGTATGATAGGGTAAGATTGCATATGGGAGGCGTTTGTTTGTTCGACCGGCAGGAGATAGATCATCTGGCGCAGGTACTTGCCTATATCGGGGAGATGCTTATGCAGGCGGAGGGCAGCCTCACCGAGACCATGGCGGACATCCGGCGGCAGCATCGGGACATCTTTGAGAATACCCCGGCGCTCTTTCACGATACGGATGATATCGTGGAGAGCCTCCCCGCCTATATGGCCGAGGCGGAGTCTGTCCGCCAGGCCGCTTCGCTGCGCAGGAAAAAGCATATACTCATCCGCATGCAGGACAGCCCCTATTTCGGCCGCATCCGCATCCGGGAAGCGGGGCACGAGACAGAGGATATCTATATCGGCATCAGCACGCTGTGGAGCCCCGACGACGAGCCTGTGATCTATGACTGGCGGGCCCCGGTGTGCAGCCTCTTTTACGAGGCGGAACCGGGAGAGGTCACATACCGCGCTCCGGCGGGGGATATCCCGGTGACGCTGACACTCAAGCGACAGTACCGCATCGAAAAGGGTGTGATGAAGGCCCTGTTCGATACCGATCTCAAGATCGACGATCCCGTGCTCCAGGACATGCTTGCCCGGCAGACCAGCGCGCGGATGCGCACCATCGTCACCACCATCCAGCGGCGGCAGAACCAGGCCATCCGTACCGAGGGCCCCCGCCATCTGCTGGTCCACGGTCCCGCCGGTTCGGGGAAGACCTCGGTGGCGCTCCATCGGGCGGCGTGGCTGCTGTACCGGTACAAGGATACGTTAAGCCGCGAGGATATCCTGATCCTGTCGCCCAATTCCGTATTCAGCGACTATATCAGCGAGGTACTGCCCTCCCTGGGGGAGGACCCGGTGCCCACCCTGACTTTTATGGAGCTCATCCGTGACAAGCTGCAGGGATACCGCCTGGAAGACCCGCTCCAGCAGACCGAAGACCTGCTTCTCCGCCGGGGTGAGTCCGGTACCAAAAAACGCCTCGCCTCTGTCTTCTACAAGAACAGCCGCGCCTTTCTGCGCGAGCTGGACGCCTATATCAAGATGCTGGAAAAGGACTGGCCGCATTTTACGCCCATCCGCTACCGGGATACCACGATCATGGAAGTATCCGAGATCGAGCGGCTGTACGGTAGGACCCGGGGGAGCGTCACCGCCCGGCTGGACAGGGTCCGCACCGTAGGGCTGCAGCGCATCCACCAGTACCGCAAGGTGCTGTCTCGAGAGATTTTAGAGACCCTCTCCCCCCAGGACGGATTCATAAGCCGCAAGGAGATGCAGGCCAGCGCCCGATTGCGGGCCGCCCGGGAGCTGCGGGATATCCGGGGTCGCTGGTACGCCGATACCTCTCTCAAGGCAGTGGATGCCTATACCGGCTGCCTGGCGTGTATCGCACAGAACGGGACAGGGGATATCCAGGATCTCTGCCGGGAGACGCTGCGGTATGTCCGGGCGGGCAAAAGCCTCCGGGCCGAGGATATCGGGGCTGTGCTGTATCTCGCCGTCCGGCTGGACAGCGCAAATAGAAACGAACAGGTACGCCACATCATCCTGGACGAGGTCCAGGACTATACCCCTGTACAGCTTGCGTACCTTGCCCACGCCTATCCCCAGGGCCGGCTCACTCTGGTGGGGGATATCAACCAGCGGGCGCTGGTGGGCAATCACCTCATCAGCCTCTCCGATATCGGCCTGGATGAAATCACCGAGGTGGAGCTATCCACCAGCTACCGCTCCACCAGTGAGATCACCCGTTTTTGCACGTCCATACTGGGGGATACCGCCACAGGGGCCATCCGCGCGGTGGACCGCCACGGTCCCCCTGTGGAGTGCGTATCCTGTATGAACGAGGATGATCTGGCGCGTAAAGCCGGGGATCTGCTCACTGAATGGGGGGAGACCTACGGTTCCGTCGCCCTCATCACCCGCACCATGGACAGCGCCCGGCGGATTCACGGCCGCCTATCGGGGCGGCATGCCGTCCATCTCATAGAGGAGGGCCAGCAGGCCTTCGTCCACGGGGCGGTGATCCTGCCTGTGTATCTGGCCAAGGGGCTGGAATTCGACGCCGTGATCGTACTGTGTCCCGAAGGCGATATCTATGATGAAGGGGAGCGGCTGCTGTACTACACCGCCTGCTCCCGAGCGCTCCATGCCCTGGCAGTCGTATCGGAGGGAGAGATACTCTATCGGAACCATAAGGAGGCAATACGGTGAATGCCAAGGCCATCCGCACCGACAGCACACACCCCGATTTCATCCGCCTGGTGGGGTTGCTGGATGCCGACCTCTATGAGCGCTACGGGGCATTGCTTGCGGACTATGCGCAATTCAACCAGATCGAGAACCTGCGGTATGTCGTGGTGCTGTATCTGGATGAAAGCCCCGCCGCCTGTGGGGCTTTCAAGGTATATGACGATACCACCATCGAATTGAAGCGGATATACGTGGACAAGCCGTACCGGGGGCGCGGACTCTCCAAGATACTGATGGAATCCCTGGAGCGGTGGGGGGCGGAGATGGGCTGTGATACCGCCATATTGGAGACCGGCCCCGGGCAGCCCGAGGCGATCTCCCTGTATCATGGCTGCGGCTACCGGGATATCCCCAACTACCCGCCCTATGTAGGGTATGATGAGAGCCTGTGCATGAAAAAAAGAATACGATAGCGCTGGCTGATAAGGCGCCATTTGATAGAATAGCGATCAGAATGGTTCCCTGAAAGAACCGTCCCGCATAGCATAATACCAAAATACCTTGACAATCAAAATATAGGTACGGTACAATAACACAAAATAAGGAGACGTATTCATGAACACCGGGTCTTTGACGCAAAACGCATACTTTAGCTTTTCCGGCAGTGAGTTTTTTTACTTTACTGTCTATTTTGCGTACCGGCAGAAGGCCTCCAATTGTTCATGATTATTCCATAGTAGCAGGCGGGAACGATCAACAAGGAGGCTTGAGAAAGCCTCTTTTTTAATACCTTTAAACAAAGGCGCAAGGAGGAAAACCATCATGATCATCGTAGTACGGCAGGACGGCAGCGACAAATTACAGGAGCTTACCGATATGCTCACCAAGCAGGGCCTCGAGATCCACAAGGTCGTCGGGGAGGAGTACACCATATTGGGACTGGTGGGGGACACCCGCAATCTCAATGTGGATGTGATCTCCGCCAATGAGATTGTCTACAAGATACTTCATGTCCAGGAGCCCTACAAGCGGGCCAATGCCATGTTCCATCCCGAGCCCACCAGCATCACCGTGGGGGATCGCGAGATCGGGCCCAAGTCATTCACCGTGATCGCGGGTCCCTGCTCGGTGGAGAGCGAGGAACAGATCGTCACCGTCGCCAAGAGGGTCAAGGCGGCGGGGGCCACCTTCCTGCGGGGCGGCGCTTACAAGCCCCGGACCTCCCCCTACAGCTTCCAGGGACTGGGGCTTGAAGGGCTGGAGCTATTAAAGATCGCCCGGGAGGAGACGGGGCTGCCCATCGTGAGCGAGATCATGTCCACCGAGATGATCGACCGTTTCGTGGAGGATGTGGATATCATCCAGGTCGGCGCCCGCAATATGCAGCACTTCGAGCTATTGAAGGAACTGGGCAAGACCAGAAAACCGAT
>ENA-ORCX01000542-ORCX01000542.1-marine-metagenome-genome-assembly--contig:-NODE-542-length-12270-cov-2.411302_pt1 | contig 12270 bp, 11 predicted proteins | sample MGYA00248630_ERZ508518 | MGnify/ENA primary metagenome ERZ508518 (study PRJEB26188, sample SAMN06268768) | marine metagenome | isolation source: Bioluminescent Bay, La Paraguera, Puerto Rico | place...
CCTCGTCGGAGGGCACGTTGCGCACCTGCAGGCCGAAGGCGATGTTCTGGCGCACCGTCATGTGCGGGAAAATCGCGTAGTTCTGGAAAATCGTCGATGTCGGGCGCTTTTCGGTCGGCACATGCGTGAAGTTCCGGTCGCGGATCAGCAGTTCGCCCGAGGTGATGCTTTCCAGCCCCGCGATCATCCGCAGGATGGTGGACTTGCCGCAGCCCGAGGGGCCGACCAGCACGATGAACTCGCCGTCCGCGATGGTGAAATTCGCCCCGCGCACGGCGGTCACGCCGCCGGCATAGGTCTTGGTCACGGAGGAGATATCAAGCTGTGCCATGTTCTATTTCTCGCTTTCCACCAGCCCTTTGACGAAGAGCTTCTGCATTGCCACCACGACCACCACCGGCGGGATCATCGCCAGCACCGCGGTGCCCATCACGTAGTGCCAGACCGGCAGGCTTTCGCCCGAGTTCACCATCCGCTGGATGCCCATCACCACGGTGTAGAATTCCTCATCCGTGGTGATCAGCAGCGGCCAGAGATACTGGTTCCAGCCGTAAATGAAAAGAATAACGAACAGCGCCGCGATGTTGGTCCGCGACATCGGGAACAGGATGTCCTTGAAGAAGCGCAGCGGCCCGGCGCGGTTCGCCTCCATGCCTGCCGGGAAACGCCGCCCCTGCCTGCCCAAAGGAAAAGGGGCGCGCGGTTGCCCGCGCGCCCCTCATGTCCTCATCCCCTCTGGGCTCAGCCGTAGATGATATTCGGCAGCCAGGTGATGATCTGCGGGAAGAACATGCACAGCACCAGCCCCAGCACCTGCAGCGCCAGGAAGGGCAGGGCCGCCTTGAAGATATCCGTCATCGGGATCTCGTCCGGGGCCACGCCGCGCAGGTAGAACAGCGCGTAGCCGAACGGCGGCGACAGGAAGCTCATCTGCATGTTCACCAGGTAGAGCACGCCGAACCACAGAACCAGGTCGTCCGGGGTTTCCAGGCCGAAGGCCTGCGCGCCCAGCGCCTTGATGATCGGCACGAAGATCGGCACGCAGAGCAGCAGGATGCCGACCCAGTCCAGGAACATGCCCAGGATCACCAGCAGGACCTGCATCAGGATCAGGATGCCCCAGGGGCCCAGGCCGGTTGCCGCCAGCGTGTCCTGCACGAACTGCTGGCCGCCTTCGAGGACGTAGAGCCCGACGAAGATGGTGGCGCCGAACATGATCCAGATGACCATGGCCGAGGCCTTCAGCGTGGTGGTGCAGGCCTCACGGATGGTGGGCCAGTCCAGCTTGCGGTGGATGGCGGCCACGATGAAGGCGCCGAAGGTGCCGATGCCGGCCGCTTCCACGGGGGTCGCGACGCCGGTGAAGATCACGCCGAGCACGACGAAGATCAGGGCGATCGGGGCCGACATCTTGCCGACCAGGGCGACCTTCTCGCGGTTCGAGATCCGCTCTTCGACCGGGATCTGCTGGCCGAGGTCCGGGTTGATGTAGCTGCGGATCGTCACATACAGGATGTAGAGACCCGACAGCATCAGGCCCGGGATGACCGCGCCGATGAACAGCTCACCCACCGACTGCTCGGCCACAACCGCGTAGATGATCGCCAGGATCGACGGCGGGATCAGGATGCCCAGCGTACCGCCGGCCATGATCGAGCCCATCGCGATCTTGGGGTCATAACCGCGCTTCAGCATGGCGGGCAGGGCGATGATGCCCATGGTCACAACCGCCGCGCCGATCACGCCGACCATAGCGGCCAGCACGGTCGAGGCGATGATCGTGGCCGAGGCCAGGCCGCCTTTGACGCCGCCGAGGACCTTGTAGATCACATCGAACATGTCGTTGATGATCCCCGCCCTCTCGAGCATCGCCGCCATGAAGATGAATAGCGGGATGGCGGAGAGCTGATAGTTCGTCATCAGCGGGAAGATCCGGCTGGGGACGATGTTCAGCGTCCGCGCATCGCCCAGGATGAAGAGGAACACGCAGGCCAGGCCACCCGTCACGAAGGCCAGCGGCAGACCCGCCATCAGCAGCGCCAGAAGGCTGCCGAACATGATGAGCGTTAGAAGCTCGATACCGATATCAATACCCATCCGTCAGTTCCCCCGCGCGATTTCGCGAATGTCTTTGCTGATCTTGGAGATGCCCTGAAGAACCAGCAGCAGGCCCCCCATCACCATGACCCATTTCATCGGCCACAGCGGCACTTCCCATTCGTTGAAGCTGATCTCGCCCCAGCGGATCGCAGGATCGGTCCACAGGCCAATGTTCAGGCCACCCAGCATCTCGCCGAACGACACCTCGCCGCGCGCCCAGTCGGACACGATGGCGTTGCCGGTCGGAACGGCAATGGCGTCCAGCGCGAAGATGTAGGAGGTCACCAGCAGCGTGCCCGCGAAGATGAAGAAGAAGATCGAGGTCACCAGATCGACCCAGGCCTTCCGCTTTTGCGGCAGCGGCGCATAGAAGATGTCCACCCGCACATGGCTTTCGGTGAGCATCGCGTAGGCGCCGGCGATCAGGTACTGCATGCCGAACATCAGGTACATCGCTTCGTGCGCCCAGTTGGTGGGGCTGTTGAACACGTAGCGCGAGATCACCTCGAAGTAGTACACGAAGACCGCGATCACGGCCCAGTAGCTGACATATTCGCCGCAGAAGAGCGACAGGCGGTCGATCCAGTTCTGGGCGTACTCGCTGTCATGCTTCGGCCCTTCTTCGGCCTCTGCGGCCTCCAGCGCCTTTTCGGCCTCGGATTTCTCCTCGACTGCGGGGACGGAGGCGTTGGCGCGCTTGACCATGCCGGGCAGAAGCACCGCGTCGATCAGCATCAGCGCCAGGATGGCGTAGAAGGAATAGCCGGCCGCCTTGTGCCAGAATTCACGGGTCTTGGTGGCCTCGGTTTCCTGCGGCCCGATCTCTTCGATCGTGGCGCGGGCTTCGACCACGCGTTCCTCGCCCTTGGCGATGGTGTCCTTGGCGCGATCAACGCGCTTTTCGGCGCTGCGCTTGGCGAAGGAGCCTTCTTCGGCCTCGGCCACGGCGGCCTCGAGGTCGGGAAGGTCGGCGCGGGTTTCTTCGATCCGCGGAACTTCGCGCTCGATGGTGCGCTCGGCCGTACGCAGGGCGTTGGTCAGATCCGACTGGATCGACCGCGCGTCATGCTCTTGGCTGTTGGCAACCAGGATGAAGATAAAGATGGGGAGGTAGACCAGCCCCAGGAGGCTTTTCAGATAAAAGCGGTGCAGACCTATGACCCCGCCGGTGACGAGGATCATGTAGCCAAGGGCGTTTGAATACCCTTGTTGCTGCGGCTTGGGTCGCCGGGCCAGCGTCATCGCGATGAGCGGAAACGCGATGAGGCCAACCCAGTAAAGCCAGTGCGGCAGCGTGAAGCTGAGACCAGGCATATCACTGTCCTGTGTTGTGCTAGAGTAAGAAAGGTGCCGCCCGGCGCCGGGCGCCGGGCGGCGGTGCGGTCATCCCCGACCGCGGCAGGAAATTACAGGTCGAGGGTCAGGCCTTCGACCAGTTCCGGCGACACGTAGCCCAGCGAACCGGACATCATGTAGTCCAGCTGGATCTTGAACACGCGCGCGGCATCCTTGTCGCGGTTGGCGTATTTGAACCAGATCGGCGCGGCGACCTCGGTCATCAGTTCCACGTCGTCCTGGCTGAGGCGGGTAACCTCGGTGCCGTCGGCCTCGAACTTGGCCCAGGCTTCCTGGTCCGCCTTCTGGATCGCGGCGTGGTGCATGTCCGAATAGACGTGCGTCTCCATCTCGACGAACTGCTGCATCTCGGGGCTCAGCGCGTCCCATGCGGCCTGGCCGACGGTCAGGTCCATGAGGTCGACCGGCTGGTACAGCGACATGAAGCCCGGAGGGCCCATAGAGATGTACTTGGTCACCTGGCTGAAGCCGAGCGAGTAGTTCACCGCGGGACCCACGTAGTCGGCCACGTCGATGGTGCCCTTTTCCAGCGCCGGGAAGATTTCCGAGCCGGGCAGAACGGTGGTTTCGGCGCCGATTTCGCTGAACACTTCGGCGACCATGCCGCCGGGCATGCGCATCTTGCGCCCGCGGAAGTCGTCGATCGAGCGGATCGGAACCTTCGAGTGGATGATGTTCGGGCCGTGGTGGATCGGGCCAACGAAGTGCAGGCCCTGCTTGGCATAGAGCTCGCGTGCGATCTCCAGGCCGCCCAGGCCGTAGTAGAACACGTCCCACTCATGCGGGTTGCGCAGACCCAGCGGGTACGACGTCAGGAACGTCGCGGCCGGGATGATGCCCTGGGCATAGATGGTGAACGGGTTCACCGCGTCCAGCACGCCGTTCTTCACGGCGTCGTAAAGCTGGAAGTCGCCCACGACGTCCTGTGCGCCGAAGGGTTGGAAGGCGAGCTCGCCGCCCGTCTTCTCAGCGATGGTGGCACACCAGTCCTTGAAGATCTGCAGGCCGGCGCCGCCGGGCCAGCTGGTTTGGATCTTCCAAGTGGTGCCGTTGGCCGCGGCCGAAGCCACGTGCGGCGCGGCAAGGGCGGCGGCGCTGGCGCCGGCCAGCGCGCGCAGCGCACCCCGGCGGTTCGTCGGGTGTTTGGTCATGTATTCCTCCCAAAGTCTCCATCGCTGACCGCCCGCCTCCGCAGGTGATCAGCATGGGCGCATCATAGGGCGCGATTCGAGGAATTGGTAATATTTTTTTTCCAAATACCCGGTCGGTTTTGGAACATATTGAAAAAACTAAAGAACTGCGGCGCGAATCGCGTTCGCAAGGTGACCGTACGGCAGTTGGGGATTCGGGTGTCGTGGCGGGCGAGTCGTGTGCGACCCTGGATCGCCTGCCGCACCGACAGGCCATTGGTGACGCGGAAACCACCCAGCGGGCCGTTTATCGATTTCTGCCGCCTGTATGTTTCAGCAACGCGTTGCGGGCAAAGAGTGCGGATCGCTGAGTGTTCGCATTGGAATTGCCGGCTGCGCTCAAAAGGCCTCTGGGCACCGCTATACAGGATAGTCAGCCCCCTCCTGAAAAAGGTAGTCCGTGTGACGTAGGCCAGGGCGCCCTCGCGCGAGATCGCGGCCCACCGGCGGCTCAAGCGGCCTAATTCGTTCGGCATTTCTTGGGGGGAGTGGTGGGCGACCCTGGAATCGAACCAGGCATGGGTCTCCCCGGCGGAGTTACAGTCCGCTGCCGCACCTTGCAGCACGTCGCCCGACGTGGGGCGCTGGATACCGCCCCCCATCGGGGCCGTCAACAGGAAAATCCCTTGCGCGGGATCCGCGTGTGACGCATGGTCCGCGCTCGACAAAACAGGGGCGCGGACGCGATGAAAAAGCCGGACTGGGTGATCGAAAAGGAACGGGCGAAACGGGCCGCGGCGGCGGAAACGCTGTGGCTGTTCGGCCTGCACGCCGTGCGCGACGCGCTGATGAATCCCGCGCGCGAAAAGCTGCGCCTGGTGCTGACCAAGAACGCCGCCGACAAGCTGGCCGAGGCGATCGCGGCCTCGGGCATGACGCCCGAGATCAGCGACCCGCGCAAATTCGCAGCGCCGATCGAGGCCGGCTCGGTGCACCAGGGCGCCGCGCTGGAGGTCAGGCCGCTGAACTGGGGCAGCCTGCACGAGCTGTGCGAGCCGGGGCAGGGGGCGCCGCGGCTGCTGCTGCTCGACCGGGTGACAGACCCGCATAACGTGGGGGCGATTCTGCGCTCGGCCGAGGTGTTCGGCGCCCGAGCGGTGCTTGCGCCTCAGCGCCATTCGGCGCCCGAAACCGGGGCGCTGGCGAAAACCGCCTCGGGCGCGCTGGAACGCCAGCCCTACCTGCGGGTCAAGAACCTGGGCGATTCCATGCAGGAGTTGCGCAAGATGGGCTATGTCCTGCTGGGGCTGGACGGGGCGGCCGAGGTGACGCTGGAGGCCGCGCTGGAGGAGGCACGCGATCTGCCCCTGGCGCTGGTGCTGGGGGCCGAGGGGCCGGGGCTGCGCGAACGCACGCGCGACCTGTGCGACAAGCTGGTGAAAATCCCCTTCGCCCGCGACTTCGGGTCGCTCAACGTCTCCAACGCGGCGGCGGTTGCCCTATATGCTGCCGGGAAGGACCCGACGGAGTAGACCATGCCGCGCCGCGCAAGGCGAACCCGGCCCATACGCCGGAAAAGCCGCGCAAGCCGAACAGGGCGAAGAAGCGGAAATCCCGCGCCCGCTGGCTCCTGGGCGAGGTGGTGGATCTGGTCGAGGACGTGTTCGACTGAGGCGGAGCCGGGCCGTTCATCCTTCGTTCACAGATTTATTACATCCTCTGGTAAACGGCTTTGCCGTTCTTATCTATCTATTCGAAGCGCGAAAACGGAACTCTCGCGTTTCACTACACTGTCCCTCGTTCCGTGACTGGCGCCCGGCCTCTTGGCCCGGGCGCTTCTTTTTGGATAGGGTGCCGGCATGAGCAGCTATTCCGACGATTTCCTGCGCAAGATTCTCAACCGCACCAAGGTGGTGGCCGTGGTCGGCCTGTCGCCGAATCCGGTGCGCCCAAGCTATTACGTGGCGCGCTATCTGCAGCTCAAGGGGATGCGGGTGATCCCGGTCAACCCGGGCCATGCGGGCAAGCGCGTGCTGGGCGAAGAGATCTATCCCGACCTGACCTCGATCCCGGCGCATGTGCCGGTGGACATGGTGGATATCTTCCGCCGCTCCGAGCATGTGCCGCCCATCGTGAACGAGGCGCTGGCCTGCCTGCCCCGGCTGCGCACGGTATGGATGCAGATCGGCGTGCATAACGAAGAGGCGGCCGAGACGGCGCAGGCGGCGGGGATGGACGTGATCATGGACCGCTGCCCGAAGATCGAATATCAGCGCTTGTTCGGTGAGCTGCGCATGGGCGGGTTCGCCACCGGGGTAATCTCGTCGAAGCTGTAAATTGGGGGGCAGCCCCCAAACCCCCGGAGTATTTCGGCCAAGAAGAAGGGGATCAGCCCTTGCGCGACGCCTTTTCGGCGATGCCCGAGGTGCCTTCGCGCCGTTCCAGTTCGGACAGCACGTCGGCGAGCGTCACGTCACGCGCCGCCAGCATCACCAGCAGGTGATAGAGCACGTCCGCGGCCTCGGCGGTCAGCTTCTCGCGGTCGTTCTTCACCGCCTCGATGATCGCCTCGACCGCCTCTTCGCCGAATTTCTCGGCGCATTTCTCGGGGCCCTTGGCCAGCAGCTTTGCCGTCCAGGAACTGTCGGGATCGGCGCCCTTGCGGGCCTCGATCGTGGCGGCCAGCCGCTCCAGCGCGCTCATGCCAGCCTCACCGGGATGCCGGCGGCGGCCATGTGTTCCTTGGCCTGCTGCACGGTGTATTCGCCGAAATGGAAGATCGAGGCGGCCAGCACCGCGCTTGCGCCGCCCTTGGTCACGCCCTCGACCAGGTGGTCGAGATTGCCCACCCCGCCGGAGGCGATCACGGGGATGTCCACGGCGTCGGAAATCGCCTTGGTCAGTTCCAGGTTGAAGCCTTCGCGCGTGCCGTCGCGGTCCATCGAGGTCAGCAGGATCTCGCCCGCGCCCTTGGCGGCCACGATCTTGGCGTATTCCACTGCGTCGATGCCGGTGGGGCGCCGCCCGCCATGGGTGAAGATCTCCCATTTGCCCGGCGCCACGGTCTTGGCGTCGATGGCGACCACGATGCACTGGCTGCCGAAATGCTCGGCCGCCTCGCGCACGATGTCGGGGTTGGCCACCGCCGCCGAGTTGAAGCTGACCTTGTCGGCCCCGGCCAGCAGCAGGTTGCGCACATCCTCGACCGTGCGCACGCCTCCGCCCACGGTCAGCGGCATGAAGCACTGCTCGGCGGTGCGGCGCACCAGGTCGAACATGGTGCCGCGGTTTTCATGGGTGGCGTGGATGTCGAGGAAGCACAGCTCGTCGGCGCCGGCCGCGTCATAGGCCTTGGCGGCCTCCACCGGGTCGCCGGCATCGACCAGATCGACGAAGTTGACACCCTTGACCACGCGGCCGTCGGCCACGTCGAGGCAGGGGATGATGCGGACTTTCAGCATTTGTGCGCTCCTTTGGCGCTTACATAGCGTCGAGAGGGCAGCGGGGGAAGGGGGCGCTGCCCAGCCGTTGGTTGCATTGCGACCAATCGTTTTTCGAGACTTGAACGGTCGGAACGCGGTCGTTCGCTGCGGGCGGGTTCAGTTTCAGCTTAGCGAATAAGACGGCCCTCGCCAGATATTGGCTTCCATGGGCACTCCCGTTGTCGGCAATGGTTGTCGCCTCGCCCTTCCCGTGATTTTCCGGCGGCAAACCAAGTGCTTTGCCTGCGTGGGGCAGGCAGGGATGACTGTCTTTGCCTCGTTCACGCGGGGCAATACAAAAGCGCCGGGTCCGATTTCACGAAGATTGCACATGGAGCCGGGATTAAATTAGCATTCAGCAACGAAATCCTTGCATTAACAGTTTTTTTCATAGGCATCCTGTCCGCGGGCCCTTGAGTTGAGAGCAGCGCAGTTCGGCAAAAGGATCGAAACCAATTGGGAAACCCTCCAGACAGGCCGAATAATGCGCCCCCATTCCCGCGTCCGTTGACCCGGGCGCGCAGCGCCGAGAACGTGGTTATCCTTTTCTGGACAATCGCGTTTGTTGCGCTGGTTGCCGGCGTCTTGGTCCATTTGGCCTATCGAGTGGCCGCGCCCGGAGAAGTTGGGCTGGAAGTATCCTTGTACGAATTCGCAACCCAGGATGTCCTCTGGCTTGCTGGGATGGTGGCGTTGTTGCCAGTCTTGTGGGCCATTTCGCGGCGCAGCCACCCGCCTGTGGCTCCGGCGACAGGGCCGTATCTGTCGGCGGGACGCTTGGCCCTTGCCTGTACGCTGGTCTTCCTTGTCACCTTTGCCGGACGCTATGCGATCTACCACGATTTCGCCGTCTCGATGGACGAGTTCATGTATCGGTTCCAGGTCGCGGCCTTGGAGCGGGGAGTCCTGCTGACGCCGGTTTCTGATCGGTGGTTCCCGCTGTCACATGCCCTCAGGCCGGGCTTCCTGATCGTGAATCAGGAATATCAATTCTGGGTGCCCGGTTATCGACCCGGCGCGGCTCTGGTCGGTGCCCTGTTCGGGTTGGTTCGGGCGGAGCCATTAATGAATCCGCTGCTTTGCGCGGCAAGTGTCTGGCTGGTGGCGCGATTGGCGAAGCGCGAAATGCCCCAAGCTCCGGGCGCGGCGGCATGGGGCGTCGCATTGTTCATGCTGTCGCCGCAGTTCCTAATCACGGGGATGAGCCCCTACACGATGACAGCGCATCTCTTCGCGTCGCTGCTCTGGATCCATCTCTTTACGCTCGACCGCCCCGCGGCGCACGTGGCGGCCATCGCGCTGGGATGCCTGGCGCTGGGGCTGCATCATGTACATGTCCACAGCTTTCTCGCCCTTCCTTTCCTGCTGAACCTGTTCTTCGTGCAAAGGCGCTTTGCCCTGTCTCTGGCCTACGGAGGGTTCTATGCCATCGCCTGTCTCGGATGGATTTTCTGGATGGATGTCGCGATCTGGCTTCAGGGGCTGGAGCGGGCGCCGCCTGTGCCTGGGCCCGCGAGCACGAACGGTGACATCGGATTCGTGCTGGCTGCCGTGACCGGCGGCTTCGAAAGGCACAGTCTCAAGGATATTGTCTACTGGGCCGTGAATGTCTCGCGGCTGCTGGCCTGGCAGAACCTCGCCCTGCTGCCGCTTGTCGTAATCGGCCTGTCGAGATGGAGGGAGATGCCCCGCAATCTGCGCCTGATGGCCTGGGCAGTTCTGACGTCGCTGATCCCCTATGTCCTGCTGATGCCGTCGCAGGGGCACGGTTGGGGCTATCGCTACCTGCATCACATCGCGGGAAATCTCGCGCTCATCGGGGCCTTTGGCTGGCTCGCAATCGCACAGCCGAAACCCGCTGCGGCCGCGCAGAGGATGCGCGGTTTCGTCCGAGCTTTGTGCCTGATCACGATCGTTGCGGGCCTGCCGCTGCGGTTCTACCAGGCCGAAGCCTTCGTGCGCCCGTGGGCCAAGGCCTCGGAATATCTGGTTTCCCTTCCGGTGGATCTCGTCTTCGTGGACAGTTCCGATATCTGGTACGGCTACGACCTCGTGCGCAACGACCCCCTCTTGCGCAATAGCCCGAAACTCCTGGCCATTGACCGGCTGGCGAAACCCGAGCTCGCGCGGCTGTGCGCCGAAAACACTTTCGAGTTGGTCGATGCCGAGCGCCTGCAATACTTCGGCATGAGACGCCTCATGCGGGACGAGGGGGAGCGCACCGCGCATCGGCAGGCGATGCTGGCCAAACTGGAGGCGGCGGGTTGCATTTGAAAGACCGCGCTGCAACGATGCCCGGTGGGCGGCATGGGCCGCGGCCAGGCCGCTGTGAAATTGCAGAGTGCGTGTGACGTGTCGACAGCCAAGACGGATATTCTCCTCGCGACCTATAACGGCGCGCGCCACCTGCCAGAGCTTCTTGCCTCTCTGGACGCGCAGACGAACCAGGCGTGGCGACTGATCGTCCGGGATGACGGATCGACCGACGACTCGGTGGCCCTGGTGAAAGCTTGGGGCGCGGCGAAGCCGGGCAGGTTGACGATCCTCGAGGACGGTCGCGGGAACCTCGGCGCGAGCGGCAATTTCGGTGCGCTTCTGGAAGCGAGCGATGGCAGCAATTTCCTGCCCTGCGACCAGGACGATGTATGGCTGCCCGACAAGGTTGAACGTTTTATCAAGCGGATCGCGGAGGTCGAAGCGGAGAGCGGCGCGGACCGGCCGGCGATCGTCCATTCCGACCTCATCGTCGCGGATGAAAACATGCGGCCGATTGCGCAGAGCTTCTGGCGGTATCAGGGCATAAGATTGCCTGAAACCGAACGTCCCTGGAAATTGATAACCCTGCAGAACACCGTCACGGGGTGCGCGATGATCGGCAATGCCGCACTGCGCGACCTGGCGGTCCCCGTTCCGCCGGAGGCAGTCATGCATGACTGGTGGCTGGCTTCGGTCGCTGCCTTTACCGGAAGGATTGTCCGCGACCCTCGGCCGAGTGTCATGTACCGCCAGCATGGCGGGAACGCGCTAGGGGCACAGAAATGGTCATTTCCCAACTTGGCTCGAAGGATCATGATTTCGCCGCGAAGTGTCTTGAAACGCCCCGCAGAAGTGCTCTCGGAGAGTCGAGTAATGGCTAATGGAGTTGCTTCGGGTCTAAGCGAAAAACTGAGTGAAGAGCAGAAATTATTCCTTCAACAATATCTCGACATACAACAAGCGCCCTTTCTGCCGAAGAAACTCTTTCAATTCAGGCACGGTCTCTGGTGCGATGGTCTTGCGCGGAACTTAGCGCTGTTTTTTTGCTACTGATCGATCCTTTGTGCGCGTTGTACCAGTTTCAACCAAGCTCTGTGGTCCTTTGCCTGATGCGCTTTAGGTGATTTGCCGCGATGGTCGCGTCATAGTCTGTCTTGTTCTCAAGGAAGGATTTCCAGTTCCTGATGTCCGAGGCGTAACTCGGCAAATCCCGCACGATTCCGACCTTGAGGAAGGGGCACCCGTATTCCTCGATCAGAAGTTGCCAGATCACATGGCTTGTGTTGAGCCGACCGGTTGTTGTCTTGGCCTCTTCCTTCAGGAAAAGGTCCTCGTTTTCGCGGCGCATGGCCTTGTAGTCGCATAGCGCCCCCATGGTCAGGCCATGGCTCGTCAGCAGTCTGGATAGCCCGATTTCCCCTCTCCAGATGACGCTCCACTTGTATTTGAACAGCGGCAGGCGCGCCCAGAAATCCTTGAAAGCATCGCTTTGGAATGCGGGTTTTTCGAAGAAAATGAAATAGCTTTGAATATGGGGATAACCTTCATATGAATCCGTTATCCCCCAGAAATCGAATTTCCGGCGACGCATCTCCTTGATCTTTGCGCCAAGATCCCCGATCGGGCCATACACGCTGTCATTGGCGATCAGGACGGTTTCGTAGTTGCCGAGATCTCCGCAATAGCCAAACCCGGTTTTCCAAGATCCGAAGTCATACCCCAGATTTTCCCGGATGATAATGGCCCGGCAATACTGTCTGGCCTTCTCCAATGAAGCTGTGTCCAGGTCTTTCGCGGTGGATACGAACACGATTTCCTGGCCAATTTCATGCAAATTCCTCAAGTAATTGATGACATGATCATCTATCCGACCATCAGGGTCGAAATGGGCAAAAACGCATAGATGGGGAGAACTGTTCGGGGCAACGGCCCCCTCTACCTTCCGA
>ENA-ORCX01000544-ORCX01000544.1-marine-metagenome-genome-assembly--contig:-NODE-544-length-12231-cov-4.629422_pt1 | contig 12231 bp, 5 predicted proteins | sample MGYA00248630_ERZ508518 | MGnify/ENA primary metagenome ERZ508518 (study PRJEB26188, sample SAMN06268768) | marine metagenome | isolation source: Bioluminescent Bay, La Paraguera, Puerto Rico | place...
CTTGAACTCTCTTGAAAGACGGGTTTTTCCTGTACCATTAAAGGCATAGATCAACTGTACTTTTTTGTCAGTATCATATAATTCTTGAGCTATTTTCTGTAATGATTCTCCCATTTTATGCCTCTACTTTTTCTTTAGGGAAACTTAGCAACAAATTGCGGTAGTATTCATATTGCTTCTGGCGTAGTTCAATCTCACGAGGTAAACCTTCACTGATAGAGGTTGTAAGCGTATTAAATTTGTCCAGGATGGCTACTATACGGGCTTGCTCGATCAAAGACTTTTTAGGGTTTTGGGGATAGGGAATTGGGAGTTTAAAATTCTTTATTATTTCTGAATTGAGGTCACCTCGTGCCCCTTGTCCAAGGCATTTTAGATTATCATACTTTGAACTAACCCAATGGAACACATATCTGTATAATGCCATGTTGTGATCTATTTCCAAACAACAGCAGTGTTGGTTTGTTGTTAAAGGAATTTTGTTAATAGCGGATCGTCCAGCTGTTGCTCCCGAAATAGCGATTATTACACAATCCTTAGGTATCCATTTAGCGGCAGAGTTTTTTAGTGCAGAGGGTGTTATTTTGATATCTGTATCTAGAATGTCGGAGAATACCACCTCTTGTGTCCTCAACCAAGGAATATTACCATTTTCGTAATATTCTGGATTTCCAGCTTTGGGAGTGCCACCTGAATATGAATTCTTGGCAACTTCTCCCAATGTTTTCCACTCAACCTCATCTTCTGCAAAAGTTAGCAATTGGTTTCGATAGTAGTTGTATTGCTTTTTTCGAGCGGTAAGCTCATCTGTAAGCTCATCTGTAAGCTCAGTGAAGGTATTCAAAATGCGGACGATTTCCTCTTGGATATGGATAGGAGGGATGGGGATATCCATATCAAGCAGTTCTGCCATGTGTGGGTGTTTTATACCAGAGCCTCGATATAATCTATCGATTGCATCAGCGTTGCTCATCATCCAATAATACAAGAACTTATTAGAAAGCTTTTTTGTGTTTTTAGATGTTGCTATCCTGTTATCTGCTGTGATGAAATCGCCTTTATAATACTTTAAAACATCCTTAACGGGTCTTGATTTTCCCCAGGGTATGGTTACTACTTCGCCACTACAAAGGTATTTACCAGCTAAATCTTTTGTCGTCCATCCCGTGTTCTCACCAGTGGAAAGAAGAAAAACATCACCTTCTTTTCTCTCTAGTTTGAAAAGTTCTGCTGCAAGTAAATATGGGTAGTTGTTGACCTTGGGCTGTTTTACTCGGTCGACTGAATTAAACTTCTTATCCCACGTAGTAACTTCCCATAGCTTTGTCCATTCAACCTCAACACCATCTAGCAGTTTTTCCATAAAGCTTGAGGTGCTCATTGCTGAACCTCCTTGCCTTCGATTTCGCTGATGATGGTATCGATCTCACTGCGAAGCTTATCAATTTTGGATACCGTGTTTTCCAGCTCTTTATTTACCTCCTTTATATTGATTTCTTCGCGGGTATCTTTGGCTTCCACATAACTGCTTACGGACAGGTTGTAATCGTTTGCCTTGATGTCTTCAAAGTTTACGGACATAGCCAAATGTGCTTCATCGGCTTTGCTGTCGAAAACGTGAAGAATCTGGTCAATATGCTCAGCGGTAAGCACATTGTTGTTTGTTTCCTTTTTAAAGAGGCTGCTGGCATCAATAAACTGAGTCTTGGTGTCTGCTTTGTGCTTGGAGAGCACGAGGATGTTCACTGCAATTGTAGTGCCGAAGAAAAGGTTGGGGGCCAGCGAAATGACTGTTTCCACGTAGTTATTATCTACCAGGTATTGACGGATCTTCTTCTCGGCTCCACCCCTGTAGAAGATACCGGGGAAGCAGACAATGGCGGCGCGACCTTTGCCGGATAAATAACTGAGTGCATGGAGCACAAAAGCAAAGTCTGCTTTGGATTTCGGAGCCAATACGCCCGCAGGAGCAAAGCGTTCATCGTTGATCAGGGTAGGGTCGTCGCTACCGATCCATTTTATGGAATAGGGCGGATTGGAAACAATGGCATCAAAAGGTTTTTGATCACCAAAATGCGGGTTAATCAGTGTGTTCCCCAGCTTAATGTCGAACTTGCTGTAATTGATGTTGTGCAAAAACATATTCATACGAGCCAAGTTGTAGGTGGTGTGGCTGATTTCCTGCCCATAGAAGCCCTCCTCGATGATATGCTCATCAAACTGCTTTTTGGCTTGCAGGAGGAGTGAGCCCGAACCTGCGGCAGGGTCATAGATTTTGTTGACCCTGGTCTGCTTGTGCAACGCCAGCCTGGCAATTAATTTGGAAACATTCTGAGGCGTAAAAAATTCTCCACCGGATTTACCCGCATTGGCCGCATAGTTCGAAATAAGGAATTCGTAGGCATCTCCAAATAGGTCGATCTCGCTGTTGTGGAAATTACCAAAGTCCAGACCAGCCACGCCTTTGATCACGGCAGCTAACCGGTCGTTCTTCTCTGCCACTGTGTTACCCAACCGATTGCTGGTGGTATCAAAATCAGCAAAAAGGCCTTTGATGTCTCCTTCAGAATCGTAACCATTGGCTGAGCTTTCAATTGCTGCAAAGATAGCAGCCAAGTCTGTATTGAGGTTGGGGTTGTTCTTTGCAGTTTTAGCGACATTGGCAAACAACTGGCTGGGGTAGATGCAATAACCCTTCGTTTTTACGGCTTCTTCTTTTAGTGCAGGGGTGATGACATCGTCACTCAGTTGAGAGTAGTGAATATTCTCATCTCCAGCTTCAATGTAATCAGCAAAATTCTCACTGATGAAGCGATAGAACAGGGTGCCGAGCACATACTACTTGAAATCCCAGCCATCTACGGCTCCTCTTACATCGTTGGCAATTTGCCAGATTTGGCGTTGCAGTGCTGCACGTTGTTCAATGCTTGTCATCTATAAAATCCTAATTCGGTTATTTACCTTAAGCCACTAAATCGGAGTTACGTTGTAGCCCCCCACTGATCGAGCATCTCTTTTTGTATTTCAAAAGACGGCTCGTCAATTTGTTTAGCCAAGCAAATTCATCAAGGGGCACAACTTAGTAGCACGAAGTCAAACGAAGTTAGAGATATATAGATGAAATAAAAAAATCAAATATTCTTTCAGATTGAGTCCATTCTTACTACTTCTTCACTATCTGATTGCTAAAGAACATGCTGATAATATTGATGATGCTATTTTTAATTATTATTCGGTATGGAATAAGCCTTTGTTCCACTAATGGTCACAGGCTTACTGAGTAGATGAAATTAAATATCGTTATTTTTCAGTTAGTTATATAACGAGAAGGAAATTTTACTTTAAGTATCAAGCAACATTGATAACTTACGCAGTCATAAGTTACCGACAAACGTATTGCCCCTTCATCTTTGATGAAAACATACTTTTGTATATTCTGTGATCCTATAAATAACCAAACAAAATAATGCTCTGTATAACTAAGAGGCTTTTCTGTGCCTCATTGTCTCTGTGTATAGGCAATTTCCTAGTTGCCCAAGAAGAACAAGCTCCTGAAATCTCATCATCGAACTTTGTTGAAACCCTTGTTCAACCCAGTTTTATCGAGGCAGCGTTACCTACCGATGAGGCATCGCTGGACCTAATTTATCAGGAAGTGTGCAAAGAAAACCCCTATGCAGAAAAACTCTGGGGTGATGTGCTGATGAGATCAGCGGCAGAGAGCAAAGAGAAAAAAGAAGCCAGATCACTTTATAAAGCAGCCGCCAAACAAGGAGTTCCCTCCGCCGAGTTATCCTATGCCAAAGCACTCCAGGCAACTGAGCAAAACAAAGACGAAAAAGTCTACGAACACTTGGAAGAAGCCTCTGCTCTGGGTAACTCCGAAGCCGATAGACTTCTGACTGAGCTACTCTTAAAAACACCCACAGCGGAAAATAAGCAAAAAGCCTGGGAACTGCTAAACAGAGCCGCAGACAGAAAAGAGCTAAAAGCCACACTGGAAGTAGCTCAAGCCTACCTGAGTGGAACCTGGCAAAATATGGAATTAAAAGTAGACCAAGCAAAAGCTCAGCACTACTACGAAATAGCCTTAGAGCAACAATCTCCAGAAGCCGCGTTGCAACTATCCCTGCTGCTTTCGCAAAACGGTAGTGAAACCACGCAAGAAAACTACCGCGAATCTGTGGAGGACCTCTACTACGCCTACCTTTGGGCGCAGGATAACGGTAACACCGAACTCATAGAACAAATCAAGCAACTCGGTGACACCAATGCAATTTACCCCAGAACCTATATCAAAGCGCATTATCTCTACGAGCAAACCATTTTACCCGAAGTCGATACACAAGCAAAAGCCATAAGCGGAACTCTGGAAGTAAAAACTCGAAAAGGCACATTGCTGGCTCAAAAAATACAAGGAGCAGAAAACAAAGCCACTCTGACACTGCTGGGCTTTCCTTATGATGAAGACTACCTTTGGGATGGTCAGATTCAAAGCTCTGACAATGCAGTTTTAACCGTTTCACAAGAAGATGCCTTCTGGATCTCTACGCTCAAGCAACGTTCATCCTCAACAATGCCTTATTTTGTGAAGGTATTAGACGGTGAAAATGCAGGCCTAATTCTGGATGTAGAAGCAGATTGGACTGCGACAAAAGATCGCACAATCACTTTAGCTGAAAACATTGAATTACCTGATTCAACCCGGATAGCCATTGGTCAGTGGCGCAGCCTGTTCTCGATCTTTGGGCAATACAACACAATTGGCTTAAAACCGGGAACCAGAGCCAAGAAGTCAGATCAGGTAATTTTGCTAGATTCGGTAAACCAGCAGGTTCAAAGCTACTTCTTCAACAATGAACTCATGGCTTGGGTAAGCGTTGAAGAACCTGAAACTGCCATAGCCGACTTTCCTATTCCGCCTTGGCAAGCACTCTTTGTTGTACGGCGAGAAAAGGCACCTTTATACATGGGTATCCAAGGCACTTTCAGTAATGCTCCGGCTTATCTTCCAGTTGATTCTGGCGTTAATTTGGTTGCCAATGTGGAAGGACGTGTTCTCAAGGAAGATGAATCGGATCAGAAAAGTACTTATACCGTTTTAAGAGCGGATGAGCTTCCCATTTACAGCCTCAATACGTCTGAACAGAAGCTCAAAAAGCATAAGAAAACTAAGTGGTGGAAGCTTCTGGGCCTATCCAAGGATACTCCCGTCTACATGAATACACAGTCTGCTTTTATCTTCACAGAAGATGAGCAAACAGTGCCTTATATCCTTCAACGTTAAGAGGCTAAAACTATGAAAATTTTATATACTTTTGTCCTGTTTATTTGCTCACTGCTTTTTGCTTCTAATGCTCAGGCGGCTACTAAGTCCTTTAGTTATTACGGATATCTCAGTTCAGGCCAAACCAAAACTCACCAATTAGTTATTCCATATGATGGAACATTGAAATTAACTGTAAGATCAATGACAGGAAGACAGAACTATATAGTAGCTTACGTGAAAAATTCTGGAAAAGCCATTTTAGGAACGGGAACTTCTTCGTCAATTACAACAAAACCAACTGCTGTTTCAGCTGGTGACAGTTTAACAATAGAGGTGTTTCCAGCACATCTTCAATCAAGTCGCGGTCAGTATTACATAACTTGCAAACTCACCTACACACCTAACCGTGCACCAGTCGTCAGTTCCATCACAGCGAGTCCTTCAACCACAACTTATGGCAACTCAGTTACGGTAAAAGTTGCTGCCAGTGATGCTGATGGAAATTTATCTTATGTTAAGTTCACCAAAGGTTCTTCCAGTGTAAATGATACGACATCACCTTATGCGCACACCTATGCCGGACTTGCAGCAGGAACACATACGGTAAAGGCTTATGCAGTAGACACAAAAGCTGCTTCAGATGACGCTTCGGTTAGTTTTAAGATAAATAAGGCAACGCCAAGTGTCAGCAAATGGCCAACAGCATCTACGATCACTTACGGACAGACTTTAGCCAGTTCCAAGCTCAGTGGTGGTAAAGCAAGTGTAGCAGGATCTTTTGCATGGACCAGCACAGGAACCAAACCTACTGCGGGAACAAGAGGATACACCGTTCGATTTACGCCTAAAGATACCGCTAATTACAATAATCCGACACACGCTGTCAGCGTTATTACAAATAAAGCAACCAGAGAAGTCAGCGTATGGCCAAGTGCATCTACGATCACTTATGGACAGACTTTAGCCAGTTCTAAACTAACAGGAGGTAAAGCAAGCGTTAGTGGTAAATTCACTTGGGTTAGTAGTGTAACTAAACCTGCTGCTGTAGGAACTTATTCTTATGCTGTAAGATTTACTCCAACTGATACATCCAACTACAATACGGTAACTGGAACGGTTAGTATGGGAGTGCGTAAAGCTACTCCTGCAATCAGTAAATGGCCTATAGCATCCGCAATCGTTTATGGTCAAACTCTAGCAAGTTCTAAGCTTACTGGTGCCAGTGCAAATGTAAGCGGGAGCTTTATCTGGACAAACAGTAAAGCTAAACCAACAACTATTGGGAATAATACTTATACGGTTAAATTTACTCCTAAAGATACAAAGAATTATAATTCTTTAACGCATTCAATAAGCATAAAACTCAATAAGGCAACTCCGTCTATTAGCGCCTGGCCAAGCGCTTCCGGTATTACTTACGGACAGACTTTGGGCCGTTCCAAACTAAACGCTGGGAAAGCCAATATTGGAGGTTCTTTTGCTTGGACTAGTTCAGGGATCAAACCCACAATTGGAACCCACTCTTACACGGTTCGTTTTTCCCCAAAAGACAGCACTCACTACAACAGTGTCACTCACGCAGTAAGCGTTAAAACAACAGCCGATCCAAATAGTGATTTGGATGGAGATGGTATTACTTATGCCCAAGAACTAAAGCTGGGAACTAATCCAGATGTCGCCGCTGTAAGTGATAGCTCCAATGCTACCAAACTCTCTGTATTCTAATACCTTTAGTTATTTTACCTCATGAAATGTTATAAATATTTGCTGTGCTTTTTCCTAACCATATTCGCCTGTTCATCGTTGCAGGCAAAAGATAAAAGCGTCCCCGTTGGCCTAGAGGTCGTTTCAAGCAATTTGAATAATCGAACTGGTGTAGGCCTGAAATTCGGCGGATTTTCAGGACAAATAGGTTATGACCTGTCTGGAATTGTTCAGGGACTAAAACCAGGAGTTACCTATAACGTCGACATCAAATATTTTTTAGGAACTCAGAGTTCTTCCAGTTCTTTTTCGGCTGACATGATGGTAAAAGTCAAAGCTCCAAAAGATTACATCGTTTATGTAGATGGTGTTTTGGCTCCACACCTAATGAGTGATCATCATTATGTTGGGCCTGGCAACATAACTTCGGTCCCTTACCATCGTTTAGGAACAATACGTTTAGAGAAAAGAAGTAAACTGTTGGCGGGAGAAGAAATCTTTGAACTGAATGATGATTTTAATTGGTCTGTATCTGTAGGTTCCTTAATTAACGGTGATTCCGCGGGAATGCTTGAGTTCATTGATGGAAGTTTTTCTCTGGCATTACTCGATGTTAAAAGTCTTTCCATTATGGATGCAAAGAATCCAGAGGTTAGGGTAACAAAAAAATCTGGCAGGCTTCAAAGTGTAGAAATGACAAATTACAAGGCAGTTGTAACCGATTTAGGAACTTCAACTGGTTACAATTTGGTCATGTATGAAAAATCCGGTGGTAGTTGGGTAGAATATAAACGTTGGCAAGTAAGAAAAGATACCTCCGTTACTAGCGGTTTTGCCGCCACGATGGATGTTATCACTGGGACGCATATCAGTCGTAGACGCATGGTTCAAAATGCAGAGAACACACAATGGTATGTAGAATACGGTCAAGTCGTTAGTGGTATTTTCAAAATTGATCGTAAGGAAGTAACGACTTATAAATCAGCTACCAAAACCTATCGAGTTGAATATTACAGGAAATCTGGAAGTGTCTTTACCAGAGACCATATTATAGAAAAAGATTTTGCTTATGTTCCCTATTACTTAGGAGGAACTCAGAAAATGTCGGAATACCGCAAGATAAAAAGCAATGGTAGTAGTGAGACGACAGAATTCTGGGAAAAATATACTTATTATAATTCTTCAAGCTCTGTATCAGAGCAAGTGCGCGGAAACCTAAAAAGTAAAGAAAACTCACTGGGACAATGGGCTTATTATGAGTATTTTAATGATTCAGAAAATGGATATGGCCTAAAGAAGGAATATACTCCTAAAACAGCGATAGCCAGTGATATGCCTACCAGTTTCGGAAGTAATTTCGACGGACGTATCACAACATATCAACGTGTAGATGAAAAGTATCTTGATTTTTATGGGATGGCCTATGGCCAGAAAACAACAGAAGGCTCCAATACGTATTCCAACACAAAAGGCACTTTTACCTACGTCACTCCTTCAGGAAAGCCCAAATATGCAAAAATTCAAAGTGCAGTTTTTGTAACCCCTGAGCAAAAAAGCGGAAGCATAAAATCTGAAAATCAGATTTACAGCAAATTCAATAAAGCTACTTGGTCCCGTTACCTTTGGAACCGCTCCCGCTACCAGAAAGCAGCAGATGGAAGCGTAAACAGTTTTGTTTACCAACGAGGCACCTACAATGCATCTACACGAGTATTTACCTCATCAGATACAGGAACAGACTGGCGACAAGTGACTCTCTCCGGGTTTTCAACGGCAAGATCTGGCACAGGTTATTCAAGTAAACAAGTCACAGCTTATGGCAGCGGTATTCACAATGACTGCGAATCACTTTATATGGTTACCAACAAATCTACTGCTACCGAGAAAATTTTCAGTAAAGGCAGATTAGCCTGTGAACGAGTATTGCTGTATACGGGGAGTGGTTATGAAGAAATCGGCTACACAAATTATACTTACGATACAGGAGGTTACCTTACAAAAAAAGAATCCTCCAATGGGAACGTATGGGAAGGGACCTATTCAGGAGGGCTGCTTACCCAAAGCAAGGATGAACAAGGTATCATAACCGACTATAGCTACGATGGGATGAATCGCCCCGTTCAGGTACATAAACATGCATCAAGCTATAACAGCAAAACAGTTTCTGGAGCCACAATCAAAACTGAATACGACTCAATCGGCCATGTTATCAGGCAAACCCAAGTTGGTAGCAATGAAAACATTACTTTCTCAAAAACATATGATACCGCTGGATATCTAACTTCCGAAATACAAACAGATGGCACTCATATAACCTATAGCTATGCTTTGGATAGTAATGGTTACTATGTAAAAACAATCACAAATCAAACGTTGGGAACCTCCGTAGCAAAATACTACTATGCCGATGGCAGCCTTTACTGTGTAACAGGCGATGTGGTTCCTGAATACTACCAATATGGATTTGAAGGAGGACTTCCCTATACCATAAAACGTATAGGAAGTGCTTCTTCAGCACGCTATCAAAAGGTGGTTCAAAACTGGTTAGGCAATACGGTTAAAACAGTTGTACCACGCTTTAATAACACAGCTACCTTAACCAGCACCAATGTCTATGATGCTTCCACTGGGCGGTTAATCAAGAGCACCACTCCTGGAGTCGCTGATACGCTTTATACCTATAATAGTCTCGGAGATCTGCAACTTAAAGGCTTGGACATAGATGGTAACGGATCGCTAATTCCTGCTTCAAAGGATGCTTTAGTGAAATACGAAACCAATAATGTAAAGGATAGTTCCGGGTGGTGGGTTGAACAAAAGACCTATGGCTACGCCACACTAAATTCAGCCGCGGAAACCCTTTTGACCCAATCAAGAACACGCTTGAGTGGATTTACTAGCGGTGTTGTCAGTGAGACCAAGCAATGGGGGCAGGGTGGATCTAGTAAAGCGCCTATGACCCGTCAATGGTCTGTATTGAATCGCAGTGTTACCACAGTAAGCACCTATGCTCAGACAGCAGGTATTTCCAATAAAGTTGTAAGCGTAAACACCAATGGCTTGGATGTGTATTCCAAAGCAGCTAATGGTGTTGTTACCGAAGTCCTTTATGAGAGTCTTGGACGTGTCTCTAAAACCACAAGCTCAGGAACCTGGACGCGATTTGCTTACTTTAGCGGCACGCCCGTGCAAAGTGCCGTCTACGGCCCTAATGCAACAGGTGCAACTATAACCAAAGCAACTTATGCCTATTCAGGTGGAGGGGCTAAAGGGCGACTAGTAAAACAAACAGATGCAATGGGATACACAGTTCGCTATGCCTATAACAGAAGAGGTCAGGTAACACATCAGTGGGGCAGCAAAGTGAACCCCGAATACTACGTATATGACAGCTATGGTCAAATGACTGATATGTACAGCTACCGTAGTGGTTCAACCGGAGATACCGCCACTTGGAATGCGGGTAATTTTGGCAATGCTGGGCGTACTCGCTGGGCTTATGATACTCGCACAGGCCTACCCATGACCCAAACCGATGCTGGTGGTCATGTAACCAAATACGGTTACGACGCCTATAATCGTCAGCAATACACAGTTCAACCTCGTGTTTGGGGATCGGGGCATCCCTACCAATGGCTTGATTACCACAATTCCGGGCAGATTAAATCTGAGAAATACCGTATAACAGCATCTATCAGCTCCGAACCAAATATTAGCTCTGATTCCTCAACTGGATATGGAGAAGATGCAGTATATACCTACGATCGTTTGGGGCGCTGTATAAAAATAGCGGATGCTGAAAGTAGCAACCGAGCCTTTAATTACAATTCCTTAACAGGGCTTCTCAGCAGCGAAGTGATAAATTCCACTCCTATTGGTCTGCTTTCCAATCGTTATGACTACGATAGCTACCGTAGAGCCAATTCACTTATAAGTAAGCATAGTTCGACTACCTTACACCAAGAAGGGATAGGCTATAATAGTGCCACTGGGCAAATAAGAGCTATAACTCGATCGGGTCCCTCTTACTCCTACTCCTATTCTTACGGTTGGAATACTACCAATGGCGGCCTTTCAAAGATTACAGGAGGCAGCAGTTTTACAAGAGGTTATGTTTACGGCGATCACCGCCAACTACTCACTTTAGTAACTAACAAACACAATACCACTAATATACATTCAGATATTGTTGTTCACGATAATCTGGGTCGTATTACGCAACAGACACAAACAGGAACCTTATACAAACGCTATAGCGGCTCAGCAAACCACAGCTCCGGAATTTATGATTCGCGCAATCAACTGACCAGTTGGAAAACATTTACAACAAATACCGGAACAACACCTCTTGCCGGACGTAGCTGGTCCTATAGCTACGATCTCTCCGGCAATAGAAAAACATCTAAACAGGGGTCAGCTCAAAATACCTATACATCCAACGGGCTAAATCAGTATACACAGATACAAAATAACGGGGTTCATTCCGTGGCAGGGTTTGCAGCAAGCTCGGCCAATGTGCTGGTAAATGGGAATACACCAGACAGTCGTCAGGCAGATTATTTCTACGATGAAACAGCTACTCAAACGGTGTCTTCTACCTTATCAGCTAAAGATAAAATAATTGCAGCAATACCTGGAGGAGGAGCCAGTAACAAAGATATCGTTTCTGTTCTATATAAGGAATATTGGAAGATTAAAAATAAGACACCTTATGTATATGATGCCAATGGTAACTTAGTTCAGGACACGCTCTGGAATTACGCCTACGACGCGAAAAACCAACTCATAAGCATTCTTAGTAAGGCAGCGACAACAGATGGGCATCGCACTCAGCTTTGGTTTAAATACGACTACATGGGACGTCGCTACTACAAAAAGAGTTCATACAAAGGAACCGTTACAGAAACCTACTACCTTTACGATGGTTGGAACCTTATTGCTGAACTTAATGGCTCAGGAACGCTCCTTAGAGACTATACGTATGGTGTTGATCCTAGCGGAGGCGCTGGTGCTGGCGCTCTGCTGTGTATGACAAATCATGTCGGAAGCATAAAGCACTATAACTACCTACACAATAGCCATGGAGATGTTGTTGGGTTCACTAACTCCAGTGGCACCATAATAGGAGCTTATGAATACGATCCCTACGGCAAACAGATACGCTCCGAAGATTCCAAAAGCACAGGCAACCCCTTCGGCTATTCTGGCCAATACACCGACAAGGAAACAGGCCTTATCTACTACGGTATGCGCTTCTA
>ENA-ORCX01000546-ORCX01000546.1-marine-metagenome-genome-assembly--contig:-NODE-546-length-12157-cov-3.293377_pt1 | contig 12157 bp, 12 predicted proteins | sample MGYA00248630_ERZ508518 | MGnify/ENA primary metagenome ERZ508518 (study PRJEB26188, sample SAMN06268768) | marine metagenome | isolation source: Bioluminescent Bay, La Paraguera, Puerto Rico | place...
CCGCGGGCAATTGCCGCCCCGCCAGTACTTTCAAAAATGTGCGGCCCACCATGCCGGTGGCCCCTACGATCGCGATGGTGTATCCCATAGATCTATACCCTCCGTAACAATATGATCATACTATATATATGCAAAGCGGCCGGAAAACCGACCGCTCTCGATACGAACAAAGGGATCCGCCATGGCTGACCCAATATCGAAAAACAGTCTGCGCTCCGTCAGGTCCTGACGACAGTTTGCAGGTTGTTCACCTGCAGACCAGGAACGTCCTTGCGGCTAAAGATCATTCCTTCGGCGATTTTCCCTTTCGGCCGGGATACGGAAAGGCCGCCTCCAATCTCCGGTCTACTGATGAAAACCGCGCCTCAAACTGCGCTTTTTACTATTTTCATCATAGTATCAGAGGCGATAGATGCTGTCAAATCCTTTTTGCCAAACCAGGGCGGCTATTGTATAATAAGCCTTACTGAATAAATCGCAGGCAGCGGAAGCGGAAACCCTATCATATGAGTATACTTACGGGATGATCAGTGCGGAGATATTATGCAAGATTACCAGACGATGATGCGGTCCCACAGGCGGTGGCTCCATGCCCGCCCCGAGACGGGATTTGACCTGCAAAAGACCCATGATTACATCGTAGAATACCTGGAGAGTCTGGATTGTTTTGAGATACGGACCCTGGCCCAAACGGGGATCAAGGCGGTGTGCCGGGGCGGGGACAAGCAGGCCGTGGCTTTTCGTTCGGACATGGACGCATTGTCGGTGACCGAACAGACCGGCCTGCCCTTTGCGTCCGCCCATGAGGGCGTCATGCACGCATGCGGTCACGACGGGCATATGGCGATCATGCTGGGGTTTGCCCGATGGATCGCGGAACACCGGAGCGCCCTAGATAGGGATGTGACGCTGCTTTTTCAGCCCGCCGAGGAGTCGGTAGGCGGCGCCCGGCCCATGATCGAGGAGGGCGCATTGGCCGATCCGGAGGTAGCGGCTGTATTTGGGTTTCATCTGTTTCCCGACCTGCCCTGGGGCCGGGTGGGCTTTCGCGCCGGGCCCATGATGGCCCAGACCTGTGAATTCGATATCGAGATACGGGGCAAGAGCGCCCACGGGGCTTTGCCCCATCAGGGGGTGGACGCGGTCTCCGCCGCCGCGGCCGTGATCGCGGGATTGCAGCAGATCGTATCCCGGCGGGTGGACCCGTATAAGCCCGCCGTGATCACCATCGGCAAAGTCGCCGCCGGAGAGCGGCGCAATATACTGGCCGAACACGCCCTTCTGGAGGGTACGCTGCGGACATTTGACTCCGGGACATACCGGGACATCCGGGAATATATTGACAGCCTTTTGCAGGGTGTGGGACAATCATATGGAGTCACCACCTCCTTTACCGAAGTGGTGGTGTATCCCGCGGTTACCAATCCCCCCGGATTGGTCCGCGGCGTATCTGGTCTGCTCGGAGAGCGCTATCAAGAGATAGAGCCTTTGACCATCGCGGAGGACTTTAGCTACTACCAGAATGAGGCGCCGGGATTATTCATGCTGCTGGGGTCCGGGGCCGGGCAGAGCGGCCAGGTATATCCCCTGCACAGCAGCCATTTTGATTTCGACGAGACGGTCCTTTCGGTGGGCCTTGAGACGTACGTGAGGCTCCTGGAGAATATGGACACAATACTGGATGGTGCCGGTATGGCATACTGAAGAATAGGATAGTATGGAGAACGGATGGGAGATATCCCATATCAATGAGGAGGATACATATGCAGGACTGGGGACGATTGTTTACGGCGATAGTGACGCCCTTTGACGACGGAATGGGGGTGGACTATCAGAAGGCCCAGGAACTTGCCCGTACGCTGGTATATGAAGGCACCGAGGGACTGGTGGTGGCGGGCACCACCGGGGAGGCCCCGGCGCTGAGCGGCGAGGAAGTCTGCGAGCTGACCCGGGCGATAAAAGAAGCGGTGGATGTGCCCATCATCGTGGGGAGCGGCACCAACGGCACTAAAAAGAGTATCGATCGGAGCCTGCAGGTCAAGGCCGCCGGCGCCGACGGGGTGCTGGTGGTATGCCCCTACTACAATAAGCCCAATCAGAGCGGCATCTATCAGCATTTTAAGGCGGTGGCAGAGGCGATCGAGCTGCCGGTGGTGATCTACAATATCCCCTCTCGGACCTCCCGCAATATCGAGGCGGATACCATCGTCGCGCTGTCCCGGGAGCCCTATATCGCGGCGGTGAAGGAGAGCACCAACGATATTTGCCAAGTGAGCAGGATCATCGAGGAGGCCGATGAGGATTTTCTGGTGTATTCGGGCAATGACAATTTCGCACTGCCCCTGCTGGCGGCGGGTGGACATGGCGTGGTCAGCGTGGGGGCCCATATCGCAGGATCCCAGATGCGTAATATGATCCGGGCGTATCTGGATGGCGATATTGCCGAGGCGGGCCGGCTGCACCGGGATCTCATAAAGCTGGATGCGGTGATGTTCTGCGATACCAATCCCATACCCGTGAAGGCGGCGCTGAATATGATGGGCATCCAGGTGGGGAGCCTGCGGCTGCCCATGACCGAAGCCGACGGGGCGGTGAAGGAAACAGTACGGGCAGAGCTTGCCCGGCGGGGGCTTTTATAAGGGGCGTTTAAAGCCCCTTTTCTGAGAAAGGAAGTGGACGAGCTATGGGACTCTTTGGCGGCATGTTCAGCCGCATGTATTACGGAAATCCCAATCAGCCTGAGCTGAAGAGGAAGGACGTCGAGCGGGAGAGCCGGTTCAAGCTGTTTTTTACAGTGCTGGGGGTCCGGTTCTGGCCCCTGGTGCTTTTAAATCTCATATTTACGGTATTCTGGATTCCCTTTCTATATGTGAGCATCATGTTTTTTGTCCAGTTGGAGACGGCCATCGAGTCTTTCGGGATCATGATCGTCGTGACACTGGCGGTGGCGCTGCAGTTAGCGGGACCGGTCTGGGCGGGGATGGTCTACGTCATCCGGACCTGGGCGGATGACGCCCATGCCGAGATGTGGTCCGACCTGTGGTACGGGGTCAGGAAAAACTGGAAGAACGCCGTGATCCTCAATCTCATCAATGGCGTGGTGATGATCCTCTTTGTGATGGATGTGATGTTCTATTTCTCGGGGGGATTCGGCGCCATGGCGGGAGCCGGGCTGCTGGCCGGGGCCATGGGCTGGCTCATGGTCATATGCTGCCTGGTGTGGCTGATGATGAATATGATCATGATGCCCATGGCGGTGCGATACGATCTGAAGCTTAGGCAGGTGATCAAAAACGCCTTGCTCCTCTCGATCGCCGAGCTGCCCCGTACCTTAGGGATATTCCTGTTGGCGGGGGGCATATTCTTCGGATTTTTACTGCTGTTTGTCTGGGCGCCCTTTGTGAGTCCACTGCTGATGCTGCCCTTCGTGGTGTTCGGGATGAGCTTTTCGCTGATGATCAGCTGCTCCTATTCCAATTTTCTCTTCGATAAATACATGAAGCCCAAGGAGCAGGGAACCGCTGAATAGTCCAAAACCTTCCGGCCATAATAAGGCGGGGAGGGATGGACATGGCAAAAAAGAAGAAAAAGAAAAAAGATCCGCTCTGGGAGATCAAGCTGGAAATCGCCCGGGAACTGGGGCTTTCGGACAAGCTCCGGGAACAGGGATGGAAGGGCATGACGGCCAGGGAAACGGGACGGATCGGCGGCTCCATGTCGGCCCGGAGGCGGCAGAGCGGCCAATGAGTATAACGGCGGAAGTCCCGCCGTTTTTTATATCCTGATGAATAGGCATATACGTGGATTCATGGCGAATGGCGGAAAAAAGAAAAGGGAAATATAGGAGAATGGGGTAAAATGGCAATCGCCCCGGCTTTCCCCTGGCTGCCAGGAATGCTATAATAAGGACATGAATACACAGCAGTACAATGCCTTTGCCGGTGTATACGACAGGCTCATGGCCAATGTGGATTACAGGGTGTGGGCCGATTGTTTTATCCGCCTGCTTGCGGATCGCGGGATAGCGTCCGGGGAGGTCTGTGATCTCGCCTGCGGCACCGGGAATATGACCCTGGCCATGGCGAAAAAGGGCTACCGGATGCTGGGGGTGGACCGTTCGGAAGAGATGCTTCGGATCGCCCAGCAGAAGGCCATGAAAATGGGAGAGGCCCGCATCCCTTTTGTCTGTCAGGACATCCGCGAGCTGACCCTGCCCCATCCTGTGGACGCCCTGGTCTGCGCCAACGACGGGATCAATTATATCAATGATCCGGGGCAGGCGCAGAAGACGTTTGCCCGTATCTATACCGGCTTACGGCCCGGCGGTGTCTTTGTATTTGATGTGAGTACGGTGTACAAGCTCTCCCTGATACTGGGAAACCGGATTATGGTCCACACCCAGGGAGACGTCAATTATATATGGGAGAATACATGGGATGCAGACGCCCGGTTGTGCCGGATGGACCTGACCTTTTTTGTCAAGGAAGGGGCGCTTTGGCGGCGGTTTTGCGAGAGTCATCTGCAGCGGGGACACGAGCAGGACGAGCTCATCCAGTGGCTCTGGAAAGCCGGTTTTCAAGACGTACAGGCAGGCGCTGCATTTTCACTGAGATCACCCACAGGCAAGGAAGAACGCCTGGTTTTTTCGGCCGTGAGACCGGCGTAGGAGGATAGGAGATAGGATGCATCAGGATACGATCATACGGGCATCGGCGGCGGGGGGACAGCTCAGGGCCTTTGCCGCCAGGACGACAGGATTGACCGAAGAGGGGCGCCGCATCCACGGCTGTACGCCGGTGGCGGCGGCGGCCCTGGGACGTACGTTGACGGCGGCTGTGATGATGGGCGCCGATATGAAGAAAGAATCCCACCAGGTCTCCCTGATCATCCATGGGGACGGACCCCTGGGCAATGTGGTGGCGGTGGCCGACGGGAGCGGGCAGGCCAAGGGATATGTCTCCCATCCGGGGGTACAAGTCAGGCTCAACGGCGCGGGAAAGCTCGACGTGGGCTGGGCGGTGGGCCGTCATGGGACTGTCACCGTCATCAAGGACCTGGGTATGAAGGCCCCCTACGCGGGGCAGACACCTCTCGTCTCGGGGGAGATCGGGATCGATCTCGCCCGGTATTTCGTAGAGTCGGAGCAGAAACCTTCCGCCGTGGCGCTGGGGGTATTGGTAGCTCCCGAGGGCCATGTGCTGGCCGCCGGGGGATGTATCATACAGCCTCTGCCGGATACGGATGAGCGGATTATCGGCGAACTGGAGAGACGGATGCAGGCGCTGGGATCGCTATCCCACCGCATCCATGAGGGAGCGAGCCCGGAGGATATATTGGGAGAAGTATTGAACGGCTACGATCCCCGGTTTCATGAGGGACCCCTGCCCCGTTTCGTATGTGACTGCGGCCGGGATCGGTTGGCCGGGATACTGCGGTCCCTGGACAGGGAAGAGCTCGTGGACATGATCCGGGAGGACAAGGGCGCCGAGATGGTGTGCCATTACTGCAATAAAAAGTATTATTTTGATGAGAATGAACTGAAGGCGCTGCTGCGGCCGGTAGGGAAAGGGTGAGGGATATGGGCAAGAAGACGGCGTTACTGCTTCTGCTGGGATTTGGATTGCTGCTGGCCGCCCCCTGTGGCGATGCCTATGGCGCCCAGGATGCGGCCCGGGTGGTGGGCTATACCGGGGAAATGGTCATGGGCGCCGATGGCAGCCTCACGGTGGAGGAATACATGACCTGGCAGATCAGCGGTTCCCCTGATTTGACCCGCCGGCTGGATGTATCAAACGCCACTTCTGTGGAGGATGTCGGCGTATACCGGGTGACCGACCCTGATCCGGTCCAGCCGCAGGAGGCGGCGCGCATCGCCCTGTGGAGCAGCGGCACGGCGGCCGCCGATACATATGACTATGCCGTCACCGAAGAGATGGATGGCCGCTATTTGGAATTCACCCTGCGCCCGGACAGCGAGGGCCGCTATCTCACCCTGGTCTTTACCTACAGGCTCACCGACTGCGCCTATCTCTATCAGGACGGCGCGGCCTTTTATTTCAATCCCCTCTGGCAGGCGGGGGAGGGGCGGCTGGATTCCTTCTTTATGCATTGCCGGCTGGGCGAGGATATAGAGCCGGGGGAGGGCGAGCCCCAGTATTATGCCAATGGCGGTATCACCGAGGAATGGACCGGGGCGGACCTGTACTCCTCCCATGTGGACCTCGCGACCGGACTGGAAGTGGTGGCGGTACTGCCTGTATCCTGGGTGCCCCAGGGGCGCAAGACCGTCCAAAACGATATACTGCCCCATTTACAAGCCCAGCAGCAGATCTTTGCGGCCCAGCGGGAGGAGCTCTTTACCCAGCAGCAAAACGCCCTGGCCCGGAGCCGCCTTACCCTGTGGGTGGCGGGGGCTATCATGGCAGCGGGGATGGTCTTGCTGTTTTTGCTCTACGGGATTCGGCCCAGCCGCCGCCAGCAGCGGCAGACGTATTTGCCGCCCAGCCGGCACCTGCCCGGGGAAGCCCGGCTATTGCTGCGAAAGTCATTGTCCCGGCGCACGGCGCTGGCGGAGCTTATCTATCTATGGCATCGCGGGTATGTAAAGCTGATACAGGGAAAGGACGGCCAATGGACCCTGAAGCAGGAGAAACGCTCCGATGCGGAACTGAGTCTCCATGATCAGTATCTGCTGAGCTTTTTGGTGCACCACAGCGGCGGGGCGGCGGACGATATCCGGGACAAGCTGTCCGACCCCACGGCCTTCAAGATATGGAAAGGGCTGGTGAAAAAGACCGTGGCCCAGAAGGGCATAATCAAAGAAGCCAGGGCCGCCTGGGTCATCGGCCTGGGACTGGGGGTCATGGAGTGGGTGCTGGCCGCCATGATCGTGGTGAATATCAACGCCTGGGACACGGCCATACTGGTGGCGGCGATGGGTGTGCTGGTGGCCGGGTACGGATGTATGGTCCGAAAGGTCACCCCGGAGGAGATGCGAGAGATCATCCGATACCGGACCTATGCACGGCAGCTCCGGCGCGAAGAGGGCTGCGCCGGTCCCTGGAGACGCCAGCTTGCCTATGCCATGGCTTTGGGGGTGGAGCGTCCGCTGCTGAAGGTCTTGATCAAGGACGGCAGCGGCGAGGTCAGCGCCTTTGCCGCCTGGGTCCGCCATGTGCGTTTCAAGAGATCTCTCTCGTTCTTGCAGCGGTCAAAGCCGGTGAAAGGGAACCGGAAAAAGAAGTCTCTGAGACAGATCGGCGCATCCCGCCATGAGGCCGCCGCCACCCGGATCGAAGAGTACGGAAAACGTCCCGAGATCAAATACCGCAAGCGGGAGCCCGGACAGAAGCCCAAGCCGTTGAAACCGATCAGCGCGGGCCGCCATGGGAGTGAAAAGACACAGGCCGACAGGCGGGGAACGCATACGAAGTACCCCAGGCCGGACCCGAAGAAATGGCCTCCCCGTGGCTTAAAAAGGAGATGACAGCGCGGGCAAACCGTGTTATAATACATTTCCGGTGCCAATATAGCTCAGATGGTAGAGCAGCAGTTTCGTAAACTGCAGGTCAAGGGTTCGAGTCCCTTTATTGGCTCCATCGGGGTGTAGCGCAGCTTGGTAGCGCGCTTCGTTCGGGACGAAGAAGTCGCAGGTTCAAATCCTGTCACCCCGACCAAAAACCCGTCGCGATGGCGACGGGTTTTTTCTTGCCCTGCCAGACCTGAAAATGGAATCACTGTGTTATAATACAATAAATCGGTCCCATGGACCAGTTACCGTTTCCACGAATACCGGAAATCGGAGGCCGGAAATCGATGAGAAAGCTTCTCTCGGCGTTCTTGATTCTTATTCTCTTATTGGCCATACTGGCGGGCTGCGGCGTCGGGGAGACGGCCGCAGTGGATATTGCGCAATCCCCCGAGCCTACCGGCCACATAGCGCCCGGCGATTCACCAGCTCCAGAGGACGCCCGGACCGGAGACACCGAAGGGCTTGGCGACACTGTCCTCAACGCATGGGTGGAGCCGGACAGCCGATTTTATCCCTACTATTACCTGCTGGATGACGCGGAGCGGAAGGCCTATGCGCTGCTGTACACAGGTATGATGAGTGGTGAAGAGACCATCTCCATGGGCGGTTTCGTAGAGACGGATGAGATCGTCGATGTGTTTATCGCCGTCAAAAAAGATCATCCGGAGATCTTCTGGGTGGACTTGGAGTTTGACCATCGTAGTATCAATGACGCCGTATGGTCGATCCTGCCGGTTTACAACGCCCATGCTGCGTACCTGCCCGGCAGCCAGGCCAGATTCGATGCCGCTGTCTCGGACATCGTAGACGCCGCCGCAGGTATGAGCGATGTGGAGAAGGAGCGCTACGTTCACGATTGGCTGGCGGAGCATGTGGTATACGATATGGAGGCTTTTGACGCCCAGAATGCATACTCCGCCATCGTAGACGGGCGCGCGGTCTGCGCCGGATACGCCATGGCTTTCCAATACCTCATGCACAGGCTGAACGTACCCTGCTGGTTCTGTGAGGGGCAGAGCCTTGATCCCGAGTCCGATCAGGAAAAACACGCTTGGAATATCGTGGTGCTGGACGGGGAGCCCTACAATGTGGATGTGACCTGGGACGACTTTGAGGATGCGGATCTCAGCTTTATCTATTACGGGTATTACAATGTCCCCGATACCGTTATTCTGGAAGAAAACATGCGGATGGATTCCTCCGCGTCATTGCCTGGGTGTACTGCCACCGACTTGAGCTTTGAGGGGATCTATGGCACGACGGTGCGGCAGGCTGTTTATGACGCTGTGATGGAAGAAAAGGGGATACATGCGTTGATTTCATCCAGGGAAGATTTCATCAGCCGGGTGAAGGAGGCATTGGTCTCCCGGGGAGAGGGCGAGTATCCCTTACATTTCTTGATGGCGGGGTACGGCGTCAGCGACGAGATCGATCAGGCCCTTTCAGCAAAGGAATTGGATGAATCGATCTTTTACGCGGCGGCTGAAGAACTCGGGCTAAACGGCTTCAGCTACGGATACGCCTGGCAGATCATCACCTATGATGTATCGGAATGCCCCATTATACTGTTTACTATAACTCCGTCCCTCTATTCCGCATAATACCGACTACGTTTTAGTCAAAGAAGAAAATTTGGATGCGGCGGTTCGGTCGCTCAAAGAGGCGGGGGTATGATCTTGCCGGATAGCAGTATAGCGGGACATACAATCATACGAGAAATCCAGCCAAATGATATCGGCCATGTCAGCCGCATCTATGCGCGGAGCTGGAAGGCGGCCTATGCGGGCCTCGTCCCCCAGGCCTATCTGGATGACCTCAAAGAAGACCGGTGGTCCCCGATCTTGGCAAAGAGTGGGTTCACATCATTGGTCCTATTGGACGACGGGCGGTATATCGGCACATCCTCTTTCGGCAGTGCCAGGGACGAGACCCTGCCGGGCTGGGGAGAGATCGTCTCCATCTATCTCATGCCCCAGTATTACGGTCAGGGATATGGGGAGAAGCTTCTTGACGCCGTGGTGTCTTCTCTGGCGCAGGAGGGATATGCGGATATTTACCTCTGGGTATTGAGCGAAAACAGGCGGGCCAGGCGATTCTATGAAAAACATCATTTCCGGCACAACGGCGATACCAAGCGTATCAAGATCGGGGGAGCGCAGTTACCGGCGCTGCGGTATGTGCGCCATATAGGGTAAAGGCAGATTGCGGGGATAGCAGGCCGCAATGACAAAGGGCTAACGTCTATTTGTCATATTTATAATCCTAAATGCAAAATATAATTGACATAATAAATAATATATTGTACAATACCGATCGTCGGGAGGCGATAATATTGAAGAATATGAAGATGAAGCTGGCTCGGGTCGAGCGGGATTGGTCCCAGGAGCAGCTGGCGGAGGCGGTGGGGGTCACCCGGCAGACCATCGGGATGATCGAGGCGGGTAAATTCAATCCCTCTTTGCAATTATGTATCGCTATCTGCCGGGCGCTGGGGAAAACTTTGAATGATTTATTTTGGGAGGATACCGAAAATGAAGATTAAAAAAGTCGTGGATGAACGGCAGGAGCTGGAGCTGCTGAAGATCGAGCACGTGGTGTTCTGGATCGTGTTTTGGGGATTGTTTGTGAGCTTTATCGTCCAGTCGATGTTCATGGATGTACCTTTTCAGCAGTATCTGCCCGAATTTGTGATATTTATGGTGTGCTGTGTGGGTGTTATTGTCGGATCGGTCAGAAAGGGCCAGTGGGATTTTTACACCCGGCCCACGACGAAGACCTATGTGATCACGGCGGCCATAGGTTCTGCGGCATTCGGCCTCATCTTCGGAGTCGCCCAGTACCTGCGGTCGGATTATTTCAAGGACCAAATACTGATGCTGGTCCTGATCACTGTCATTATGATCGTCTCCATCTTCATTGCCATATTTGCTCTTTCGGCATTGATGGGCAAAATGGTCAAGAAGAAACGGGAAAAGCTGGCCCAAGAATACAGCGATGATGACGGTGAGGCCTAAGCCTCTCAAATAATTAGACGAGGGGACTATATGGTCCGCCCGAGAGTGTGGAAAAAGCCAGGTGTGAGAACAGGGTGGTGAGAAAGCCTGCAAGACAAGGCAGCGCGCCTGCAAAAAAAGGAGCGTATTGAATCATACGCGACTGCATCTTGCAGGTGAAGATAACGAAGTAAGCAAAATCCCTATATTCCTGGGTACGGGAGTTCTGCGGCTGCAGGCTTTATCGATAGCCTGGGGCGGGCTGTGTAGTCCGCCCCTTTTATATGGCAACAAATCCCCTTCGTATCATATGATGCAGTATGGCTGGATCATCACTTTACCGGCCAAGAAGGGGCGTATGTATGTCGAGGCCTCACCAAGGCCATAGCGGCCTGGATCAAGTACGGATACGAGAGGGGATCGAGGGGTGCAGGATCGCTTTCCGCGAGGTCTATGACCGGGATAAGCGGCGGGCCGTGGTGCTGCTGAACGACCGGCGTCTGACCTTCCCGACCCTGTATATACTCTCATCGCAGATCGAAGAATCGATATATCCCTATCTCAAGCAACGCCTGGTCACGGGGCTGCGCCTGATCGGGCGGGTAAGGGCCGCACAGGGCGGGACTGTCTATAGAGGCGGAGCCGGGCATGCGGCGCTTCGTTGGGTACTGGATACCGGATATGCACAAGACGGCCTGGATGAAGCCTACGAAGAGGTGCTGGAGCGCGCCGTATCGGTATTGATCAATACCTATCATGATACGGCGATCCTCCCCCGTGTGGCGGATATGATCTTTGCCCGCCATAGGCAGGGCCGCAATATCCACGATCTGAGCTGGGCGTATTTCCGGAGCGGCCATCCTGACGCGTTGAAGCTGATCGCCCGCGGCCTATCCTCTGACGATCCCCGTGACGCCGATCTGGCCTGCCGGCTGCTGCGTATCGAAGAACCCGGCAATGACGCGGCTCATTGCGCGGATACATTCCCTTCTTATCTGCAATGGCTGCGGGACAATGACCCCTATCTGTACTTCACCGGGGAGAGTATGCAGTATGCCAGCGCGCCCGCCGTTTACCGCATCGATTATGAGCGGGAATACATGCAGAGAGGCACTTGCTCGTACCGCAGAGATCCCATCTCTCCCGCTGATGACGAGGAGCGCCAGCGTTTGGACGCATTTGGGGCATTGCCACAGGAGCAAAAGCGTTTCCTGGCGGAACATTCCCGCCGATTTCACGCCAAAGATACCGCCGGGTGGGCGCGGTGGATGGCGCGCCCGGTGGATGAGCAACTGCGAAGCGCCAGGGCGGAGGGGGAGGCGTCTGTATGATCGTCGTAGGAGGCCGGCCCTTTGACATCGATCCCCTGATGGAGGCATATCAGCCCAACAGCATCGAGGGGGAACTGCTCCGCCGGATGGCGGACAGCACCGGGACATACGGATACGATTCGGTCTCGGAGCTCACCTTTGAGCTGGAACTGCGCAGGGAGATCGTCGACGCCGCCAGAGCGCTTTCCAGGAGCCGTTTCTCCTTTGCCGTCTTTCACAAATCCCGGTGCAATGAGACGTATTGGGAGCGGACGGCCAACGGGGGCTTTGATCTCAGGGAAGGGGAGCTCCCCAGCGAAGCT
>ENA-ORCX01000550-ORCX01000550.1-marine-metagenome-genome-assembly--contig:-NODE-550-length-11973-cov-2.890467_pt1 | contig 11973 bp, 12 predicted proteins | sample MGYA00248630_ERZ508518 | MGnify/ENA primary metagenome ERZ508518 (study PRJEB26188, sample SAMN06268768) | marine metagenome | isolation source: Bioluminescent Bay, La Paraguera, Puerto Rico | place...
TATTTGAACATCAAATAAACCTACATCGTAACGGGCTGTTAGATCTAATCCGTAACGTCGTGTTTCATCTAAATTTTCATTTAGAGAAGTCATACTATTGTAGGCAATTTCGTTGTCGGTGTCTTGACGATAAACGTTGGCACTGAAAGTCAACTCTTGGGTTGGTTTCCAATCACCGCCCAATTCTATGTTCCAGCCTTCTTCTGGTTCGAGATTCGGGTTGAACCATACTGGAGCATAATAACCGCTATAGTAGGCAACTTCGTCAGTAGCAGGGTAGCGATAGAAATGATCAACTCGAACCCAAGTGCGAATATTGTCAGTCGGTTTGAAGGTAATGCCTGTATTCATTGCCCAGCCATCGTCAGACTTATCTGCGCTTTCTGAGGTACTTGTTACAGTATCGGCATCCAGTTTGTTGTGTTCAGCACGGGCTCCAGCAGAGAAAATTAGCTGATCATTGTATGAGTAAGAAGAATGTAGATAGGCACCATAAGAGTTCTGATCCAAATCTGTACGTTGTTTTGTTGTGTTGCGTGTTTTGTCTGTATAGATGTTGGATTTTACATCATCAAAACGAAGGTCAACACCTGCAACTGTCTTCAGTGCACCTGAATCAAGAATAAAACGTGGAGAAATCTGGTAGGACTTTAGCTTTGTGCCTGTGTAGCTATAAACATGTGCATCAATGTCTCTGTAAGTATAGCCAGCCTCTGTTTCGAAGCTCAGATTGCTTTTATTGTCCCAGACAAGGTCAGCTCCAACGTTGTAGGTGTCACTTTCGGATACGCTACTGCTGTAGGATGTCTTTGGGTCCGCTCCTTCTGCGAAAGGATCTGAAGAGAGCGCGCCTGCATATTCAGCATAACTGTCCACATAGCTGGCACGGGCATTTAATGTCCAGTTGTTCCAGGTTTGATAAACAGCGAGGTTTGCACTTTTGGTGTGGTTTTCGGAATTATCACGGTAACCATCTGTACGGAAATCTTCAACTGAAACACTTACACCCGTGCTTCCGAACGATTGAGATCCGTAGGCGGTAACGTCTACGAGATCATATGAACCATAGGTTGCTGATAGTTCACCTTGGGCTTCTGCGGTTGGTTTGCGGGTAGTAATCTTGATGACGCCACCAACGGCATTGCTACCATAAATAACACTGTGTGCACCTGAGATCACTTCAATGTTCTCAATGCTGCCAACTGGCATTTCTGCCCAGTTGATACCACCCATATCCGGTCGGTTTTGGCGAACACCATCCACTAATACCAAAACGCGCATTTGGCTGTTTTCGCCATAGCCATGCATGGATGGTTGAGCCATCATCTTGGAGCCGCTATAGTCGCGCCATTGGATGTTGGACGTTTGTTTTTGTAAGACTTCAGGTAGGCTGACGGCAATCGTATCTTCGATGATTTCACGATCCAGAACCAATGTGGTTGCCGGAACAATGGATGCATCTTCAAAGTAACGGTTTGTCGTCACCTGGTATGTGTCCAGTAAAATTGGTTGCTCTTCTTCTGTTGCGAGAGAGATGTTTGAGGCCAGAGATATTGCAGCACCGGCCAGCAAGGTTGATTGTAGTTTGAACTTCATAGATCTAGTATATTGAAAAGGCGGTTGGCATAATCTCCAACCGCCTTTTCTACGGAATCATTTAAGTCTAAATCATTAGAGCCTAGGGGCTCCATTCATGGAATAAACCGAGCAAAGATCTATTCAATGAATTCAATCAGAGCGTTTTTAATCAGCTGCAGGGCAAATTATCTCTAATTGTGATTCCGTATCGTAAGGGGCTGAAAATTCATTGCAAGCTTTAATGGCATCTTTTTGCCAAAAAGAGAAAATGAACTTTTTAAGATTATGTTAGCCTTTGGTTTTTACTAAGATATGTGTTTAGATTTTTATTTCAAAATAGGTTAGTTTGATGTATCTATTTGGCATGCTATTGCCTTTAAGTAAGAAAGTCACGTTTTCTTTTTTAACATTTTTCTGTGTCTTTTCATGGGCCTTTTGTGGCCCTTTGATGGCAGATCTCGGCGGGAAAACAGCTACAGAATCATGTTCTGTTTCAGAGACATATCCGTTTACTGTTGTAGATGATTACGGACGTGAGGTGATTCTCTCGAAGCAACCGAAAAAGGCGATTTCTTTGGCTCCCAGTATTACTGAATTGATTTATGCTCTTGGTTTTGGTGATCGCTTGGAGGCTGTTACTGAGTGGTGCAATAGGCCGGAAGAAGCAACAAAATTACCTAGTGTTGGGCGTATAGATGAACCTAATCTTGAGGTTATTATTGGGCTGCATCCTGATATCATTGTCGGAACGGAGCTAACTCCAAGGAGTATTTACAATAAGCTAAGTCAACTGGGGTTCCCGTGCATTGCTCTTAAACACGATAATCTGAAGGATGTAATGGAAGACTCAGAAACTTTAGCATTGGCTTTTGGTGATCGTGAAAAAGGAGATCAATTTTCTGAGCAGATTGAGTTGGATCTTACACAGACATTGAAATCTTTAGAAAAAGTGAAAAATCAACCTAAGCGAAAAGTCGCTTTTTTGTTTGATATTAACAATCTTTTTAGTGTTGGAAAAAACACTTGGTTAGGTGATTTGATCTCTACTTGTCATGCCAAAAATATTGGGGATAAGGCACTTTCTCCTTGGCCTAAACTCACGATGGAAGGGCTTTTGGAGGCAGATCCAGATGTAATATTAATTACAGATGGAACCGATGCTTCTTCTCGGGAGATTTTAAGACTCAAGGTTGCTTCTTTGAAAGATGATCCTGCCTGGAAACACATTACAGCAGTAAAAGAAGGCAGGGTGATTATATTGGATAATAATGGTGAATACATGATTCCGGGTCCTCGTATGATCAATGCCCTTAAGGGAATCGCACATGCAATTTATCCAGAATGTTTTGCTCAGGAATAATATTATAGTCGGATAGTTTGTTTTTCATGCTTTTTGTGCGTTCTTAGTAGACGTAAAGGCTATTTTTATTAGAGTTGTATTGCATGAGCGAATTGGTGGAAAATCCTTTTGATTCTATAGAAGATGCGATTTTCGATATTGCTTCCGGTAAGTTGATTATTGTTACCGACGATGAAGATCGTGAAAACGAGGGTGATTTGATTATGGCGGGAGAAAAAGTCACGCCAGAAGGAATCAATACGATGATTCGTTATGCCCGTGGTTTGATTTGTGCTCCAATGGTTGATCATCAGTTAAAGCGTTTGGGGCTGGACAGTATGGTGCAGATTAACCGTGAGGCAATGGGGACGGATTTTACCGTGAGCGTTGATGCTGCTGAAGGCGTTACTACGGGGATCAGTGCTTATGATCGTTCGGAGACCGTTCGTCTTTTGAGCTCCCCTGATACAACTCCGGATAAAATCGTAAAGCCGGGACATGTCTTTCCCTTGCGCGCACGCCCCGGTGGAGTGCTTGAACGTGCCGGGCATACCGAAGCTGCGGTTGATTTGGCTACTTTGGCTGGATTGTCTCCGGCAGGTGTCATTTGTGAAATCCTCAATGATGATGGAACTTGTGCCAGACTTCCACAGTTGATTGAGTTTAAAAAGAAGCACGGTATTAAGATGGTTTCAATTGCTCAGTTAATTGAGTATCGTCACAAGAGAGAACGTTTAGTTGAAGAGGTTTTAAAACAACCTTTTGAGTCGGAGTTTGGTGAGTTTCAGCTTCATGCTTTTCGTAGTATGTTGGATAGACAGCTTCATTTTGCACTGACTATGGGGAAATTAAATGAAGAACCTACACTTGTTCGGGTTCATTCAGAAAATCTATTGGAAGATCTTTTTGCTCCTAAGTCAGGAAGTCATGATGGACTGGTTCAAGCTTCACTGAAACGAATTGCTCAAGAAGGCAGGGGAGTCTTGCTTTATATGACGCATCCCTGCGGAGGTTTAAGTGTCCCCGATGTTACCGGGGCTGCATGTCAGTTGGAACCTGTGCATATGGATTTTCGCGGCTATGGTGTGGGTGCTCAAATTCTGTCAGCACTGAATTTGAAACACATTCGGCTGCTTTCTACGTCCACTCGACATATGGTTGCATTAGATGGTTATGGACTGGAAATTGTTGGAAAGGAACAAATTTAGTCTTGAATAGGCTAAAATAGGTTTCCTTCTATATCTTTTGACCGTTGACTTGTCTTTCTGTAAAAATCAAAGTAGCCGATCTTAACTGCCATGAGCTTAGACCAACCAAAACCACTCACTATAGAAGCCGAGGGGCTTCGCTTCGGGATTGTTGCCGCACGTTTTAATGAACGTCTGGTTGACTCCCTGTTGGCAAACCTGATTGATACCTTAAAGAGTGCCGATGTGGACGAAGAAGATATTGAGGTGCTTCGTGTGCCTGGTTCCTATGAATTGCCGTATGCGGTGAAACGTATGGCTGATTCAGATCAGTATGATTGCATCGTAGCTTTGGGGCTGGTTATTGCTGGAGATACGACACATCATGAGATGATCGCCCAAACCACCGGGCATGCTTTTATGAATGTTGCCATGGATTCCGGCATTCCCGTGATCAATGGAGTTATCACAGTGGACACTCAGGAACAGGCTGAGGCTCGTTGTGGAGACGAGATTAACCGTGGTCGTGAATTCGGCCAGGCTGCTCTGGAAATGGCTCAATTGGCAACATTCTTTGATGAAGACTCCTTAAATGATGAGGATGATATAGAACCTTGGCCCTATGTGGATGAGGATGACGATCAGTAGTCGATAAATTATACTGGAATATTTATGAGCGTACGTCGCGAAAACCGTATTGCTGCTATGCAGTTTCTCTATCAGTGGGGGGTAGATTCTACTATGCCCGTGACTGAAGCATTGCGTCTCTTTTTTGAGAGCAAAGAACAACCCCGTGAGTATTATAGCTTTGGGGAGGAGTTGGCTGTTGGTGCAGTGGAACACTTGGAGGAAGTGGACAACGTAATCCGCAAGTATGCCAAAAATTGGGACTTTGACCGCATTGCCCGTATTGATTTGGCTATTTTGCGTCTGGCAATTTACGAAATGCTTCATCGTCGTGACATCCCGCCTATTGTTTCCATCAACGAGGCTATTGATCTTTCCAAGGATTTTTCTATCCCAGATGCAAAGCGCTTTATTAACGGAATATTGGATCAGTTTAAACTGACTCTTGACCGTCCATTGAGAAAAGCTGATATCTAGTTACGAGCGCATGAAAGGATTTTTCTCGAAATTTAAAGAAGGGCTTAAGCGCACCACTAAAGCGTTTGGCTCTGTAGGAACTCTATTTGGTGGACGTTCCATTTCTGCGGATGATATAGATGATCTGGAAGAGGCTCTCTATTCCGCCGATTTTGGGGTGGAAACCACGGAAGAGATTTTAGAGGAAATCCGTACTGCCTATAAGAAGGATAAAACGCTACGTGGTAAGGATGCCGCCAGTATCGGGGCAGAGGTGCTCAAGCGAGTGTTGGAAGGTTCCGAAGGGCGTATCGAAGATTTTTCACATAAGCCTGAAACTATAGAACTCGTAGGAGTGAATGGTTCCGGGAAGACGACGACTACTGCCAAATTGGCTCATCTCTATTTAGAAGATGGTAAAAAAGCTGTGGTGGGTGCTTGCGATACTTTCCGTGCTGCGGCAAACGAGCAAATCAAAGAATGGTGTAACCGTTTGGGTGTGGATCTAATTGCCAGTCATCACGGAGCTGATTCTGCTGCTGTGGCCTTCGATGCTCAGGCTGCTGCAGATAAGCGTGACGCGGACGTATTACTTTTGGATACGGCAGGGCGTTTGCACACCAAGCAAAATTTGATGGGGGAATTACAGAAGATTCAACGTGTTTTGCGTAAACGTGATGAATCGGCTCCCCATCATATCTGGTTGGTAATTGATGGTTCCATCGGTTCCAATTCTATTGAACAGGCGCGTGTGTTTAATCGAGAAATTGGCTTAACGGGTTTGGTGATTACCAAGTTGGACGGAACCAGCCGTGGCGGTGCTTTGGTAGGTGTGTATCGTGAGTTGGGGATTCCTATTTACTTTGTCGGTTTGGGTGAAAAGCCGGAAGATCTGCAGCCTTTCAGTGTCGAAAACTACGTTAATGCCCTATTTGGATTGGAAACAGAAGAATGAATTTACAGGTAGAACTCGGTGATCGCAGTTACCCTATTTATATTGCTTCCAACCTGGCGAATTCCCTTGCAGAGACCATAAAATCTCTAGTTGTAGAGAATCGTCCTTTTGCCTTAATTGTGGATGCTAATGTGGCAGAGCAGCATGGTGAATATCTAAATACGATTTTTGCTGAGACTCCACGCTACGTAGTTCCATCAGGGGAAGGCAGTAAATGCTTTGAGCAGCTAGGCCATATTTGCAGCTTTCTGGCTGAAAACCGTATTGATCGCAGTGGTGCAATCTTTGCCGTAGGTGGTGGCGTGACTGGTGATTTAGCTGGGTTTGCTGCCGCTGCATTTTTGCGTGGGATAGATTTTTACCAGGTTCCGACAACTTTGCTTTCTATGGTGGATAGTTCCGTAGGTGGCAAAACAGGTATCAATATTCCTGAAGGCAAGAATCTTGTGGGTGCGTTTTGGCAACCCAAGGCTGTTTTTGCTGACATGGATTTGCTCAAAACTTTGCCTGAACGTGAATTTGCTGCCGGAATGGCGGAAGTCATAAAATACGGACTTCTTTATGATGCGGAGTTTTTGGATGTTTTGGAAAACTATGGTTCCTTGAACCCTGAACATTCGGAATTACCCTCTGTGGTTTGTCGTTGCTGTGAGATTAAGGCAGAAATCGTACGCGCTGATGAGCGTGAATCTGCTGCCAGCGGTGGGCGCGCCCTCCTGAATCTGGGACACACCTTTGGTCACGCAATCGAGGCCGTGGCCGGCTATGGTGATTACTTACACGGTGAAGCCATTGCCATAGGCTTATATTTAGCGGCTCGTTTGTCCGAAGAATTGGCTCTCATCGACCGCGGAAGTGCTGCCCGCGTTCGCAAGATTGTGGAGCAATACAAATTACCATACCGTCTCAGAAGTCCGCTTTCAGCCAGCAAGCTGCTTGCCGCCATGAGCCGCGATAAAAAGGTGAAGCAAGGCCGTCTGCGCTTTGTCCTCATGGAAGAACTCGGCAAAGCAATTACCTACGACGAAATCAACCCAACCCGCATCCACAAACTCTGGAGCGAAGTGGGCGCCGAGGTGTAGTTATGTTTTTGGGGCCTCTCTTGATCTTACTGCCTTATAATATGATTTGAATTCCGTATTGTACAGGTAATCATATACTTCTCTGACGCTAAATCTTGGGTTTGTACCAATAAAAGCTTCAATCTCATCCTTTATTTGTTCCCAAAGTTCCCCTTTTTCGTTTTTTGAAGCGCATTTGTAGTCGCACATTAAGTCTAGGATGCGGGCTTTACGCGCTTTTATATCTTCAGTCACTGAACATTCCCTGAAGTTCTTGTTTTCTTGATGATGTCATGTCTTGCCAAGTTTCAGCATCTCTGAATGACAATTCCTCAACCATGGCTTGTATGTCTTCAAAGGAAATATCTAATTGATCTAAATGAATTTTATCGTTTTCAGTTAGTTTTTGTATCAAGTGTATTCCATAGCCTTTTAATATAGATCTAATGCTTTTAGAGAAGGCTTTTTCGGATTCGCTTGGTGTTCCTTGAATGATGATCGTATTTTCGTAACAATCATACATGTCATATGCTAGTAGCCATTTGCTAGTTAACAACAAAACTAGTTTAGACTTACGAGTGAAATCTTCCTGTAATTCAGCAATTAGGTGCCTCATATAGAACCAATCGCTGTTTCTGATTTCAGTGTCGTAACTTGAAAACTCTAGTTGGCTTCCCATTGTTAATGGATTGTTCATAATTTATCCTTTGTCAACTTACGAAGTCTTTGCTGCCGAAAAATATAGTGATTTGATTCTTATATTTGAGGGAATATGCCCAACTTACTGTAGGCACAGTATTGATTATGAAACCTAAATCAAGACTTAATTATTAAATAATGGTTTGTTGACTACTCCTTACGAACTTGCCTTTTGGGCTAACGTTGACATATTTAACTGTTGAATCATAAATGAGTTACGATGTCGGCTTTTGAGGAGAGTATTGTTCGCACTTATTTTGAGCAGCATGGTTTTCTGGTGCGTCGTCTAGAGGATGACAGAGGAAGAAAACAGGCTGTGCCGACGACTGTTTTTCATGTGATCAATCCTACTGTGGCTTCAGATGTCGCTTTTTCAGGAAAATTTCTTTTTTCGACGGATTTAGATCGTATTCATCAGGCCTTGGTGGCTGTGCGTGATTGGCACAAGGCGGGAAAACTAACTCCGCGTATTTTGAAGCGTCCCGGTGATTTGTATAATTATCTGGATCGCCAGTTGTTTAAGAAAAAGGAAGATGTTTTTAAAGGGGTTGCTTCAGAACTAAGTTCTTTGAGAAGACTTTATGTGTTTCCGGCTCACGTTACCCAGGCACCGCATAAGGCCAAACTGGTTGATCAACTGGAAGTACTTGGAATTGAAGGTGTTTTTTCTTTTCGCAGTATTTTCAGGGATCTTGCTACTATGGCTATGGACAAAAAGCATAACAGCAAGGACGAGGTGTTGGAATTAGTTCGTATCCTGGCCGAATATGATTTAGTGAAGGGCGAAGAACAATTTTTAGGATTCTAAATGGCTAATATTCATCCAACTGCTTGTGTGGATTCTGCTGCTGAGTTGGCAGACGATGTTAAAGTAGGCCCTTATGCCGTGATTTACGCTGGGGCTAAGATTGGTGCTGGTTGCGAGATTGGCCCACATGCGGTCATTCATGGTTGGACGCGTTTAGGCGAACGCGTGAAGGTGCATGCTCATGCTGTTTTAGGTGATGATCCACAGGATTTACATTTTGATACCGCTCAGGAAAGCTATGTTATTGTAGGTAACGATACTGTTTTGCGTGAAGGCGTTACCCTACACCGTGCCACGGTTGAGGGGGCTGCCACTACGGTTGGCAAAAATTGTCTTTTTATGGCTTATGCTCATGCAGCTCATGATGCCAAAGTGGGCGACAATGCTATTCTTGCCAATAATGTGATGATGGCAGGGCATTCGGAAATTGAGCCTTATGCCGTTGTTGGTGGAGGTGTTGGTTTGCACCAAAGCAATCGTATTGGCGAAGGGGCTATGATCGGTGGTGTTTCGCGTGTGAGTAACGATGCTCCTCCATTCTGCATGGTCAGTGGTGAAAGTAAGCTGTATGGACTAAACCTCATAGGTATGAAGCGTCGTGGCTTTTCCCGTGAAACTATTCGAGAAATCAAGCTTCTTTACCATGCTCTTTATGATGAGTCATGTAATTTGAAAAAGAAGGCAACAGAGCTTTTAGAGACAGTGGAATCAGATGAGGCTAGGCGTTTTTTGACCTTTTTCACAAACAGCAAACGAGGTGTGTTTGCGACCCCTGAACGAAAGTAAATTTCATGAAATCTTTAGCAATTACCTGTGGAGACCCTGCCGGGGTAGGGCCTGAGATTGTTAAACAGTGGCTTCAGGAATATCCCAAAGAAGCTGAACACAGTACGGTGTATGGTCCTTCTTCCTGGCTAACAACCTTGCCGCATTGTGATACTGTGACTTATGTGCCTGTGGGGGATAAGGATTTTGAACTGACTCCCGGTAGCCCATCGGAGGAAGGAGCTATTGTCGCGTTGGCTGCTATGCAGGCGGCTGCAGATGCTTGCTCTACGGGTGATTGTGATGCTGTAGTGACGGCTCCTGTCAGTAAGGCATGGTTGCAACGTGTAGGATATAAGTTCCCCGGACAAACTGAGTTTTTTGCAGATTGCTGGGGTGGTGCACCAACGATGGCTTTTGTTGGAGAGCAACTAAGAGTTGTCCTAACTACTTGGCATATCCCGCTGATGGACGTTGCGTCAACTTTGAATGAAAAGTTGATCTACCGTGCTGTTGAGCGTGCTTACGTATTGGCGAAAGCTTACGGTGCGGTGACTCCGCGTATTGCTGTTTGTGGGTTAAATCCACATGCTGGAGAAGGTGGTATTCTGGGGACGGAGGAACGTGATACTTATGATCCCATCTTGGATAAATTAAGAATTGAATTCTCTGGTGTGAGCCGGTGTTTGCCTGCGGATACGGTTTTTAACCGTATGCTAAAGGGTGATTTTGATGTTGTTGTGGCTTTGTATCATGACCAAGGTTTGGGGCCTTTGAAGACATTGGAATTTGACAGTGCTGTAAATGTTACCTTGGGGTTGCCCTGGGTGCGGACGAGTCCTGATCATGGGACTGCATTTGATATCGCGGGCAAGGGCGTGGCGTCCTGTTTTAGTTTTAGGAATGCTGTAAAAGTGGCTCAAAAGCTTATTTCTTAATATATTTAGATTACTTTTTCTGAAATTTTCCGAAAATGTTTGAAATGTAGGTGTTTGGCTGTATACGGTAGAGGCATTCAATTGCGTCAATTGAAGAATACTAAGAACTGAATAAGCAATTTCATGGCTAGAAATCCTGGAGGACGCGGCAAGCGCCGTAACTACAATAACAATAATAACAGAATTCGTAGAAATGAGCGTATCCGCGCTCGTGAAGTACGTTTGATTGGGCCAAATGGAAACCAGCTTGGAGTCGTTTCTCGCGACGAAGCATTGTCTCTGGCTAAACAGGCAGGTTTGGATCTCGTAGAAATTTCTGCAAGCGCTCGCCCTCCTGTATGCCGTATTCTGGATTTTGGGAAATATACTTACGAAATTTCCAAGAAGCAGAAAGAGAATAAAAGTACCGCTCCAAAGCTCAAAGAAGTTAAGTTCCGCGTTCGTATTGAACAGCACGACTACATGACAAAATTGCGTCGTGGTGAAGCTTTTCTGTTTAAAGGAAATAAGTTGAAGCTTTCATTGATGTTCCGAGGACGTGAAATGGAACACAGGGATCTTGGTTTCGATGTGATTAAGCGTGCTATTGAAGATTTGAAACATGTAGGTGTGTCCGATTCGCCCATCCGTATGGCTGGACGTAATCTAAACACAACCATGTCTCCACTTCCTGAAAACAAGCGTAAACTCGTCTACAATGCTGATCATGAGTCTCTTGATGATCATGATGACGATGACGAATAAAAAGTAATGCGCTTGCTTCGTGTCAGACAGAGTCCTGTTTTTCGTCGATTTATCTGTAGTCTTTTCTTTTTGTTGTGTTGGCCATTAGTGGCTTCTGCTACAAAAATTAATGGTATCGACTATGTTCGACTAAATACAGTTGCCTCTCGTCTGGGAATGACTTCCAGTTGGATTCAACAGGGGAAAAAGCAGAAACTTGCCAGTGATTGGACCAAAATGGTTTTTACCATTCACAAGCGAGATTTTACCCTGAATGGCACTGTTATTTATTTGGGCAATCCTATTGCGGCAAAGGATGGGTATTTGTATTTAAGTCAATTGGATTACAATAAGACTTTACGCCCCATTTTGTTGCCTCAGTCGGACTCTTCTGTTCCAGGTCAGTTGAAGCATATTGTGTTAGACCCGGGACATGGGGGAAAAGATCCTGGTGCTCAGAATACACATTTGAAATTACGTGAGAAGGACTTGACTCTGGATTTAGCGAAACGGTTGAAAAAGGAGTTAGAAAAGCTGGGATATCGCGTTAGTTTGACTCGTGGGCGTGATGTTTTTATCGAGTTGGGAACGCGTCCTATTTTAGCCAATAATGCCGGAGCAGATTTGTTTATCAGTTTGCATTTTAATGCAGCTTCAAATGCAAAGGTTTCTGGAGCTGAAACGTATGCTTTTACACCGCGAAATCATCCTTCTACATCGGGTAGTAAGTTGTACGCGAGTTGCAAAAAGAATTATCCGGGAAATCGTTTTGATACTTGGAATGAGTTAGTGGCTTATTATGTGCAGAGGCAGTTGGTGCATGATTTGAAGACTCAG
>ENA-ORCX01000551-ORCX01000551.1-marine-metagenome-genome-assembly--contig:-NODE-551-length-11921-cov-3.678403_pt1 | contig 11921 bp, 7 predicted proteins | sample MGYA00248630_ERZ508518 | MGnify/ENA primary metagenome ERZ508518 (study PRJEB26188, sample SAMN06268768) | marine metagenome | isolation source: Bioluminescent Bay, La Paraguera, Puerto Rico | place...
CCGCAAGGATTTTAACCCCAAAACGCCTATTTAATTTAAGAGAAGCAACGCTGCGACCTACAAAAGGGGATTCAGGAAGAACAACCGCCTCCCCCATCATCAGTTCCATTGAGTGCATGTGGACTATTTTGTCGTCCTCAACAACTGTTGGTAAGGATACTTTGGAACTGGCGAGAAAATCGCCTAATACTTTGGTGTTACCTTCAATTATTAAGGCATCTCCTACTTCCAAGCTGTATTGTTTGCTTTCCTGGGCCAGGATAACGATTTCTCCACGAACCAGTTCAATCAGTTTTAGTCCTGATTCTTTGGTAAAAACCTCCACCGGGCATTCACCTACGAGAAGGGATTCTTCTGTAAGGATTACTTCGGTCACAAAGCGTGCTGTTCTATGACGCGAAATAAGTGCGGAAAGGGATGTCCTTTCTGGAAGTAATGCTTTCAGTGCAAACGTTACAAAAAGGGCACCTGCACTCAGGTAGGTTATTCCTAAGGGGGTAAAATCAAACATCTTGAACCCGTCGCCTCCCATATCACGGTAGAGTTGGTCTACAAGGATGTTCGTGTTCGTGCCAATAAGAGTGCAAGTTCCACCCAGAATGGCAAAATAGCTAAGGGGAATCAGGAACTTGGATGGTTTTTCTTCCAAATCGCGGGCAACGGAAAGAACAACAGGAACCATCATCACAACGACAGGGGTGTTATTCATGAAGGCACTGGCTATTGGAACCGTTAGTCCCAAGAGGAGCATAAAACGTTTGGAGCTACCCTTGGAATGCTCTTTTAGAGTTTCTGCCACCCAATCAAGAGTTCCGGTTCGTGTAAGCCCTTCTGAAAGGATGAACATGCAAACAATGGTAATTGTGGCGGGGTTGGAAAACCCACTGAGGGCTTCTTCTGTATTCAATAGCCCGGTAGCCACCAAGGCGCCAATGGTTAAGATGGCTGTAACCTCGATAGAGACCCATCGAGTTATAAACAGTACCATTACAGCAACTAAGATTACAGAAAGAAGGTATATTTGCATTAAACTGTTCCCCTTCTGGCATACTTAACCTTATGGATAATTGTTGTGCAAGCGTAATTAGTGACGGTTGTTTGTGTCAAAATGTCTCTCCTTTTTGTTGGTTGTCACTTTTCTGTTTTTTGAGATATATGGTAGTATATTTTCTAACCTTTTGATATAGAGCTTGAAAAGGCTTGAGACGTGATATCTTTGGGGCTGGCTTGAATTATGCATTTACTGTGGCATGACAAATATAGATCCCAATCGACTGACTGAAAAAGCTCGTGAAGCTGTTCTTGAGTCTCAGCAGGAGGCTCGCAGACATAACCACCAACAGGTGGATGTATGGCATTTATTCAGTGCCCTGGTAAAACAAAGCGATGGGATAGTGCCTTCATTGTTGCAGGCGGTTGATGTAACTCCTTCTGCTGTTGAGTTGGCTTTGGGGCGTGAATTGGAAAAACTGCCTCGTGTTACAGGTGCCGTTGATCCAAATCAGATTTTTATTACTTCTGCTGTTCAGGAAGTTTTTAATGTTGCTGAAAAAGAAGCTTCCTCAATGAAGGATGCCTATATCAGTACGGAACATTTACTTCTGGGGCTGGTGCTTACAAAGGACAACAAGTTAAAACAGTTTTGCAGTAATTTTGGTCTTGATCACAAAAAGGTTTCAGAGGGGTTGAAATCTGTTCGAGGGAATCAACATGTAACAACCCAAACTCCTGAAAACGGATATCAGGCGTTGGACAAATATGGAATTGATTTGGTGGAACGTGCGCGTTCTGGGAAGTTGGATCCTGTCATTGGTCGTGATGAAGAGATACGTCGAGTCATTCGTATTCTTTCTCGGAAAACAAAAAACAACCCTGTTTTAATGGGAGAACCCGGGGTTGGTAAAACAGCAATTGTAGAAGGATTGGCTCAACGTATTGTGCGTGGAGATGTTCCAGAGGGCTTGAAGGACAAAACTGTTTTCTCTCTGGATTTAGGTTCATTGATTGCCGGAGCTAAATTCCGGGGAGAATTTGAAGAACGTCTTAAGGCTGTTTTGGCAGAGATAAAGGAATCCGATGGACATATAATTCTGTTTATTGATGAGATGCATACCATCATTGGTGCAGGTAAAACGGAAGGTGCCATGGATGCCGGAAATATGCTTAAACCAATGTTAGCACGTGGTGAGTTGCACTGTATCGGAGCTACGACTCTGGATGAATACCGCAAATATGTGGAAAAAGATAAGGCGTTGGAACGTCGTTTCCAAACCGTAATGGTTAATCCTCCAACAGTGGAGGATACGGTATCTATTTTGCGTGGATTAAAGGAGCGCTTTGAAGTGCATCATGGGGTGCGGATCAAGGATAATGCTCTTGTGAATGCGGCGGTGCTTTCCAATCGCTATATTACAGACAGATTTCTTCCCGATAAAGCAATTGATCTGGTGGATGAAGCCTGTGCGCAAATTCGTACTGATATGGATTCTATGCCGGCAGAACTGGATTCGCTTTCACGTCGTGTTTTGCAATTGGAGATTGAAGATGCAGCACTTTCCCAGGAGAACGATCCAGCCTCTGTTGCACGGTTGGAAGAGTTACGTAAGGAACTAGCTGACTTAAAGGAGCAGAATAATGCTTTACGTTCTCGCTGGGAGCGTGAGAAGGAATCGGTTGGAAAAGTTCAAGCGTTGCGTGAACAGATAGAGCAAACTAAGCACGAAATGGAGGTTGCGGAGCGTGCTTATGATCTTAATAAGGTTGCGGAGTTAAGGCATGGCCGTCTTCCACAATTGGAAAGCGAGTTGAATGCTTGTGAAAATGCAGATAATCATCGTGAGCTTCTCAAAGAAGAGGTTAGTACTGAAGAGATTGCAGAGATTATGGCTCGTTGGACAGGGATTCCTGTTTCCAGACTTTTGGAGGGTGAGCGTGAAAAACTCTTAAAACTGGAAGACATCCTGCATGAACGTGTGATTGGCCAGGATGAAGCCGTAACGTTGGTTTCGGAAGCCATTTTACGGGCTAGAGCTCAAATTAAAGATCCCCGTCGACCTATTGGGGCATTTCTCTTTTTGGGTCCAACTGGGGTTGGAAAAACAGAATTGGCTAAGACGTTAGCTGAAAGCCTTTTTGATAGTGAAGAGAACATGATTCGTATCGATATGAGCGAGTATATGGAAAAACATGCGGTTTCACGTTTGGTTGGAGCGCCTCCGGGATATATTGGTTATGAAGAAGGGGGGCAGCTTACTGAGGCCGTTCGCAGGAAGCCATATAGTGTCATTCTTTTTGACGAAATTGAGAAGGCTCACCCGGATGTTTTCAATATTCTTTTGCAGGTTTTGGACGATGGACGTATTACGGATTCCCAAGGACATACAGTGGATTTCAAGAATACGGTCATTATTATGACCAGTAATATTGGTAGCCGATTTCTTATTGAAAATACACTAGGAACGGACATTTCCGATGGAGTTCGTGAGAGTGTTCTGATGGAACTTCGAAACCATTTCAGGCCAGAATTCCTTAATCGTGTAGATGATACAGTTCTCTTTAAGCCACTTAGTCTGGAAGAAATCGGTGCAATTGTAACGCTTCTGGTTAAAGATCTGAATCGTCGTTTGGAAGACCGCAGGATTCGGGTTGAGGTTTCACCGAAGGCTTGTGAATGGCTTGGTGAACGGGGGTATGATCCTGTTTATGGAGCCAGACCGTTGAAGCGTTTTATCCAGAAGCAAATTGAAAACAAATTGGCTCGTGGAATCATTTCGGGAGAGATAGCTGAAGATTCTTCGGTTTCTTTTGATATCAACGATCCCGACAATGAATTGGTTTTGAAAGTTTAATCATCACTAAAAACGACTGATCTAAAAGATCAGCCGTTTTTTTGTATAAGTAGTTTTCCCAATATCATTAAACTGGTTTTGTTTAAGAGGAAGATATTCAGAATATGATTTTATTTTCATCTTTGTATGAAAAAGTTCAAATTCCGCTCCATTCTTACAAAAGAATGAGGCTTCTTGATGCTTCTATTTTTGTAGTATACAATTTATCTGTATGATCTTTTACCCTTTCGGTTGCTTCACCTGTGCTGGCCTGCTATTTGCTAAATATTGATAGCACTCTCTGTTTCGTATCATGAACGTATCATCCATTGCCGTTCGCATTGCCGATTTCTTATCCAAGTACCCACCGTTTTCCTATTTGCCGGAATCTGAATTGAGATCTTTGGCAGCGAAAGGACGTGTTCGTTTTTATGAAGATGGAGAACTTGTTTTTGACCAAGGAGGAAAGCGTAATCCGTGGATTTATGTGGTTCAACAGGGACGGGTACGCATTAGTTTAAAACAGGATTCAGGTGAAACTCTGATTGATTATCGTGGCCCTGGTGATTTGCTGGGCTTAGAGGGGCTTGTTGGGGATGAACCCTATCATCATTTTGCCATGACGGAAACGGAAGTAATGCTTTATCTGCTTCCAAAAGATATGCTTGTTGAATTGCTTCAAAACAATGAGAAAGCATCGCGTTATCTTGCCAGTTGTTTTTCACTAAATCCTTATTACGAGATTTTCCAAGATGGGCCTTTTAATCGGTTTGAAAGCCAGGACTGGCTAGATAAAGATGGCTTTAAATTGGAAACTTACTGGCAAAAACCACGTTCGTGTAAAATGACGGATTCCATTCAGGTCATTGCTCAGAAATTGAGCAAAGAGCATATCAATTTATTGCTTATAACCAATGATAAGGGAGACCCTCTGGGGTACGTGGATGATTCCGTGATTCGTCAATCTTTGTCAGAGGGCATATTGGATGTAAATGCATCTGTGAATACAATTATGCAGCCGATTCCTGTATGTATTTCCCGTCACGCAACTATTGGAGATATACTATTGAAGCTGCTTCAATTCAAAACCCAATTTGCCTGTGTAACAAAAGGAGGAACAGAAGATAGCGAAATTTTGGGGGTTATTACAGAGGGGACATTGGATCTTTCTTATGGTGCTTTTCCGCACACTTTGGGAAAAGCAATCAGCGAAGCAACTGATGTGGAGACTTTGACTATTTTGCGTAAGCAAATGGATCACTTTATGTCCGGATATTTGGGGTCTCGAATGCATTTCCCTTGGCTTTTGGATGTCGTTGCTACTTTGAATAAATGTCTTATTAGCCGCTGTGTTGAACTGGCATGGGATAAATTAGTGCGTGAAAATAAGCTACGGAAACCAAATTTACGTTGGAGTTTTCTTTTGTTTGGCAGTGGTGGGCGCAATGAACTAACTGTTCGTTCAGATCAAGATACGGGAATTATCTACGAAAACCCACGTTTTGAGAATGAGCAGGAGGTTCAGGAATGGTTTCTTGAATTGGGGAAAAACGTAACGGATATGCTGGATGCATGTGGTTTGAAACCATCTGTAGATGGTATGACGGCAGCAAATCCACGATGGTGTAATTCAGAGTTGAGCTGGGAGCGGATTTTCCGACATTTTGTATTGAATCCTATGGAGCATGACTCCCATTCGATGCGTTTGCTTTTTGATTTTCAGCCAATTTATGGAACGTTGCGTTTAGGATATAGCCTGCATCAAACGGTGAATCATACGATTCAATCATCTCCTGAGTTTATTCGATTAATGGCACGTGCCGCTATGTTCAATTTGCCCCCTCGTACTGTATTCAAGGATACATTGATTGGTAGTAAGAACGAACAAACGATAAGTACTTTGGAGATTGTACAACAAACAATTACTCCTTTAGTGGATGTAGCTCGTATTTTTTCCTTTGAACATAGATTGACAGCTACTTCAACGAGCCAACGTTTAAGAGATGTTGGGCATATTACCAAACATAGTGATGCCAGTGTGCATGAGCTTTTTTTAGAAGCTTCGGAGGCTTTTCGTTTGGCTCTTTATTTTCGTACTATCGTTGGGGTGCGTGAGGAAAATGATGGAAACCTGATTCCTTTGGAAGCCTTTGAACCTGAGGAACGAGAGCAATTAAAGAATATTTTCAGAACGACTCTCCGATTGATGGAGTATTTGGCAAAACGCTATGACTTGGAGTTTTCATGATTACAGAACTGGATGTATTATGGCAGAATTTACGTTTGGTGGTCTTTGATACTGAATCAACCGGACTTGACCCGCGAAAGGATAAGCTTATCAGTATTGGCGCGATTGCTCTGGAACATGAGGAGTTGTGTCCGGAAGATACGTTTGAAGTTTTAATTCCTGTAGAGTTCAATACTTCTGCAGTCATTATTCACGGAATATCTAGAGAGCAGTCACAGCAGGGGGTTCCTGAAGAAGACGCATTAAGGACATTTCGTGAATACATAGGAGATTCCATCCTTGCCGGATTTCATGTGCATAGTGATGTAAATATGCTTAATACCGCGTTCCATCAATACGGATTGCCGCAAATTGAAAAACCAACTTTAGAAACGTTACATCTTCTTTATCTTCTGGAGGATTTACAAAAGTTGCCACAGCATACAATTCCCGGCAGTTACAGTCTGGATGCCGTTGCTCAGTTTTTTGGGATTACAACGCATGACAGGCATACTGCATCTGGCGATGCCTTTATTACTGCTCAAATTTTGATGAAGCTGTTACGCTATGCACGTAAGTCTGGATTACATACATTAGGGGATATTTTGCAGAAACCCAAAGATGTCCAGGAACCAGGTTCTGCTCTATAGATTGTAATCAGATGGATCGTATCCTCTTGCCATAATGGCGCTGAGAACAGTTGCCATTTCCAGTTTTGCCCCCGGTTGAATATTGTGTTCTTCAAACCAGCCTTTGTTCATTTCAAGAGCAAATTGAAGTGCATCACTTTTCGAGGTTACTGAAGTCTCATCCCTTGCTTTCATGTGATATATTTCAACGAGAGTCCCCGTCGAATCAAAATATCCTATGTCTAAAGGAATCAGGGTGTTTCGCATCCAAAAAGATAATTTTCTGGGATATTCATAGCAGAAAAGCATCCCGTTATCTTTTGGCAGATTATTACGAAACATTAACCCAAGTCGCATTTCGTTGAGATTTAGTGCCATTTCCAAGTAGATTGTTTCATTGCCTAATCGACAAGGAAAGCGGGTGCTGGCAGGAAGTGGTGCGTGTTCCTTTTCATAGGCCTCTGTTGTGCTGGCGATGAGCATTATTGAGGTGAAAAGTAACAGAGATCTTCCTATGCGATTAAGGGTTATCATGATGATTAACCTAGACAATTTAAATGAAGAAGCAATGCTGTAATGCGTGAATACGTCCATTAATTCATCAAAGTATGCTGCTTTATTATATGCAGACAGTGAACGAGAGGCAGATCAACTGTATTTGGGCAAAATACAAGTTCCAGATGCCTTTATTTCGTTTCAATTTAAGGGCAAAAGTTATGCCGTTGTCAGTGTGTTGGAATATACACGTGTGCAGAAGGAGTCTGCTTTTGACGTGGTGTTGCCTATGGATGAGATTACAGATCTTGTCGTGACCAAATTTGGTCTAAAATCTCCTCGTTCTGCTACTGTTGCGCAGCAGATTCAGGTTTTGGCCGAAAAGTATGAGATTCCCGGTTTTGTAATCGGTCATAATTTTCCTGCAGGCGTAGCTTTGGATCTTGCGAAAGCTGGTGTTGATCTGGAAGTTTCTGAGGGAATGTTGTTTCCAGAGCGTGAATTTAAAAAGCAAGATGAACAGAATGCTATTCAATTGGCAAATAAAGCCTGTGCGCATGCTTTTTCTGCCGTAGAAGACGTTTTGAAAGCATCTACTGTTGTTGATGGAATCATCCATTATAACGGAGAGGCTTTAACATCCGAGTATTTACACCAAGTGATCGCAATTGCCTGTTTAGAAAAGGGAGCGATGGCCTCCGGGACTATCGCCGCAGGCGGGGATCAAGCATGTGATCCGCACTGTGTCGGTTATGGTCCTATTCCGGCAAATCAGCTTATTGTTGTCGATATTTTTCCGAGACGAGGAAAGGACGGTTACCATGGCGATATGACCCGTACATATATCAAAGGGAAGCCGAATCCAGAACAACGTAAATTGGTAGAAACTGTTTTCGAAGCTCAAAAAATGGCTTTAGAGGCTCATAAGCCTGGAGCTGATGGTTCCAGTGTTTATATGATGGTTAAGAACTTTTTCACAGAGCAAGGCTATCCAACTGAAAACCGTGACGGTGTAAATGTAGGATTCTTCCATGGGTTAGGCCACGGTCTTGGGCTTGAAGTTCATGAACCACCTCGCGTAAATCCGAGTGATATGACGATGAAAGTCGGGGAGGTTATTACGGTAGAACCAGGGCTTTATTATCCTGGCGTTGGTGGTTGCCGTTGGGAAGATGTTGTTGTTATTACGGAGGAGGGTAACAAGCTTCTTTCAGATCACGGTTATAACTGGATTATTGAATAGAAGATTTTTTTAAGAAGAAAACCCTCTGCTAATAAGCGAGGGTTTTCTTGTTTTTAAAACTATCGAAGGATATCGGTATTAATTTGGATATCGGTTTTATTTTACTGCTTTCTGATTCTAAAAAGACCTTGTAGTTTCCTGGTTGAAACAGAGTTTCTAATCCATAAATGGGTTCTCTTACAGAAAGAGAGTCCACTTTAATATCATCTCGGATCAGAGTGAAGTTAATATACAATTTTGCTAGGTTTATATCTGACTCCAGATTATCTGTGAGTTGGATTGTTACAGCATTATTCTTTTTTAGCTTATCAACGATGTTCAGGTCTATCTCCTGAAATTTTCCCTTTTGCTCTAAAATATAACGTGAAACTTTATATTCCGGAGTTTTAACGATGAGATAATAAGGCGCTCCATCGTTAGAGATGTTTTTCATGCTTATGCAATAAGCCGCGTTTAAATCATGAACACTTCTAAATTTAACTGGCTTAGTGCTGTAATTTGTTTTGGTTACTTTCTGAGTGGTGTTACAACCAAAGAGTGTTGTTAGGATACTTAATAGTATAACTCTGTATAATTTCATTTGGTATTTTTGGAATTCATTACTTTTTAGAACGGAAAATATAAGGAGATTTTTAGTAAAAAGATTAAAATACCGTAGAAATCAAGCTATTCTCTTAATTTTACATTCTTGTTAAGGTCTTTAGTCCAAGAATTGTTAGCCCGTGCTCTAGTATTGTTAACGTACGTGAGCAAAGCATAAGCCTTCGTGACTGAATCGCAGCATCATCTACAATAACTTTATTTGCATTATAAAAGCTACTAAAAGCACCTGAAAGCTCAAAGAGGTAGGTACAGAGAAAGTGCGGACGCAAGTCACTGCGAGCTTGGCGCAGCGCACCCGTATAGCCCAAAAGTTTTCTGGATAGGGCGATTTCTTCTTCGGTTTCCGGTTCTGTAGCTGCTACTTCGTTGTCTCCGGGCTTTAATCCTACCTTGCGGAATATGCTGTGAATACGGGCAATAGCATAAAGCAAATAAGGAGCTGTGTTGCCTTCAAAGCTCAACATTTTTTCCCAAGAGAAAATGTAGTCGCTGCTTCGGTTTTGTGAAAGATCTGTATAACGAATTGCTCCCAAGCCTACGGCTTCTGCTATTTCGTGACGTTCTTCTTCAGGTAGTTCCGGATTCTTCTCTGTCACAATGGCGAAGCTGCGGTCTACGGCCTCCTTCATCAATTCCTTGAGTTTAACGGAGCCGCCTTCCTTGGTTTTGATAGCTTTGCCATCTTCGCCGTTGATGGTTCCGAAGCTTACGTGAGCTAATTTAGGTTGAGAGCGTTGTTTGCCATCGAACCATTTTTTTGTGGTTAGAAAGAGTTGCTCAAAGTGGTCACTTTGCCGTGCATCTACCACATAAATTACTTCATCCGCATTAAAATGTTCCCAGCGATAAAGGATAGTTGCCAAATCGGTGGTTGCGTAGTTGCTTGCCCCATCGGCTTTACGAATGATGAAAGGTTGGGTGGCAAAGCGTTTGTGTTCCGGATGGAAAACCACTAATGCTCCTTGGCTTTCTTCTGCAAGCTTTAGTTCTGTAAGTTCTTCGTATATACGATCCACTTTGTCGCGGTAGAAGCTTTCTCCGAGTACTTCATCAAAGTGAATATCTAAGCGATCATAAATTTCCTTGAAGGCAACCCAGCTAATTTCTGTTATACGCTCCCACATGCGGGTATTTTCGGGATCGCCATTTTGCAGCTTCACCAATTCATCACGAACTTTTTGAGCTGTCTCTTCGTCGCTCTTATATGCTGCATTACCCGCTTTATAAAGATTTTCCAAATCAGCCAGTGCATCTTTGTGTTCGGTATCGAGATCGTAGGCAGAATCTTTAATGGCCCATATGAGCATACCAAACTGGGTTCCCCAGTCGCCAATATGGTTATCACGAACTACTTTGGCCCCAAAAGTTTCCAGTAAACGGCTGATGGCTTCTCCTATGACGGTGGAGCGGATATGTCCTACGTGCATTTGTTTAGCCGTATTAGGCGCAGAGAAATCTACAACAACAGAGCGACCTTCTTCAAATTTAGATGTCTGATCCTTGATACTGTCAGATGTTGTGTATGTTTGCATCCATTTCAGGAGAAATTTCGGGGTCAGACGGAAATTTATAAAGCCCGGGCCTGCTACACTGATTTCGACAAGATTGCTATCGAGTGCGTCGGAGTCTTGTAGTGCTTTTAAAAGTTTAGTAGCTGCTTCGCGAGGGTTGGTTTTGTTTCGTTTTGCCCAAGGAAGGACGCCATTTGCCTGTACGTCACCAAAACGAGGATCAGCGGAACGTAGCATCGGATCAAAATTTTCTCCGAGCCCTGCTTTGTTGGCACAGTTGTGTAAAATATCAGACAGTTGTTGAGTTGGATCGAACCAAATTTCCATAACGTTTAAGCGGATTTCCTTTAATTCCTTATGATGGATTACAGGTTTACAAAGGAATTCAGCGTAGGTACTTCCAAAAAGAACATCAATACAAATGAAACAAAAATCTGACCGCTGATGAGTGCTGTCCTATGCTTTGCGTTGAGTCTTTTTGAATCATGCAGTGTCTTTTTTACTGGAGAAAGATACGGATCTTTTTCGGCAAATTTTTCATCATTTATGACGTAAAAACTTCCTTATCAAAGAAAAAGCTCGACAAAGACGGGTATATGTTGCTTATAGAAAATGCTTTGCGCCCGCGAGGGCGAGATGCCGAAAGACCCGCGATCTTTGAAGAATATGAGAACTAGTAAAGTCGTATCCTCACGCAAATTTATCAAACCATCTTTTGCTTACTTAATCGAGAAAAAGCGCGATGGTGGCGAATTCTCTCAAGAAGAGCTTCGCTACATCGTGGACTCCATCATAGATGAAGAAATTCCCGATTTTCAACTCTCTGCATTGGCCATGTCGATTTATTTTTCGGGCATGTCTGCACAGGAGACCGCTATCTTGGCCGAAGAAATGATGTATTCCGGCGAAGTGGTGGATCTCTCCAGACTGACTAAACCGAAGATCGATAAATATTCCACTGGTGGAGTTGGCGATAAGACGTCTCTTGTTTTGGCACCGCTAGCTGCTGCAGCAGGCGTCATTATCCCGATGATGAATGGCGTGGATGAAGAATTTGTTATTTCCAACCTGCAAAAGCTGGATTCCATTCCTGGCTATAATCCAACGATGGATTTAGATGTCTTTGTTAAGCAATTAGGCAAAGTTGGCTGCGCTATTGCTGAACAGGAAGGGAGCATTGCTCCAGTCGATAACATGCTGTATGCGTTGCGTCAGGAAACCGCAACAATACCAAGTCTTCCGTTGATCACAGGATCTGTTTTGAGTCGTAAGTTGGCTCAGGGCTCCGAAGGATTGGTGATTGATGTAAAATGGGGTAATGGAAGCTTTATTAAGGATGTAGAGCAAGCTCGCCAATTGGCACGTTCTATAACACGTGTTGGTCGC
>ENA-ORCX01000552-ORCX01000552.1-marine-metagenome-genome-assembly--contig:-NODE-552-length-11907-cov-2.691040_pt1 | contig 11907 bp, 10 predicted proteins | sample MGYA00248630_ERZ508518 | MGnify/ENA primary metagenome ERZ508518 (study PRJEB26188, sample SAMN06268768) | marine metagenome | isolation source: Bioluminescent Bay, La Paraguera, Puerto Rico | place...
CCCGCCGCTTCTGCGCCGCGCTGACGGCCGAGAACGCGGGCTGCATCCCGGTGGTGGCGCGGTGAGGGCAGGGGCCTACCTGCTGGGATGCGCAGGGCCGGACCTCACCGCTGACGAGGCCGCCTTTTTCGCCGAGGCGCAGCCGCTGGGCTTCATCCTCTTCGCCCGCAATGTCGAGAGCCCCGACCAGATGCGCCGCCTGACCGGCGACCTGCGCGACGCCGTGGGCCGCGACGCCCCCATCCTGATCGACCAGGAGGGCGGCCGGGTGCAGCGCCTGACGCCGCCGCACTGGCGCCGCTACCTGCCGCCGCTCGACCAGGTGCAGGCTGCGGGGCCGGAACACGCCGCCCGCTCCATGCATCTGCGCGCCCGCCTGATCGCCGAGGAGTTGCGCGCTGTGGGCCTCGACGTCAACTGCACCCCCTGCGCCGATGTTGCCCGGCCCGAGACCCACCCGTTCCTGCGCAACCGCTGCTACGGCCATGACGCCGGCACGGTGGCGCAGATCGCCCGCGCGGTGGCTGAAGGCTCGGCCGAGGGCGGCGTGCTGTCGGTGCTGAAACACATTCCCGGCCACGGCCGGGCGCAGGTGGACAGCCATCTCGACCTGCCCCGCGTCACCGCCCCCCGCGCCGAGCTGGCCGAGGATTTCGCCCCCTTCCGCGCGCTGGCGGACCTGCCCTATGCCATGACTGCGCATATCGTCTATGACGCGATCGACCCCGACCGCCCGGCGACCCTGTCGCCCGAGATGATCGCGCTGATCCGCGAGGAAATCGGGTACGGCGGGCTGCTGATGACCGACGACATCTCGATGCAGGCGCTCAAGGGCAGCCTGTCCGATCTCAGCACCGCCTCGCTCGCCGCCGGCTGCGATGCCGTGCTGCACTGCAACGGCGATCTGGCCGAGATGCAGCAGGTGGCCGCCGCCTGCGGCGCGCTGTCGGACCCGGCGCAGGCCCGTGCCGAGGCCGCGCTGGCGCAGCGCCGCGCGCCCGAGCCGGTTGACATCGCCGCGCTGGAAGCCGAGCTTGAAGCCCTCGTGAAAGGGGCCGTGGCGCATGTCTGAACAGCCTGACCTGCCCGGCGTCGAGGCGCGGCTGGCCGCCGAGGCGCTGATCGTCGATGTCGACGGGTTCGAAGGCCCGCTCGACCTGCTGCTGATGCTGTCGCGCACGCAGAAGGTTGATTTGCGCAAGATCTCGGTGCTGCAACTGGCCGAGCAGTACCTGGCCTTCGTGGAAAAGGCCAAGGAGTTGCGGCTGGAACTGGCCGCCGATTACCTGGTGATGGCGGCTTGGCTGGCCTTCCTGAAATCGCGCCTGCTGCTGCCCCCCGATCCGACCGAAGAGGGGCCATCGGGCGAGGAACTCGCCGCGCACCTGGCCTTCCAGCTGGAACGGCTGCAGGCCATGCGCGACGCCGCCGCCAAGCTGATGGCGCGCGATCAGAAGGGCCGCGATTTCTTTGCCCGGGGCTTGCCCGAGGATGTCACCCGCGTGCGTCACGTCCGCTACACCGCCACGCTGATGGACCTGATGCAGGCCTATGCCCGCATCCGCACCCGCGACGATTTCCGCCCCTACGTGATGGACCGCGACGCGGTCTACACCATGGAGGAGGCGCTGGAGCGGATGCGCGGGCTGGTGGGCTATGCCGGCGACTGGACCGATCTTTCCAGCTATCTTCCCGAGGGCTGGGAGGTGGATCCCTCGCGCCGCCGTTCGGCCACCGCCGCCCATTTCGCCGCCTCGCTGGAACTGGCCAAGCGCGGCGCCATCGAACTCAGACAGGGCGAGGTCTTCGCCCCCATTCAGATCCGCAGGAAAGAGCCGTGACAGACGCGCCGCAGGAAGAAAGCCTTTTCGAAGCCCCGCCCATGGCCGAGCAGGAGCGCATGGTCGAGGCCATCCTCTTCGCCTCGGCCGAGCCGGTGAGCGTGGCCGACCTGAACGCGCGCATGCCGCATGGCTGCGACGCCGCCGAGGCGATGGGCCACCTGCGTAAGCGCTACGAGGGGCGCGGCGTGCACGTGGTGCGCGTGGGCGATGCCTGGGCGATGCGCACCGCGCCCGACCTCGGCTTCCTGATGCAGAAGGAAACGGTCGAGACCCGCAAGCTGTCGCGCGCCGCGATCGAGACGCTGGCGATCATCGCCTATCACCAGCCCGTCACCCGCGCCGAGATCGAGGAGATCCGCGGCGTCTCGGTCAGCAGGGGCACCGTCGACCAGCTGCTGGAGATGGAGTGGATCCGCTTCGGCCGCCGCCGGATGACGCCGGGCCGGCCGGTGACCTTCGTGGTCACGCAGGATTTCCTGGACCATTTCGGCCTGGAAAACGCCCGCGACCTGCCGGGCCTGAAAGAGCTGCGCGCCGCCGGCCTGCTCGACAGCCGCCCGATGCCCGGCCGAGAAGAAACCGACGAAGAGCGCGACGAGGCCGAGGACCAGGGCGACATGTTCGAAGAGGAATCCTGAGGGAGGTCCCGATGACCCTGAACGGGCTGATCAACATGGTTCTCAACCGCCTTTTGCGCAAAGGTGTGAGCAGGGGCATCGACAGGGCCGCCAGCGGCGGCAGGCGGCACGAGGACATGACCCCGGAAGAGCGCAAACAGGCCCGCGCCGCCCGCCAGACCGCGAAACGCGCCCGCCAGGCCCTGCGCGCCGGCCGCAAGATCGGCCGCTTCTAGGCGCCGCGCTCTTCTTCTTGGAAAAAATACTCGCGCCGCAGGCATCCGCCCGCAGGGCGGATCCCGGTGCGCCGCCAGCCGCTTCTCAGACGGCGCGGAAATGCTTGCTCAGCTTCAGCCCCTGGCCCTGGTAGTTCGACGCGATCCCAGAACCGTAGAGTTGCCCGGGCTGCTCGGCCATCCGCTCATAGACCAGCCGGCCCACGATCTGGCCGTGCTCCAGCACGAAGGGCGCCTCGTGGCAGCGCACCTCCAGCACGCCGCGCGCGCCTTCGCCGCCGGCTGCGGCATGGCCGAAACCGGGGTCGAAGAAGCCCGCGTAATGCACGCGGAACTCGCCCACCATGGCCAGGTAGGGGGCCATCTCGGCCGCGTAGAGGGGCGGGATATGCACCGCCTCGCGGCTGACCAGGATGTAGAAGGCGCCGGGGTCGAGGATGATCTGGCCGTTGCGGGTGCGGACCTCCTCCCAGAACTCGGCGGGGTCGTATTCGCCGATCCGGTCGAGGTCGATCACGCCCGTGTGCGGCTTGGCGCGATAGCCCACCAGGTCGCCCTCGGCGGGTTTCAGATCGACCGAGAAGCCCAGCCCCTCGGAAATCACCGCCTCGCCCGAGACGAGGTTCATCTCTTTGTGCAGGGCGGTCAGTTCGGCGTCGCTCAGCACCGCCTGGCCGTGGCGGAAGCGGATCTGGTTCAGCCGCATGCCGGGGCGCACCAGGACCGAGAACGAGCGCGGGCAGATCTCGGCATAAAGGGGGCCGGTATAGCCCGCCGGGATGCGGTCGAATTCCTCGCCGCCGTCGGTGATGGCGCGGGTCAGCAGGTCGAGCCGCCCGGTGGAGCTCTTGGCGTTGGCGACGGCGGTGATGTCGCCGGGCAGGGCCAGCGATTCCATCAGCGGCACCACATAGACGCAGCCCTTTTCCAAAACCGCACCGCCCTGCAGGTCGATGCGGTGCATCTCGAACTCTTCCAGCCGGTCGGCGACGCTGCGGCCCGCGCCGGCCAGGAACGAGGCGCGCACGCGGTAGGCGACCGTGCCCAGCCGCAGGTCGAGCGAGGCGGGCTGGATCTGTTCGGGCGTGATGGCGGGCTGGCCGCTGAGCGCGCCGCTGTCGATCAGGGCCGAGATGGCCTGAGAGGGCAGAACGCCGGTGCCTGTCATGTGATCCCCCCTGAAAACCAGAACCGCCCGCCGCCCAAAAGGGCGCGGGCGGTTGTGATGTTGGTCGGGCTAGCAGGACTCGAACCTGCGACCTTCCGTCCCCCAGACGGACGCGCTACCAGGCTGCGCCATAGCCCGACGTGGAGCGTCTTGTAGCATGTTTGCCGGCGGGGGCAAGCCGGAAAACGGGCTTTTTCGCGCGGATTATTCACCTTGGCCCAGACGCCTGCGCAGATCGTTCAGACGGGCCTGAATCGCGGCCAGTACTTCGCTGTCGGCGGCGCCCAGGCGGCGGCGCAGGGCCGGGTCGCGCAGGCGCGCGCGCAGGGTGGCGCGCACCGGAATGGAATCATCGGCCGGGTCCTCGGGCGGCAGGTCCGCGCCCAGCGGGGCAGGGGCCGCGGGCGCCTTTTCGGGCACCGGTTCCGGTTCGGCCTGCGGTTCGGGTTCGGCAAAGAGATCCGGCTGCGACGAGGCCGGCGTCAGGCGCACCACGTTCGACGGGGCGGGCGCCGGAGCTTCCTCCTTGGCTGCGGGCGGGGCGGCCTCAACGGGCGGCTCGGGTCTTTCCTGCGGCGCTTCGGGCTTCGCCTCGGCCGCCGGTTCCGGGGTGGATTCGGGCTGCGGTGCCGGTGTTTCAGTGGCGCCTTCCAGCGGCTGCGACAGGCCCGAGACATGCTTGACGCCCTGTTCGCGCAGGATCTTCTGCACGCCGCGGATGGTCATCCCGTCCTCGTGCAGCAGTTTCTTGATTCCGCCCAGCAGCAGCATGTCGGAGGGCCGGTAATAGCGCCGCCCGCCGGCGCGCTTCACCGGTTTGACCTGCGAGAACCGGCTTTCCCAGAACCGCAGGACATGGGCCGGGGTTTCCAGCCACTCGGACACCTCGCTGATGGTGCGGAAGGCGTCGGGGGATTTCTCCATGCCGGGGATCAGCCCTTGTTGCCCGCGGCCACCCGCTCTTTCATCAGGTGCGAGGGCCTGAAGGACAGGACCCGGCGTGCCGGGATGGGCGCCTCTTCACCGGTCTTGGGGTTGCGGCCCACGCGCGCGGCCTTGTCGCGCACGGTGAAGGTGCCGAAGGACGAGATCTTGACCGTCTCGCCATCAACCAGCGCGTCCGACATGTGAGACAGCACGCTTTCCACCAGCGCCGCCGAGTCGTTTCGCGACAGACCGACCTCGCGGAACACCGCCTCGCTCAGGTCCATCCGTGTAAGAGTTTTGCCGCTCATGTCCCGTCCTCTGTCCCTAGCTTTGCCGGGAAGCTTAGGGAGAAAAGAATTTCCGAGTCAATATCAAGGGCTTGAAAGCCGTTTTTCGGCAAGATCTTACCACCGTATGACAACGGCGCCCCAGGCCAGCCCGCCGCCGATCGCCTCGGTCACGATCAGGTCGCCCTCTTTGATCTTGCCCTGCTCCTTGCCCACCGACAGCGCCAGCGGGATCGAGGCGGCCGAGGTGTTGCCGTGGTCCTGCACGGTGACCACCACGTGATCCATCGGCACCTGCATGCGCTGCGCGGTGGCCTTGATGATGCGCAGATTCGCCTGATGCGGCACGATCCAGTCGACATCGGCGCCACTCAGCCCGGCCTTGTCCAGCGCGGCATGGGCGGTGGCGGCCAGCTTTTCGACCGCGTGGCGGAAGACCTCTTTGCCCAGCATGCGGACATGGCCGCTGCCGCCGGTGGAGACGCCGCCATCGACATAGAGCAGGTCGCGGTAGCGCCCGTCCGAATGCAGGTCGGTGGCGAGGATGCCGCGGTCCTGCGGGACCAGATCAAGGAATTGGAATTGGCCCAGGGCGGGGGGGATGGCACATGAACTGGATCGATCTAAGCGGACCCAAGAGCGAGTATGTGCTTAGCTCCAGGATCCGGCTTGCCCGCAACCTGAGCGATACCCCGTTCCCCAACCGGATGAGTCCAGAGCAGGCGGACGGGGTTGTTTCTCAGGTGGAGGGCGCCGTTGGTAAGCTCACGCAGCCCATGCGGTTTATCCGCTTGAGCGATGTGGCGGACCTGGACCGGGATGTGCTCTCGGAGCAGCAGGTGATCAGCCACGAGTTCGCCCAGGCCGAGGGCTTGGGGGCGCTGGCCTGTGACGAGGAGCAGGTCTGCGGCATCATGATCAATGAGGAAGACCACCTGCGCATCCAGGCGATCCTGCCGGGACTGCAGTTGGATGAGGCGTATGCGGCGGCCAGTGCGCTGGACGACGGCCTGGAAAAGGAGATGAAATACGCCTATGACGGCAGATGGGGGTATCTCACCAGCTGCCCCACCAATGTGGGGACCGGGATGCGGGCATCGGTGATGCTGCACCTGCCGGGGCTGGAGATGACCAAGAATATCACCGGGGTCTTAGAGACAGCCACCAAGATCGGCCTCGCGGTCCGGGGGATGTTCGGCGAAGGAAGCCGGCTCCACGGTGCCATCTACCAGGTCTCCAACCAGGTGTCCCTGGGGCACAGCGAGACCGAGGTGATCCAGACGGTGAAGACCGTGGCCGAGCAGATCGTGGAGCAGGAGCGCCGGGTCCGGGACGCCCTGCAGAAATCCAATCCCCTGTGGTTTGCGGACCGGATCTGGCGGGGCGTGGGCGCGCTAAGTAGCGCCCGGATCATGCGGCTCAAGGAATTTATGCAGCTCATATCCCGCCTGCGCCTGGGGGCCGCCATGGAGGTTTTGCCGGGGATCAGTGTCAAGTCCGTGGACCGGCTGATGGTGGAGGGCCAGCCGGGGCACATCGGAAAGGGCATCAGCGAGGACGAACGCAACGCCCGGGACGGTCTGGACGTGGCCCGCGCCAATTATATGCGGGAAAAATTGAAAGACAACCTCTCACTCATGTGAGGGAAAGGAGAAATACAATGGCAAAGAGATTTTCAGAAAGCGCGCAAAAGGCTTTGTGGCACGCCCAGAAGGCGGCCAAGGAATGGGGCCATACCTATATAGGGACCGAGCACCTGCTGGTGGGACTCACCCAGGAGTCGGAGAGCGCCGCGGGGCAGATACTGTCCGACCTGGGGGTGGAGGCCGAGGCCGTGAAAAAGAGCGTCGAGACCCTGACCCAGGACGTGGAGCAGGGGACGGAATTTGTGGGGTACACCCCCCGGACCAAGAAGATCATCGAGCTCAGTTTCCATGAGTCCACCCAGATGGGCCATGAACACGTGGGGACAGAGCACCTGCTGGTGGCCCTGATGCGGGAGGGCGAGGGGGTGGGCGCCCATATACTCAAGCAGATGGGAGTCAGCCTGGAGCAGATCCTGGAGGCCATGGAGGATATCCCCGAGGATATGGACGAGGAGGATGAACAGGATGCCCATGCCGGCGGCAAAGGGTCGGCGCTGTCCATGTACGGCTCCGATCTCACCAAGATGGCCCAGGAGAACCAGCTCGACCCTGTGGTGGGCCGTGAAAAAGAGATCGAGCGGGTGGTCCAGATACTCTCCCGGCGTACCAAGAACAACCCGGTGCTGATCGGGGAGCCGGGGGTGGGCAAGACCGCCGTGGCCGAGGGGCTCGCCCAGCGCATCGCCGACGGGTCCATCCCGGAGCTCTTGCGGGACAAGCGGATCATATCCCTGGATCTATCCAGCATGATCGCCGGGGCCAAGTACCGGGGAGAATTTGAGGAACGGCTCAAAAAGGTGATGCAGGAGATCAAAAAGGCAGGCAATATCATATTGTTCCTGGATGAACTGCACACGGTCATCGGCGCCGGCGCGGCCGAAGGGGCCATCGACGCGTCCAATATACTGAAGCCGGCCCTGTCCCGGGGAGACGTGCAGGCCATCGGGGCCACCACCATCGACGAATACCGCAAGCATGTGGAAAAGGACGCGGCGTTTGAGCGGCGGTTCCAGCCGGTAGAGGTGGACGAACCTACGGTGGAGCAGGCGGAGCAGATACTGTTCGGCCTCCGTGACAAGTACGAGGCCCACCACAGCGTGCGGATCAGCGACGACTCCATCCGGGCGGCGGTCAACTTAAGCGCCCGGTATATCTCGGACCGGTTCCTGCCCGACAAGGCGGTGGATCTGATCGACGAAGCGGCCAGCAAGGTGCGGCTCGCACTGTACACCGCCCCCCCGGATCTCCGTGAACTGGAGGATAAACTGGACAGCCTCAGCCAGGAGAAGGAAGAGGCCATCGGGGCCCAGTTGTTTGAAAAAGCGGCCCAGCTCCGTGACCGGGAGCGGGAGATCGCCGCCAAGATCAAGGCGGAGAAGGCCCGCTGGGAAACAGAGAGCCGCAACAGGGTCGGGGAGGTGGACCGGGAGCAGATCGCCCAGGTGGTGGCGAGCTGGACCGGGGTGCCGGTGAGCCAGCTCAATAAGACCGAATCCGAACGGCTCCTGCATCTGGAGGCGGAGCTTCACGATAGGGTCATCGGTCAGGATCCGGCGGTGTCCGCCGTGGCGCGGGCGATCCGCAGGGCCCGGGCCGGACTGAAAGACCCCCGCCGTCCCGTGGGATCCTTTATATTCCTGGGGCCCACCGGGGTGGGAAAAACCGAGCTGTGCAAGGCCCTGGCCCACACCCTCTTCGGCGATGAGGAAGCCATGATCCGGGTGGACATGAGCGAGTACATGGAGCGGCACACCGTGGCCCGGCTGATCGGGTCTCCCCCCGGCTATGTGGGCCACGACGAGGGGGGGCAGTTGACCGAGATGGTCCGCCGCAAGCCCTACTCCGTGGTGCTGCTGGATGAGATCGAAAAGGCCCATCCTGACGTGTACAATGTCCTCCTGCAGATACTGGACGACGGGAGGCTCACCGACAGCAAGGGACGAAAGGTGGATTTCCGCAACACGGTGGTGGTCATGACCAGCAATGTGGGCGCCCACAATATACGCAGCATGAACACACTGGGGTTTTCCAATACCAGTGACGAGAGCGGCATCGACTACGAGAAGATGAAGGACGACGTGCTGGACGCACTCAAAAAGAGCTTCCGGCCCGAGTTTTTGAACCGCCTCGACGAGATCATCGTATTCCACAGCCTGGACCGCTCCCAGCTCTCCCAGATCGTGGAACTGCTGCTCAAGGACGTGCAGAAGCGCCTCGCCGACCAGGCCATAGGCATCGAGGTCACCAAAGAGGCGAAGGAGCGGATCGTTACCGAGGGGACCGATCCCAAATACGGCGCGAGGCCCCTTAAGCGGGCGGTCCAAAAGATGGTGGAGGATCACCTGAGCGAGGCGATCCTCGCCGGCGATATCCGGGAAGGCCAGACGGTGCGGATCGACTACCGGGACGGGAAGATGGATGTGGAGCCCTTGGAGGAGAAAGCGACAAAATAAGTCACGAATTTGTGAATTATTTATGTACGGTATTGTAATCCACAATCGATTGGAGTACAATGGTAACACATTCGTAAAAATCATGTAATAAAAACGAAATACTAGAGGGCGCGCTCTTGGCGCGCCCTTTATTCGGGAGGCGGCGCAGTGATCAAAAAGGATATCGGCAAAAACAGGAAGAGACGGCAATTTGATGCAGCTAAGAAAAAGCCGATGCTGGGAGGGCTAAAGGTCAAAACCACCCGTACAAAGCCCGTGAAACCCGGCGGTCAGAGTGGGTCTCCCGTCCGCATAGGACTGCGGATGAACAAAAAGACGCTGGTGATAGCCGCGGGTGCCTTGGCATTGGTGATCCTGCTGGCGGTGGTGGTGCCCCCCGTGGTCCGGGGGATCGCCGCCAAGCGGCAGCAGCGGGAGGATGAATCCTACACCGTGGTCCACGCCACCCCCCTGCCCACCCCGACTCCGGACCCCGGCGCGCCCCCCGTCATCGATCTGTCGGAAGTGGTCCAGACGGTGCAGCTGGAAAGCGCCATGAACAGGATCAACGAGCCGACCCCTTGGGAAGAGGAACTGCTGTACAGCGCGGGGCAGTCCTCGGGGATCGACGAGATGATATTCACCAAGCTCTATACCTACAATATGCGCACCAAGGAGGAGACCGAACAGGCCCAGTCCGAGATCACCAACAAGAGCGGCCTGCCCGGGGAACTCTACGAGGCCCGGATGAACGACCACTGGATCGCCTGGCTGGACACCAACCAGGCGGGGACCAATGTGATCCACGGCAAGGACCGGCTGACCGGGGAGACATTCATCATCGAGGAATGCGCCCTGATCCGGCCCCAACTGCGGCTCTACGGCAATTACGTGGTCTATCTGATGCAGGAGAGCGCCGATCAGGACCTGCTGTATCTGTATGATCTTGCGAATAAAAAAGCCCTGCTGATCGATTCCTTCATCGATCCTACCTACGGGACATGCCCCCCCGCCATATACGGCGACACCGTGGTGTGGGCGGTCCCCAATACCGATGCGCCCGGGACCAGCCTATTGAAATGGCTGGACCTGTCAGCCGATCTCGACTTCAGCGCCGCGCCCAAGAACGCGGGGACCGTGCCCGAGGCGGAACAGCCCGACGATGCGGATGACACAAGCCCGGATACGGACGGGGACGAAGGAGACCCTGTGGATGCGGAAGGCCCCAGCGAGGAGGACGACCCCTATCTCAATAACGGGGGATTGATCGAGCCCGACCAGGCGTACGGGGAGACCATCGATCCCGGCAGTTTTGCGATCTATCCCGTAATGAACGGGAATATGATCGCCTATCTGGACAGCCTGGACCCCGCCAACGCCAAACTGATGATCCTGCCCAAGGGCGGCCAGCCCGTGACCGTGGCCCAGGGGGTGGGACGTGTATTCGATGTGGGCCAAGACTTCGTGGTCTATACCCAAAATGATGTGATCTATCTGTATTTCTGGGATCTGGAGCGCTACGCCCGATTGACCCCCGAGGGCCAGAAGGCTCTCTTAAGCAGGTCCTGCGTCAATGAACGCACCGTCATATGGTATGACGCCAACGACCCCAACAACAAGGGTGATACCGTATATATCAGTACGGTACAGACCCCCAGCGGGGACTTATTGGAGTATTAGAGACGACACAGCTCAGGGAGACCGCCGGTTTTCCTGGGCTTTTTACCATCACAGCAAATCTCTGGGGAGGTATCCTTGGCCAAACAAAAGACCCGGTATGTCTGCAATGAATGCGGCTATGAGTCGCTGAAATGGATGGGCCGCTGCCCCGGGTGCGACGCGTGGAATACCCTCACCGAGGAAGTGGTATCCGAGGCGCCCAAGCGCCGCACTGCCGTGCACACGGCCAGCGCGCCCCCGGCCCTGCTCTCTGAGATCGCCGCCCAGGATGAGATGCGGAAGCGCACCGGGCTAAGGGAACTGGACCGGGTACTGGGGGGCGGCATGGTCCCCGGCTCTCTGGTGCTGGTGGGGGGCGATCCGGGGATCGGCAAGTCCACGCTGCTATTGCAGGTATGCAGGGATCTCGCCGGGACGGACGCCCCGGTGCTCTATGTATCGGCGGAGGAGTCCGCCGCCCAGATCAAGATGCGGGCCGACCGGATGCAGGTGACGCCGGAGACCCTCTATCTCACCGCGGAAAACAATATGGAGGCGGCCTTCGATTATGTGCAGCGGTTACAGCCCCATGTGCTTATCATAGACAGCATCCAGACCATGTACACAAATCGGCTGACGGCAGCGCCCGGCAGCGTGAGCCAGGTCCGCGAAGCCACCGCCATGCTACTGGAATACGCCAAGAAAAGCGGCACCACCGTATTCATCGTGGGCCATGTGACCAAGCAGGGCTCCATCGCGGGACCGAGGGTGCTGGAGCATATGGTGGACACGGTGCTGTATTTTGAGGGGGACCACCACCACGCCTACCGGGTGCTCCGCGCGGTGAAAAACCGCTTCGGGTCCACCAATGAGATCGGCGTATTCGAGATGACGGACAGGGGGTTGCGAGAGATACCCAATCCCAGCGCCATGCTGCTGACCGGCCGGACGGTGGACGCCCCCGGCTCGGCGGTGATCTGCAGCATGGAGGGCAGCCGCCCGGTGCTGATGGAGGTCCAGGCCCTGGTAAGCCCCACGGCATTTGGGATGCCCCGGCGGATGGCCACGGGACTGGACCATAACCGGCTTAC
>ENA-ORCX01000555-ORCX01000555.1-marine-metagenome-genome-assembly--contig:-NODE-555-length-11840-cov-3.323472_pt1 | contig 11840 bp, 8 predicted proteins | sample MGYA00248630_ERZ508518 | MGnify/ENA primary metagenome ERZ508518 (study PRJEB26188, sample SAMN06268768) | marine metagenome | isolation source: Bioluminescent Bay, La Paraguera, Puerto Rico | place...
AGGCCTCCATGCGGCTACCATGATCATCTCTTTCCTCAGGATGATACACCTGACCATGCTCCCAGTCACGATTGATAAGAACAATGGCCTTACGTTGATCCGCATCAAGCTTTAGGGTATTACCGTCCTCACTCAACGAGACAACATAACTCATTTTACGCGGATGCTTATCCGTAGAGACAAACTCTACCAGTTTACTTTCTCCCGGATTAATATCAAAGGCAACAGGACGGTAGTGCTTACGCTTCCCGAAGAAAGCAACATACCCATCCTCAATAATCACAGTTACAGGATTCATCGGAAAGCTGCTGCACTGTGGCTGTACACCAGATTGATATTGAGGCATTGAGCGATAACTCTGTGTGTTTTTATTGCGCACACATATAGTAACATCCAAAGCCTCCATGCGGCTGCCATGATCATCTCTTTCCTCAGGATGATACACCTGACCATGCTCCCAGTCACGATTGATAAGAACGATTTCCTTACGTTGACCATCGTCTACCCTTAGGGTGTTCCCATCTTCACTCAAACTCATCCAAAATTTCGCCTTACGAAGGTGTTTTCCTACAGATCGAAACTCCACTTCTTTACGTTCACCACATGCAATATCAAACGCAACAGGTTCATAATGTTTTCGCTTTCCAAAAAAAGCGACATACCCACCTTCAATAATCACAGTTACCATATTATTTCCATACGGATTTCTTTGATATTGAGGAGATGGGCAGGATGAATCAAACGCTTCACCAGGCGGAATAGTTCTTACAGAAACATTAACCTGATTGGGACGCATATCGCTATTAGGATAATCTTGGCTCACAGTATAACTAGACCCATGCAACCAGCCTCCATTATCTATAACTACAGGCCTATTCGAATCCGCATCAAGATAGAGTCGTCCACCATTCCCCGTTAACCAGACAGTAAACCTCGTTTCTTCTGGAGAATCCTCCAGAGAACGAAAGACAACAGATTTACGCTCACCAGGAACAAGCCTCAAGTCAACAGGCTGAAATGATTTAGGAACCCCATGAAAACTAACCGTTCCATGAAAGATATGGAGAAGTAGAGTTTCACCATAATCCATAAAGCCTGCTTGAGAAGAGTCGCCATGAGAATGACGATAACCCACAAAATGCTTCTGAGCCCTCAATGGGAGAGCGCAAACAAACATCATTAAAATAAAGATACGAAGCTTCATACGTCACATAAAATGACATATTCCATAAAATGACGTCAAGCAGACGCCACCACCGTAACATTAGAACAATTCAAGAATTGATAGTCAAATGTAACATATCTTATTCAAGAACAAGAGTCAAACGTGCTATCTTTCATTCAAAAAAAAAGGAGATTATTTTTGCATAGATACCCAGGAAAAAGTTTGCTTCCCTACTCGGCTCAAAAAGATTTCGTCATTCATCCAATGCCCTTCCTCAGTAACAACCAGATTGTGAGGGATTTTTGCATCAAAAAGACCACGTGAAAAAGCCATACACCCTTTAGGTATCCAAGGATAATAATCATTTACCCCGGTATCAATATAGAGGTGATCAAATCTGGCATCCTGAGACAAATACTCTTCTATAAGTGCAGGCCAACCACCAAATCCATCATACCAAAGCTTTTGGATTTTTACATCCGCTTCACTTCCATCAAACGACGGAATATCTCCGTAAGGATAAGGCTTATGAGAGTTAGGCGCCATTGCCGCACCATAGGCTTTCAGGAAATAGTCATCCCAAGTAGGCATTGCATCAACCAAACCGTTGGCATCAAATAAACCAGGATCAACAGAATACACAGACCCAAACAGATCCGCATGTTTAAAACCAAGTTTTATAACTGCATACCCCCCCATCGAATGGCCACAAATAGCCCGATGTTTCGCATCCGCTTTAGTTCTGAAGTTGGAATCCACGTAATTGAGAACGTCCTGACAAACATACTCCTCCCAATCACCTATAACCTTGTTACTGGCAACAAAAGAACCTCCCAACGAATTGCGAATGGTAACACTCACCAAAATACAGGGATTTTCTTTCATTAATTCATCTACCGCAGACGCAATAAACTCTGTATCCGCACCACAACTGAAACCCGAAAAAAAGTAAACAACACCATACGTTTCCGATGAGCTTTCATAACCTGCAGGCAAATACACACACAAGGGCTGCATTTCATCATTCTCAATCAATGAACCTTGCAATGAAGGAGCGGGCACCTGAAACACATGATAAGAACAAGAAGTTAACTCAGTTGCAGATATCGAAACTGCAAAAAGGAATAACATACAGAGGTATAAGGATTTTTTCATAAGGTAATTATTATAGAACAACTTATAGCAAAAAATCAATTTCACTTTTTAAAAACAAAGATCCCTCCTCATTTTTAAAGTTCTCTAATTTTACTCACCTTCGAAAAGAGGCAAAACAAACCCGAAACGACTCCCATAGCCTTCTTTGCTCTCAGCAAAAACTTCCCCATCAAAACGCTGAATAATACGAGAGACAATAGAAAGCCCCAACCCCGTACTATCTGAACGAGATGTTAAACGACAAAACGGCTTAAAAAGTTTCTCTTGATTCTCTTCAGAAATCCCTTTCCCATTGTCCTTAACCCAGAACGCCACCTTTCCATCCTCTATAAGATCTGCACCAACTTCAATAACAGCAGGGCTTCCCCCATATTTAATCGCGTTACTAATATAATTGGCAAAGACTTCCTCAATCCAAGGTGAATAGGCCTTAACAACAGGCCATTCATCCTGTTGCAGGATCTTTGCTCCGCTCCTATCAATGAGAGTTTGTAATCTCGTTTTTACCTGAGTTAAAATAGACGAAATATCTAAAACCGCATAATTAACATCCGTACCATTTACACGAGCAAACAAAAGAAGTTCCTTAACAATGTTGGACAACTGAAGAGACGATTTATTGAGCAAAGCCAAACACTCCTTAACGTCATCCGGCAATTCCTCCTCCGACACCAACAACTCCGTCATCCCCTGAATCCCGGAAAGAGGATTTTGTAAATCGTGTGCAACTGTTTGCGCAAAAGCGTCTAACTCATGAATAATATACTCTTTCTCTTGTATTTCCTTCTCCAGTTTTTTTCGCAAATCAGATAATTCAAGTTGAGCTTTTACACGAGCAACGGCCTCCTCCCTCTGAATCGGTTTGGTTACAAAATCAACAGCCCCCGCATCAAAAGCCTTCACCTTACTCTGAACATCAGAAAGAGCAGTCATAAAAATAATAGGTACATCCTTACACGCATCAATTTCCTTTATCTTATGACACGCCTCATACCCATTGATTCCCGGCATCATAACATCCATCAAAATGACATCAGGGACAATAGTCCCTACCCTTTTCAAGGCCCGTTCTCCGCTGGTAGCAGTCAAAAAACGATACTTTTCAGAAGGAAAATACTCACTTAAAAGCTGTAAATTCGTGACTGTATCATCTACTGCCAATATGGTATGAATTTCCCCCATCTATGCCTCCATACTATTTACCAAATCAATTATTCGATCCTCATCAAATGAATTGGCAAGCTTTTTAAGCTTGTCGGAGAAGACCTTACAGTCGGCGGAATCCGAAACCAACTCTTCCGCCAAAGCAAAAATCCCCTGCATATCCCCCATTTCTGCGAATTCACGAATTTTTTTAAGTATTTCAGGATTCACGTACAAATCCTTACACTCACAAACAGCCTCATCATCATCATCATCCATTTTAACCTCTTTTGAAGAGCTGTAAATCCAAGGCAGTTTCATATGCTCCTTTAATGCCTCATATAAAGCGTACCGCTCAATAGGTTTGGGCAAAAAATCTTCAAAAACGTCTAAAGATTCCAACGTATAATAGTCACTTGAGACACTCGCTGAAATGGCAATAATGGGAATCTTTTTATACTCTTCTCTACGCCGGATAATTTTTACAAAATCAATTCCAGAAATATAGGGCATAACCAAATCGCACAGAATTAAATCAGGATGCATCTCCTGGCAGGCTCGAAGCGCATTATCGCCATCGTCAGCTTCACAAACATCAAAACCTATTTCTTCAAGAAGGGCCCTCAGAATATTTCGATTCTCAAGAATATCATCAACTACCAGTATTTTTTTTCGAGGTCCTTCGTAGCCGGATATTTCTCGAAGACCATCCGCATGTGCCAAAGGATCAGACCTATATGGCATAAGTAAAACAAAAGAGAAACAACTCCCTTCCCCCAGTTCACTGGTAACTTGCAAACGCCCTCCAAGCAACTTCACCATACGTGCGGCAAGAGAAAGCCCCAGTCCGGTTCCCGATTCTTCTATTCTCTGAGCAGAGCCTACCTGGAAAAACTCATGGAACAGTTGCTTTATATGCGATTTCCCAATTCCAATACCACTGTCAATCACTTCAAAACGCAAAAGAATCTTTTCCTCATCCTTTTCCAGAACTTTTAAAAGCAAACGAACAAAACCTGCTTTTGTATATTTGATAGCATTTCCTAAAAGATTCAGCATAATTTGCCGAAGCAGTCGCATATCAGAATACACCTGATGAGGTAAGGCATGAAACCCTTCCGTTTTCCAACTTAAATCAAGCCCCTTTTCATCCGCTTTGATTTGAAGCATGGATACAATTTCATGCATAAAATGCCTTAGACCAAACCAATCTTTTTCCACAGGCATTTTACCGGACTCAACCTTGGACAAATCCAAAATGTCATTAATCAAGGTAAGCAAGTGAACCCCACTGCTACGAATCGTTTGAATGCGGCGAGTATCTTCATCAGTAAAATAATCACTCCGTTCCAAAATTTGGGCATACCCAAGAATTCCATTTAAGGGAGTTCGAATTTCGTGACTCATATTCGCCAAAAAACGCCCCTTGGCCGCATTGGCATCATCCGCCCGTTTAACCTCTTTCGCCAGGCGTTGATTACTTTCCTCCAACTTCCCACGACTTTCGCTCAGCGAATCGACAACATCGCGATACTCCAACGCCATACTAAATGCAATCGCAGCCGACTTTAATAAGGTTTTTTCGACATTAGTCCATACATGCTTTTCTTTCTGACGCCCAACCAACAAAAAACCTAAAAGCTCCTCCCTTAACAACAGAGGAACCACCAGATAGTAAGTCGAGTTGGAAATATTTCCCAGAAAATCACGATAGTCCAGCAGCTCCAATGTATCCATTTCAAGGCAGTCTCCTCCCTCAAGCTTCTGGTAAAAAGCACTTCTATAATTCAAGTAAACACCTTCATCGATATCGTTCGCAAGGTTGACAACACCTGAATCATTATACTCCCCAACAATAGAAACCTTATTATCTCCCCAACGGATAAGACGCATCAAGTCTACCTTCAAAGATTCGGACAAAATCTTCAATGCATTGTAGACGGAATCTTTCAGCGATACCTCAACATCCATCAAAACACGTTGAGATTCAGTTAACGCAGTTAATAAAACATCTCGCCTCAACAACCTTTCCTCATTCAACTTGCGCTCATTAATATCGCTCATCATGACGAGAGATCCATGAAACACTCCTTCATCATTTCTTACAGCCACTCCGGTAATATGCACCCAGACATCACCTCTATCATAAGTAGCCATAAGAGCATCGTAGCTACCCACTTTCCCTTGCTTGCGTTCTTCAAACTTACGAAGCCAGAGAGACTTCATTTTAGGGTGTACACTATCGGCAAGGGGAACACCGACTATTTTCTCCAGAGGAAGTCCGATTAGCTTTGAATAATGCGGGTTTGCATATGTAGTAACTCCCTCTTTATCCACAAAGACAATAGCCTCCTGGGCAATAGTAAGAATACTACGGTATAATTCTTCGCTCTTTTTTAAGGCCATCTCGGCCTCTTTTCTTTTTGTGATATCTGTGGATAAACCTATGTAGTGTTTCAGCTTACCATTCTTTGAAAAAAACGGAGTTACCTTTATTTCTACCCAATACGGTTCACCCGTTTTCTTATAGTTGATTAATTCAGCCGTAAACGGTTTTTGAGCAAGAAGCGAACAACGTATTTCATCCACCGTACGAGGATCTGTTAAAGCCCCCTGTAAAAAATCCCCGGGAACACGCCCTTTAACCTCAGATAATTCATATCCGGTTAAAACAGAAAAAGAGTGATTTACCCAAGTAATACAACGCTTTGCATCAGTTATAACAACGCTGCTTCCGGTGTAGTTGGCCACTAACGATAGTTGCCTCAACCTTTCCTCATCTATGCTATTAGGACATACTAAAACAGTAAATATATGGTACAATTTTTCTTCTTGATACACAGAAGTAATATACAAAAAAGCTGGGAGCAAGTTATCCTTTATCAGAAAATCCCAGTGAATCTTACGTTTCCCAGCATCCTCCATACTTACAAGAAGATAATGGAGCTTATCCTTTGACGGAACTTCATCAGACTGAATTTCAGGAGAAAAATCGAGGATCGTGTGAGATATAACCTCTTCCTTGGATTCAACATCAAAAAAAGTCACCGCCGAATCGTTGCACCTCTTGATTTCTCCCTCACAAATTAGTAATACCGGAAACTGACAATAGTCAGTAGAGTGCCCGTAAACATTCAGTTCTTCAGAATAAGTCGTATCATCTAAGAATGCCTTTTCCTCTATTTGATTCTTCAACGAACTAATTTCAGCTAAGGCTTCCTGATATAAACGCTTATAATCTTTTTCAGAAGAATCCATCACGTATTATAATGAAGTAATATAATACATACATTATCAATTTATAACAAGGTTTCAAATAGTGCTTTTAAAATTATGCAGAATACCTTAATTCCACAGAAATAATGCACTTGCCCTTACTGTAAAAACACTTACGCTACCGCATCATGGACGTTATGGATCCCTCGGAAGAACAAATAACTACGCAATTACCAACATCCTCCGATAAAAAAAGTATCATATTTGGAGTCGTTGGTGTACTGGGTCTTATATTCGGAGTTACTGGCATAATCATGGCCAACTCCGCAAAAAAAGAGCTTGATAGCTTCCGTGCGGAAATCACGGCACGTCCAGATAAAACCGCTGTTTTTGAAGAACGTATCGTAAAGATCGAAGAGAAGCTGGACCGTAATGCCAAAACAGATGTTAATTTTGATCGAGCCATTCGTGACCTTAAAAAATTACCATCCCGCACCGAATTGACAAAGACATTTAACGATGTTGCCAGTCAGATAAAAGACAATCGGGAACAGATCAATAAGATTGCTGACGCAATCAAAAAGGTAAATTCCAGAGGGTCCTCAAAAGCGACTTACACCACGACAAAAAAAGAGACTCCCAAAGCATCTAAATCCACAGAGACCCCTACAGAAGAAGGAATCTATATCATTCAACCGAATGATATGCTTGGGAAGATCGCCACAAAATTTAATACGACTGTAGACAAGATCCTCCAGGCAAACCCCGGGATAAATCCACGCAGATTGCAAATCGGTCAGAGAATCCTCATCCCCAGCGAATAAATCCCACAGCACCCCTATGAAACCATCCAAGTGGGAAATCCTGTCTAAAAAAACGATAGGCAGTTATCCTGTATTCAGCATACAGGAGCGCGTTTGCCAGCACCCAATAAGAAAAACCAAAGCAAACTTTTATATCGCTGAAGGATTTGATTGGGCATTGGCTATTGCCGAAACCCCAGACGGGAAACTCATCTTCATAAATCAATACAGATTTGGAATTGATGATTTCTCATGGGAATTCCCCGCAGGCTGTATAGAAAAAGGCGAAGATCCTGTTCATGCAGCACAGCGCGAGTTACTCGAAGAAACTGGCTACAAAGGTTGTGAAGCTCTGTTATTGGGCCAATGCAAACCGAACCCTGCCCTACAAAACAATACTTGTTATTTTGTATTCATCAAAGGGGCAATCCCTTCGATAGAGGGAACCAACTGGGATCCTGTTGAAGAAATAGAAGTTAGCACGAACTCGATAGAGGAAATAGAACAAATGATAGATAGAGGCGATGCACCTCATTCAATCAATTACGCTGCTATTTATTACTATAACAAACATAAAAAAAACTCGAAGATCTAAACCTTCGAGTTTTTTAATAAAGACTTTGTGTCCTCTTAACGAGTAGCCTTACGCTTGCTCTTCAAGTGGCGGCCGTAAGCAATGATCTGGAAACGATCAATCTCAAAGTTTTCCGGCAATTGAAGATCAAACCCATCAAGATTAGGCTCAATATTGTAAACGCTATCATTCTTTTCATCGATGAAAAGATGTGGAACACGATCTGAAGGAGGCTGGTAACGTGGAGCCTGACCTGGAAGATCTACTGTGTCCAATTCACCTTTTTCCACCATTGTCTTGATGTTACGATAAACCGTTGCAATACCCAAATTTGGAACTTCCTTACTGGCAAGATCCAAAATTTCTTTAGGGCCAAGCGGACGGCCTGCTGAATCTAATGCACGCTTAATTGCGTGACGTTGTTTTGTATCGCGGAATAATTTCTTGTTCATAGGAAATATGTTATATTTTTATGTGATCCTGATGTAGAAATCAGCCTTAATTACTGATTTGTCAATCGCAATTCGGATTAAATCTAAATTTATTTATAAAAAATAAAGACTTCACCCCCTTTTAAGTGAATTTGATAAGGAGAAACTACCCTAAAACCACTTAAAATCCATTACAGAGAAATACATTATCCTATTAATCATGTACTTACAAACCCAATCATACAGTAAAGTAAAAATAATACAAACTTAACATAGATTATTTCATCTTCTATGGAAAGAAAAATGAAATATTACTTTTACCATTTTGTCACATGAACAACCATAAGCGCGAAGATATAACATTGAGAAACAAGAACATCCACACCCATTATTATGCATATTTATGCTCTGTTATGCAAACCACGTTTACTTCAAAAGTCCGGGAGTAAGCATCCACTTTACTTGCCACAAAAATTTACGATACTGCAAAGCTAAAACGGATCCTTTTTTCAAATGAAACATAGCCCATGCAGGATCTCCGTGTAGAAGTTCCAATGCGAGATGCTCCAAATGAGGCTGATGTCCAACAATCAACAAATTACAATCAGACTTCCCAATCAAGGGTATCAGATGTTCCACAGAATGATTTGGTTCAAGATCAATACATTCCTTCATGACAACGTCTAACTGAACCCTCTGAACAAATCCATGAGCCGTTTCCTTAGCACGCAAAAATGGACTATACCAAACTTCATCAACCCTAAAGGACTTACGCTGCTTCAAAAAATCAGCCATGTGAGCCACCTGAGAGTGGCCTTTGGGACTCAAAGGTCTATCAACATCACAATATCCATCAAGGGCATCAGCATGCCGGTACAAGTAGACGTTCATATACAAAAAAAGCACATATAATGTAATTAACAAATAAGCTGGTATGTTTAAAAACTACTCAAAACGCAGTGCCTCGACGGGATCAAGCTGAGAAGCTTTCCATGCAGGATACATCCCAAAACCTATTCCAATAACAGAACAAACTACGACGGCTACAATAGCCCAAAACATGGGGAATACGGGTTCTACATTCATCATTCCAGCAATCAAATTGCCAACAACAATCCCCAACAAAATCCCTATAAAAGCACCCAGTTCAGAAAGAAATACAGACTCCAGGAGGAATTGCTTCAAAACATCGATACTACGCGCCCCAAGACTTTTTCGAATCCCAATTTCACGGGTTCGCTCAGTCACAGAAACCAGCATAATATTCATGATGCCTACACCAGCCGTCAGTAATGCAATCATACTGATCAGAAGCCCTGCAGAACCGATAATTCGAGCAATTTTATTAAATGACTCCTGTATAGAGTCGTTTGTATCCAAAGAAAAATCATTTCCATCTTCTGGATCCAAACCACGAACAAGGCGCATCGTGCCAATCGCGTGATCAATACTAGCGGCAAAAACTTCTGCATTTGGAGAGATTACAGAGATATCAAGATCTTCTTGATTTTGTGAAAAATCATTCAAGAAACGAGTCACTGGCATAAAGATAAAGATATCCTGGCTTTGCCCAAAAATCTCACCTCTGGGAGCCAAAACACCTACAACGGTATAACGATGGCCTAAGACACGGATTTCTTCACCAACAGGATCCCTGTCAGGGAATAACTTTTGTGCTGGATCAGCCCCCAAGATAACGACAGATGTGTTAAAAGTAACATCATTGGAACTTAGATTACGGCCTAAGGCTACCTTATAATTATAAGCACGAAGACTGTTTTCATTCCCACCTACCACATAGACATTCGGAGATGTCTTACGATCTTCAAATTGAAGACGAACACTACCATAACCATCATTTACTGAAATCGTATAACCACGCTCCTCCATCAATTTCTTAAAGCGCATGGCTTGAGGAAACGTAACCTTTGGTCGATGCCTGTAATTCCACCAACCATCACCATTAACCATCATAGAAGGAAAGCGGCTTATTTTAAATGAATTAGACCCCATAAATGCCATCTCATTGCTAATGCTGCTACGGATAGCACTCAACGCAGTCATCGTTCCAACAACAGAGAAAACGCCAATGGTAATTCCAAGAATAGTTAAAGAAGATCGAATTTTGTTTGATCTTAAAGAAACGGTTGCCAAACGTAAGATATCACTCAGGCGAACATAACGGTGTTTTTTGGTATTATTTTTCATTTGGGATAAGGAGTAGGAATAAAAAATCACTCAAAACGAAGTGCTTCAACAGGATCTAAGCGAGCAGCCTTCCAAGCGGGGTAGATGCCAAAACCAATTCCAATACCAGAGCACACAAGAACAGCTACAACAGCCCAAAAAACAGGAATTACAGCACTTACCCCCATCGTAGCGGCAACAAGGTTCCCCACTAATATACCCAAGAGAATACCTAATGCAGCTCCAAGCTCTGAGAGAAATACTGATTCCAGCAAAAATTGCTTCAAAACATCAATCCCACGTGCCCCTAAGCTCTTCCGAATACCGATTTCACGAGTCCGCTCAGTCACAGAGACCAGCATGATATTCATAATTCCAACACCAGCCGTAATGAGAGCAATGACACTGATAAGCAATCCCGCAGAACCAACAATGCGCGTAATCTTAGCAAACGCATTTTGCACAACTTGATTTGTTTCAATCTCGAAGTTATTGCCTTCTTCTGGATCAAGGCCACGAACGATACGAAATGCTCCAATCGCAATCTGCTTGGTATGTTCAACATCTTCAATCGAAGGAGCAATAACCTGAACCGTGAAAGATAATTTCCAATCACGTGTAATATCTCTCATGAAACGCGTTGCCGGAATACACGCCATGTTATCTTTATTTTGCCCAAATGCCTCTCCCATTTTTTTCACAACACCAATAACAGTATAGTGGTGCCCCTCAATGCTAAGTTCTTGGCCAAGAGGATCGCGGTCATAAAAGAGTTTTTCTACAACTCCCTGACCGATCACAACAACAGAACGATTCATCAGCAAATCCTGTGCACTCAGATCTCGACCCCTCTCAACATTTCTAGAATAAGCCTGCAACGTATATTCCCCAGACCCCCAAAGCCTAATATTAGGAGATGTTTTTCTCTCACCTGAATAAACACGCAGTGTTTTCTGTGTATTCATACTGGTTTTAATCCCCTTCTCTTCCATCAAATTACGAAAGCGTTTCACCTCATTATAATTGATTTCGGGCCTATTATTATACTGTCTCCACTGATCATTAATCATAACCGACGGATACTTGGCAATACGCATAACATTGGGCTGAATAAAACTGAGGCCATCCTCAATACTACTGTTAATGGCACTTAAGGCCGTCATGGT
>ENA-ORCX01000558-ORCX01000558.1-marine-metagenome-genome-assembly--contig:-NODE-558-length-11772-cov-3.231637_pt1 | contig 11772 bp, 8 predicted proteins | sample MGYA00248630_ERZ508518 | MGnify/ENA primary metagenome ERZ508518 (study PRJEB26188, sample SAMN06268768) | marine metagenome | isolation source: Bioluminescent Bay, La Paraguera, Puerto Rico | place...
GTCATCGACGAGATGTTTCGCGGGACAAACGCCGTGGACCGCATCCACGCCTCCACGGAGGTGCTCTGTTACCTGGCGCAGCACAACGCCCTCCCCCTCATCGCCACCCATGATATGCAGCTTGTCCCCCGTCTGGCGGAGTATGCGCAGTATTATTTCACCGAGGACATCTCGGAGGAGGGAGATCTGACCTACGACTATCGCATCCGGAGGGGCATCGCCCCCAGCCGCAACGCCATCAAGATACTGGAGCGCCTGGGGTATCCCCGGCAGATCATCGAAGGCGTCCACGCCCAGACCGAGTAGATCTATTCACTGGCCCGTCCTTTTCTCTTCTTTATGACCTTGACATATATGAGGCTTATCAGCAGCGCGATCCCCCCGTACCCCACCAGGGGATAGAGGTATTTGACCAGATTGGAAAACCCCACCTGGCTGGCCGCGAATGCCGCTGCCGTGATGCCTATGACCATCCATCTGACCTTCTTTCGAGGGGTGTCTTCCCCAGTGAGTCTGGATACAAATCCGAAGAGAGACCCCACTGATGTGGAATAAATCTCCGCGATCAATACGATGGCGTAAAAGAACTGCAGCGCCTTGGAGATGCTCCCGGCGATATAGATCATGGGGACCTCCAGGGCGGCCACATCGGCCATATTGCCCGACAGTGCCAGATAGATGAATATCGAGCTGATACCTAAGCCCAGGCCCCCCAGCATGGCCCCGTGGCGGATCGCCTTCTCGTCCCGGGCCGCCACCCCCAGGGGGCCCAGTACCGCCACCGATATCACCGTATTGTAGGATACATACAGAATGGCGGACAACGCCCAATTGGTGATCAACGCGCTCCCCTCGGTGACGGGGGTGGTGGCGGAGAGGTCGGGGGGCGTACGGACAATGGCGAAAATAGTGGTCCCCAGGACCGCCGCGATCAAAAAAGGCACGATCAGGCTGATGGAATTGATGACCCCCTCAAATCCAGACAGCACGGTGACAGCGGTAAAGAGCGCCATCAGTATATTGCCCAGGATGGGCGGCAGATGAAATTGCTCCAGAAACAACGCCCCGGTCCCCGCGATCATCGCGGTCAGTGCCCCAAAGAGAAAGAAATTGATGATCCAGTCGATGGCGGTGCCTATAAATCTGCCCCCGGTATAGCGCAGTATCTCCCGGTGGGAACGGGCCCGCAGTTCTTTTCCCAAATCCATGATGATATGCCCGAATACGATAAATAGGACGGTGGTCAGTATCAGCCCGCCCAATCCCAGGGAACCAAACCGGGAGAAGAACTGCAGCACCTCCTGACCGGTGGCGAATCCCGCCCCGACGATCACCCCGATATAGGTGGCGGCGACTTTGAGTGTGGAGACCCCTCTCTTTGGCATGGCAGCACCTCCCTATCCTATAGCCTATTGTATCCAGAGGAGCACCTTTCACGCAGCCACTGGAGGTAGGTGCGCTTTTTTTCATTTCCCTGCCTGTGGTTTAGAAAAAAATAATCATGGAAATACTCTTTAATGAAAGGTTATGAGAGCCGGCAAGGGCTCCGGATATGCTTCTACTGCGGTACAGCTGGCATCGGACATATCGATACCCCCGCCGGCGCCGTCTGGCTCCCCCTGACCGAGCTGCTGACGGCCCGATAGCGGTATCGCAAGGCACGGCCAGTTCCTCGCCGCCGCCTTAAAACGCCATATTTTTCATTTGCATGATTGAAGCTTCTTGTTTTAATTTGATACGCCAAGGCCGGCAACCGAACCGTGCGGTTCACCCCGCCGACGCTCTTCGCTGCAGCCGAAATTCCTTGGGGGTCTGCCCCTCCCGCTTCTTGAAAAGATAACTCAGGTAATTGGGCTCATTGTACCCCACGGCAAAAGCGATATTGACCAGCTTCTCGTCGGTCGCCTGGAGCATCTCCTTGACCCTCTCCATCCGCACCCCCGTCAGGTAATCAATGAAAGTCACCCCCATCTCCTGGGAGAATATCGTGCTGAGATGGGTGGGACTCAGGGCCACATAGGCAGCCACCGTATTTAGAGAGATATCGGGATTATTGTAGTTTTCATGGATATATTCACAGGCCCGGCGCACCAGCTTCATGTGGTGGCTGCTATTGCCAGAGTCCCGAAGCTCGATGGTCTTCATGCAGATATCGGTGGCGAGCCCGTTGAATTCCTCGGTGGACATGGCGGACTGAAATACCTGCCGCAGATCCACAAAATGCCCCGCCACCTCGCCGGGGTCCGCCTCGGGATTAAAATTGCGGATGATCCGCATGGCGGTATTGGTCAGGTCCATCAGTATATAATACCGGTACAATACGCTCTGCATCTCATCGCTGTCCAGGTTTTGGGTGAACTCATCCACAATGGCGGCCACATCCTCTCTGACCGCAAACTTGAGCTTGTTCTCGATATTGACATGAAAGAAACTATCGGCAGAGGCGGCGACAGAATGATCGATCTGCTCGATATCTCCGGCGCAGAATATCCTGCCCCGGTTGACCCCGCCGAATGTCTTCATGAGGATGCCCGCCTCGTGAAACGCGTCCTGAATCCCGACGATACGATTCACCACCCCGCTGATGCTGACGGTCAGCAGGGTGTTGCCGTCGTCTTCCAGCTCGTGCTTCAGTGTCTGTGCCCTGTGATAGGCCTTCTCGGTAACATCGATGTCGGTATCCCCCTTGACCAGCAGTATGATATTCTCCACGCCGCTGAAGAAATACAGCACATCGGTATCCTCGCTGAGGGCAAATTTCACTTTGGAGACGACGGTCTGGCGGTTGGGATACCCCGCCCGTCCCTCATACCGGCAAAAGAGCGCCACATATCGCTTGGCCAATAGCTCCACACTTAGAGCCTCCGCCTTTTTCAGCGCCGCGTCGGCGGTGAGCTCCCCGCCGCAGAGTTGCTCCAGCAGAGAGCTTAGCAATGCGTCTTTGACCACCGCTTTGTCGGAAGTCTCTCTCATAAATGAAACGCTGTTGCGCTTGTGTTCCTCGATCTGCTCACTTGCTTTATGCAGGGCGGAAAATAAATCCATAGCCGCCACGGGTTTTAGCAGATACTGGTCCACCCCGATACAGATGGCCTCCCGGGCCAGCTCAAATTCATCGTATCCGCTGACGATGATCACCCGCAGCCATGGGATGATGGCCTTGGCGTGCCGGGCGAGCTCCAGTCCGTCCATGAAGGGCATCTTGATATCGGTGATGAGTATATCGGGTTTCAGGTCCTGTATGATGGCGAGCGCCAGTTCCCCGTCCCCCGCTTCTCCGCAGCAGGTATAGGGTTCGTCGCCTCGCTCGATGGTATTTCGTATGTTCTGCCGGATCAGAGGCTCATCCTCCACCAGGAAAACCCTATACATCTTGCACCGCTCCTTCAGCCGTATTCCCCACCTGCACCGGGATATAGGAGGTTATTTTGGGCAGCCGCAGGGTGACCTTGCTCCCCTTTTGGTACTCGCTCTCCACCGTCAATCCGTCGTCGATCTCGTAATAAAGCTGTATGCGCTTAAACACATTGTACAGGCCAAATCCCATCTCGGGATTGGTCACATCGTAGTGGGACAGGTTCTCCCGCAGCTTCGCCAGTTCCTCCTGTTTCATCCCGAGCCCGTTGTCCTCCACCGTAAACACCAAGCAGTTTTCCTGCTTTTTCCCCGTCAGCCTGACGCATCCGCCCCGGCGGGTCTTCTTGATCCCGTGATAGATGGCGTTCTCCACCAGGGGCTGCAATAAAATCTTTAGCATGGACTCCGTGAGGATGTCTTCCGTTATGTCGATCTCATACTCCAGGATGGCGCCGTAGCGCATCTTCTGGATGGCGAGATAGCTCTCCACATGGGACCTCTCCTCCGCCACCGACACCCAGTCCCGCCCTTTATTGAGGGACAGGCGAAAGAAATTGGACAGGGCCAGGGTGGTCTTTACGACCTCTTCGTTCTGGCCGTCCTGGGCCAGGGAGAGGATGGTATCCAGGGTATTGTACATGAAATGCGGGGCGATCTGGGCCTGCAGGGCCTTCATCTCCGCCTTCTGGAGGTGCTGCTGCTTCTGCATATTCTGCTCGATCAGTTCTCCCAGCTTTTCCGCCATGGTATTGAGACTGTCGGTAAGCTCGTCCAGTTCGCTGATTTCGGGCTTTTTGACCCGGATCGACAGGTCGCCCCGGGCGATCTGGGAGGCCATGGTCTTCAGGCGAAAAATGGGATGACTGATGCTGCGATTGAGCTGCCTGTAATTGCGGAACAAAAACGCCAGTATGGACACGAAAAGGGCGATCTGGAAAAAGGTCATGAAGTCCAGGGACCGCTGTATCCGCGTATTCTGTATGTGGGCGATCTCCATCTCCGCCGCTACGAATTTCTGGAGGACATCGTACAGATTGTCACCGACCAGGCTGATCTCGCCCAGGATGATCTCATTGTCGTGGACGGGCCGGCTGTTGACGATATTGTCGCCGATCTCGTCCACATAGCTCTCCAGGGTCTCCAGGGTATTGCGGGCGACTTCGATCAGGTAGCTGTTGTCCCCGCTGTTGGCGTTTTTCTCCAGCTCGTCCAGGCGGCTCCTGATCCTGCCGATCAGATCGTACTGGGTATTGTCTTCAAACTTGGACTTGCCGGCCACCACATACCAGATGGTGGGATATATCTCCTCCTGGACTACACTGGACAGACTGTTGGCGCTGTATACATTCTCGATGATCCGCTCATACTGGTTCAGCGTCAGATTGTAGTACAGAGTATTGATCATGAAGGGGACGAGGGTGGCCAGTATGATGACCACATTCGTCATCTGCAGTGTCTTCCGTATACTCTTGGTGCGCACTCTTTTCTTGCCTTTCCCCCCGATTGCAAACACCTCCCCCGGTTGCATGCTCACCGGCTACATATTGCGTATCGTGGATCTCGTCGACCTTTCGCAGCATGTAGCTGGCGGAGCAATATGCCGTCAATATCCTCTGTCAGCAATCGTACTAAGGTCGGTATATTCGTCAAACACCTGCTCAGGTATGTATATGATCTTTTGCACATCTTCCCCCGCGGCGATCCTCTTGGCCAGATCCATCACCTGGGGGCCGCTGTTGGGATTGCACTCGATGACACAGTTGACGCTCCCATCCTTGAGATAATCGATGATCCGCTGGGTGGCGTCCACCGATATGATGACGATATCCTCGCCGGGCTCGATCCCCTGCTCCTGCATCACCTCGATGGCGCCGAAGGTCATGTCATCATTGTGGGAATACAGCACATCGATCTGATCGGGATCGAAGGATTGGAGGACCTGCCGCATGATCTCCTGGCCCTTGCTGAGCATAAAATCGCCGTCCTCGCTGAATATGACTTGAAATCTGGGATCGGCGGATATGACATCTATGAATCCCTCATGCCGTCCGATGGCCGGGGTGGAATCCACGGTGCCTGCGATCTCCACGATATTGATCGTGTGGTTTACGTCCTTGTATTTCTTCAGGAGAAACTCTCCGGCGCGGCGCCCCTCCAGATAGAAATCCGAGATGATGGCGGCCCGGTAGAGACTGTCGTCTTTCGTATCGATCATCCGATCGACGATGATCACGGGGATACCCGCCGCCTTGGCCTCCCCCAGCACCGTATCCCAGCCTGTCTCCACCAGGGGAGAAAAGGCGATCACATCCACCTTGTAAGCGATGAAGGAACGGAGGGCCTTGATCTGATTCTCCGGCTTCTGCATGGCGTCGTCAAACATGATCTGGACGCCCGCCTCCTTGGCGGCGTCGATGATGGAGCGGCTGTTTTGGGTCCGCCAGGTGCTCTCGTCACCCAGCTGGGAGTACCCCAGTACGATGGGTTTCTGGACAGACTCTTTTGTTTTGCCGGCGCAGCCGCAGACAAATACACAGACGACACATAGAAACAAAATAAGACGGATCGATTTGCTCACCCGGCAAGCCCCCTCATAGGATGTCTACCTATATTATGCAAAATACGTATAAGATACCCTTACTCTACTACAAACGGTGTACAACCGTAAACACAAAGGCGTCCATAACGAAAGATATTATGGGTTTTGCATAAAAAAATGTAGGAATATATATATATCTGTGCATACCCCATAAAAGATCAAAACAAAACCGGAAGGATATACATAGAACCTCCGCCGTCATCCTTCTATGCTAAAAGACAGAGACACTTCCGTCTCAGATTTTTTAATCAATAGGAGGAGAAAAGATGAAGAAATCACTCAAAGTCATCAGCATCCTGTGCGTGTTCGCGCTGCTCTTGATGGCGGCCGCCTGCTCCCAGCAGCCCGCCGCGGACCAGCCCGCCGAGCCCGATACAGCCGACGAGGCCCCGGCGGACGAAGCTCCGGCCGAAGCCGGCGGCGAGCTGATCACCGTGGGATTTGCCCAGTGCAAAGCGGACGAATCCGACTGGCGTATGGCGAACACCGCCTCTATGCAGGAAACCTTCAGCGAAGAGAACGGCTATACGCTGATTCTCGCCGACTCCAACAATGACGCCGCCAAGCAGGTGGCCGACGTGCAGGGATTTATCGATCAGGAAGTTGACTACATCGTGATCGCCGCCGTCAATATGGATGGCTGGGACACCGTGCTGGCAAACGCCAAAGATGCCGGCATACCCGTGATTTTGATGGACCGCACCATCAACGCCAGCGAAGACCTCTACACCTGCTGGGTCGGTTCCGACTTCAAGGCCGAGGGCGTGAAGGCCACCGACTGGATCGCCACGCGGTTCACCGATGATGAGCAGGTCGACATCGTCAACCTGCAGGGACAGCTGGGTGCGTCCGCTCAGGTAGGCCGCAGCGAAGCCCTCGACGATGCCATCGCCGCACACAGCAACTGGAGTCTGCTTGCCCGCCAGACGGGTGAATGGAGCACCGACACGGCAAAAGAAATCATGGCTTCCTGGGTCCAGCAGTATGGCGACGAGATCGATGTCGTCTATGCCGAAAACGACAATATGGCGGACGGTGCCATCCAGGCTCTCGAAGAGGCCGGCCTGCCGGTTGGCGGAGATGACGGCATCGCCATCATTTCTTTCGACGCGAACAGGGCGTATCTCCAGATGACCCTGGAAGGCAAGATCAACTGCAATGTCGAATGCAATCCCCTCCATGGACCCAAGGTCGCTGAGATCATCGAGACCATCGAAGGCGGCGGGTCACCTGAAAAGATCGAGGTCGTGGACGAGGCGGCATTCTATTATGACACCATTACACAGGAGATCGTGGACGCTCGCGCGTATTAATCCGCAAGAGATCATACAAACGGGATTTTCAGTGTAAACCCGCAACCGGAATTTGGTTCGGGGAGATTGCAAAAATCTCCTCGGACCAAAATTAATTAATGAATTAGGGTGGCGTTATTATATGAACACAACCAAGCACAAACAGAACAGCCCCTACCTGATGATGAACGATATTGGAAAGTCGTTTCCCGGCGTCCGCGCACTCGATCACGTTGATTTCAGGCTGCGCAGCGGCGATATACACGCGCTCATGGGAGAAAACGGCGCCGGAAAGTCCACGCTGGTGAAGGTGCTGACCGGGGTTTTCTCCATGGACGAGGGAAGCGTCATACTGGATGGAGATCCTGTATCGATACGTTCCCCGCAGGATGCGCAGAAGCACAGGATCAGCACCGTCTATCAAGAAGTGAATCTATGTCCGAATATCACAGTGGCGGAGAACCTGTTTCTGGGACGCGAGCCCCGTTCCATGGGCTTGATTGACTGGAAGCAGATGAATATCAAAGCCGCGGAATTGCTGCATGAGCTCAATATCGCGGCGGCTCCGACGGCCCAGTTAGACAGCTACTCGATCGCGATCCAGCAGATGATCGCCATCGCCCGCGCGGTGAATACGGAATGCAGAATCCTGATACTGGATGAGCCCACCTCGTCCCTTGACGCCGACGAAGTGGAGAAGCTCTTTTCGCTCATGCACCAGCTCAAGACCACCGGCGTGGGGATCATCTTCATCACCCATTTTATAGAGCAGGTGTATGAGGTCTGCGACCGCATCACGGTGCTCCGCAACGGAAAACTGGTTGGGGAATATGAAGTGGAAAACTTACCGCGCCTTCAGCTTGTGACAAAGATGATGGGCAAGGAGATCGAAAACCTGTCCGAACTCGATGTCGACCGGGACGAGTCAAGGTTTGCGGGGGAGGTGCCGATCATAGAGGCCCGCGGATTGTCGAGCGGTGCGTCCAAGGTGGCCCCATTTGATCTGAAGATGTACGCTAGCGAAGTTGTGGGCTTCGCCGGTCTCTTGGGGTCCGGCCGCAGCGAGCTGGTGCGGACGATATATGGCGCCGACAAAGCGACGCAAGGTCAACTGTCCATAAAAGGAAAAAGCGTGAAGATAAAGAACCCCCTGGACGCAATGAAAAAAGGGATGGCGTATCTGCCGGAGGACAGAAAAGATGATGGTATTTTTGAGGACCTGTCGGTGCGGGAAAACATCATCATAGCCCTTCAGGCAAAGCACGGGATGTTCAAGCGCATGACCCGAAAGGAAATGGAGGCCTACGCCGACGAATACATCAAGCTGCTCAGCATCAAAACCCCAAATATCGAGACGCCCATCAAGACGCTATCCGGCGGCAATCAGCAAAAGGTCATACTGGCGCGCTGGCTGCTGACCAATCCGGAGTTTATGATACTGGACGAACCGACCCGGGGAATCGATGTCGGCACCAAAACCGAAATACAGAAACTGATCCTAAAGCTCGCGGGAGAAGGCAAGAGCGTAGCGTTTATTTCCTCGGAGATAGACGAAATGCTCAGGACCTGCTCGCGGATGGTGGTCATGCGAGACCGGCAAAAGGTCGGGGAGCTGACCCAGAACCAACTGAATCAGAATACAATCATGCGGACAATAGCGGGAGGTGAGGGAAACGATGCGTAATACCGAAATCAAGCCAGTCAAGATTGATTCGGAGCCTTTCTTCAAGCGGCTGTTGAGTCACCGGCTTACATTCTCATTGGTGGTCTTGCTCGTCGTGGTGGTCCAGAATATTATCACGACACCGGATTTCTTCAAGATTTCTATGACCAACGGCCTGATCTCAGGGTATATACCCAATATACTGGACGAGGCCAGCGAGCTCGTGATCGTCACACTGGGTATGACGCTGGTGATAGCGGTATCCGGGGGCGTGGACCTAAGCGTCGGCGCCATTATGGCCATCGCGGCCAGCTTCTGCGGACTGCTGCTAAACGGCGCGGAATACAGAACGGATGTGTTTCACAATCCATATATTTTGGCGCTGTTTGTCGGACTGCTGGGCGGTGGGCTGTGCGGCGTCTTCAATGGCTTCTTGGTGTCGCGCTTGAAGATCCAGCCGATGATCGCCACCCTCATCCTGTTCACTGCGGGCCGTTCGATCGCCAAGCAGATCACCCATGGACAAACCATTTATATCATGAATCCGGTGTATAAATGGCTGGGGGTGCAGATACCCGGCGTACCGATCCGGACGACCATCCTCATCAGCATCGCGATCATCATACTCGTTACATTGGTCACGAAACTGACCAGTCTGGGCCTGTACATCCAGAGTGTGGGGATCAACGGCTCGGCATCCCGTCTGGTGGGGCTCAATTCCCGCGCCATCAAATTCATGGCATTTGTGATCTGCGGCGTATTGGCGGGAGCGGCGGGACTGGTGGGCTCCAGCAGCGTAGGAAGCGTGAATTCCGGAGAGCTGGGCCTGAGTATCGAGATGGACGCCATATTGGCGGTGGCTCTGGGCGGCAACGACTTGTTTGGCGGCAAATTCAGTATAGCGGGCGCTGTCATCGGGGCATATACCATCCAGGCGATCACCACCACATTGTACGCCATGAACGTGCGCGCGGACCAGTTGAACGTGTTTAAAGCGGTCATCATTATCGTGATCATCGTAGCCAGCAGTGACGTCTTCAAAGAGAAAATCAAACGATTTACCCGTCATCTATTCAGCAAGAATATGTCGTTGGGAGGTCTGAGCGATGAGAGACAGTAAGAAGACCGCGGCGCCGGCTCCCGTTCAATGGATCAAGCACAAGGGCCTGAGCAACACAGGGGTATTGCTGCTGATCACGATTTCCCTTTTTGTGCTGCTGTATGTGATCTCATTGATCTTGTTTGCGGATAGCAATTTCGCAAAATACTCGGTGTTTTTCAATCTGATCAATAGCAAAGCCCACCTGCTGATGCTTGCCTTGGGGGTCACTGTTGTGTTGATCACCGGCAGCATCGACATTTCCGTCGGTGGTGTGACGGGATTGGTCAGCATGGTGATCGCCGTGATGCTGATGGAATACGGGGTCAATGCGATATGGGCGATCCCCATGTCGCTGGGCATTGGCCTTGCGTTCGGCATTGTCCAGGGTTTTCTGGTCGCCTATCTGGAGATCCAGCCATTCATCGTCACTCTGTCCGGGATGTTTTTTGCACGGGGTATGATCAGCGTGATCAACGCCAAGTCCGTGCCCATATCAGATCCGTCGTTTATGAGCTGGTCGAGCGCCAAGGTCTTTATTCCCTTTCTGTACAATGTGCGCAGAAACGGCACGCATGACATAGCCTATCTCACGCCTGCGGCGATCGCGGCGATCGTTATTTTGATCGTCCTGATCATCGCGCTGAAAAAGACGAAGTTCGGACGTTCCCTATATGCGGTCGGGGGCAATCCCCAGAGCGCACTGTTTATGGGGATCAATATCAAGCGGACAAAATTCATGGCCCATGTGCTTTGCAGCGTATTGGCCGGTATCGGGGGGCTGCTCTTCACTCTCTTTGCACCGTCCGGCAATCCCGGAAACGGGTATGGCTATGAGATCGACGCCATTTCATCCAGCGTCATAGGCGGCGTGATGCTGAATGGCGGCGTAGGGCTTCCCATCGGCACTCTTTTCGGGGTGTTGATCAATTCGCTGATCGAGCGGGTCGTGCCCCTGCTCGGCATCGTCGATGCGTCCTGGCCAAGGATCATCTCATCGGCATTTCTATTTGTCTTCATCGTGTTGCAGAGCGTATTCGCCAGCGCCAGCACAAAAGGCGGGTTTAAGCTGCTGCTGCCGCAATGGATGAAATTCAAGCGCAAACATACGGCAGAGACGTAATATTACGGCGGGAAGTGATCAACGATGGTCTCATAGACGGACCACCTATCCCCGATCCAATCACCACTATAAGAAAGCCCCGGGCCGCTCGGTCCGGGGCTTTCGTTTGGGTGCAGATGGTCTATCATTACGGCGGTTGCTATTTTCCCTGCCCGTAGTAAGCGTCTTTACCGTGTTTGCGCAGATAGTGCTTATCCAGCAGCGTCTGTCCCATCCGCGCACCCTCATGGATATCCAGGCTGTAGTACGCCATCTCGCTGACATACTCCAGTACGGATGCGTTCTCCACCGCCTTTTCGGGGGAGTCTCCCCAGGCGAAGGGACCGTGGTTCTGTACCAGCACCGCAGACACCCCATGGGGATCGATCTTCCGCTCCCGGAATGTCTCTATGATCACGGCACCCGTCTCTTTCTCGTAGGCCGATGTGATCTCATCGTCGGTCATAGCGCGGGTCACCGGGATATCCCCGTAGAAATGATCGGCGTGGGTCGTCCCCAAGAAAGGCACGTCCCGGCCCGCCTGGGACCATATGGTGGCCCATTTGGAGTGGGTGTGGACGATCCCCCCCATCCCGAACGCCTTGTACAGTTCCAAATGGGTGGGGGGGTCGGAGGAGGGGGTAAGCGCCCCCTCCACCA
>ENA-ORCX01000559-ORCX01000559.1-marine-metagenome-genome-assembly--contig:-NODE-559-length-11767-cov-3.351668_pt1 | contig 11767 bp, 12 predicted proteins | sample MGYA00248630_ERZ508518 | MGnify/ENA primary metagenome ERZ508518 (study PRJEB26188, sample SAMN06268768) | marine metagenome | isolation source: Bioluminescent Bay, La Paraguera, Puerto Rico | place...
AAAGAGACATCGGAGGATATATATCAGTATTTCCATTCCATCTCCCTATGGCTCCGGAGCCAGGCGGTTGATATTTCTCCAGAGGTCTTTCAGTATCTCGATATGGGCGTATACCGAGGCGGCGTCCCGCCCTCTGGCCGCTCCGATGATCGTATTGATGGATTGCTCAAGTGCGGTGTAATCCGCCCCTGCGTAATTCAGCGTCACCAGGTACTTATGCCGCTCCCATGTTTGTTTGATCTCTCGGCCGGCGGCTTGGGCTTCCTCCCATCTGCCCTCATTCACCAGGGCCTCCACATCCGCCAGTTTGTCCGGAATGGAGTCCTTCTGAAAAACGATACCCTTCACTGAAAAATACCCTGCCAGCAGTACGGCGATACCTCCCAGCAGCACGATCGTGATGGTTCGGCTGCGCAAAACGGCATTCTCCTTTTTTTGCTTATTATCTGCTGTACCAAGGGAAGTATGAGGTCTGCCGGGATGTTCTGTGCGGAGAAACCGATATAGGAAAGAAAGCGCCCCGGATAAACGCTTTCGATGCCTTGCGTATATCTTTTTTTGGTATACTATATAACATAATATTTTTAGTATTGGATTTTTATGAACGGTACGGACAGGCTTGATTATAGTAGGGGGAATAATGGCGAATGTATTTTTGCGAGAGTCCGGGCGCTCTGATTTTTCGTTTTTGAGAAAAATGCTGTATGAAGCAGTGTTCTGGCGCCCTAGTGCTGATAAACCGTCCTTTGAAGAAGGACTCGCATATCCGGATGCAGCAAAAGTATTGGAGAACTGGGGAGAACGGGATGGAGACGCAGCCGTTATTGCCGCCATTGATTCGATACCGGTAGGCGCGGCATGGTATAGATTCTGGAGCGATCATGATCGTATGCGCGGATATATCGATGAAAACACACCTGTATTGGTCATTGGCGTACATCGTGATTACCGCCACCGGGGGATAGGTAAAAAAATGATGGAGTGGCTTATTGATTTTGCCCATGATCACGCGATCGAGAAAATCAGTCTCAGTGTATCAAAAGACAATTATGCACTTACCCTCTACAGACAGCAAGGGTTTACCGAGCATGAAGACAAGGGCGATTATTTTGTAATGGTACGCGATATATACGGGAATCCGGAGGCCTGTCGGGAGCCCGCCCGTTGAACCGGTGCATACAGGGGGCCTAGCCCTGTCGGATGCAGGCGATCACGGGCTCGATATTCTTCCGGCGGGTCCAGTCGACAGGACGATCGTAACTGGCCAACAGGGCCTTGCCGTCCTGGTCCAGATTCTTGATCAGCTTAAGTTTCATGCGCAGCAGCCGCATCATCATTTTGTCTATACAATGCAGTTTTTTAAAATCAAAGGCCCCCCGGGCGTAAAAGAAGGGGATCCTATCCCGCATCTTTTCGGTGAAATTGGCCTCCCAGACTTTTTTCAGGTCTCTGTCCCGGCCGGGGGAGCACCCCACGCAGAATACGATGAGTCTCTTGTCCTTGATCGCCGCATAGTTGTCGGTGATAACCTTGACTCCCGTAATCCCCACTGCGTGGAGGGAACCGCCGAATACGATGGTATCGTAGCCGGAAAGCAGGTCTGGATCGGCTTTGGATACATCCATGATATCCGCATCTACCGCCTCTGCGATCCATTGGGCGTATCTCTGTGTGCTTCCGTACTTTGATCTGTAGAGCACCAGCGTTTCTTTATTCATCCTGTTCCTCCTTGACCAGATCCATATTGGGGTCAATCTCACCGGATATATCCATGTGTCCCAGCAGGGTCTCCGCCTCCCGGCCCTCGATGCGTATCTGCACCCGCTCGACTGTGGGCAGATTGCCCATGGTATTGGCGATGGAGAAGATGGTCATCATCTCTCCCGTGGACCCCCCGGCGTGACCGGTCCGTATCTCCTCGGAGAAATCGATGACAGCCACCTTGCCCTCCATACGAAAGGCGAGCAGTGCTGTCCCCTCCGGGATGGAGGGGGAGAGCCCCTCGGTCTCGGGGCCCGCCATCAGCGCCAGGATCGCGGCTTTCTCCATATCGGTATCCTCCCCGATGATCCGCTCTTCCGGCACCAGGTAGCCCGCGTCCCCTTGGGGGAAATACAGTGTGATAGTATCGTTTTGGCACCCCATGAGCGGCACGGCCGCCAGCAGTAGTATGATCCAGATTCGTTTCATCATGCCGTCGCCTCCTCCCGGGGCCGTATCCTATCCACCATCCGCTGTATCAGCCCCATCAATCCCCTGTAATTCAGCGCAAACAAGATACCGGTGATATAGGATATCACATGGATCACCATCTTGTAGCGGGATAGATAGGGCGCCGCGATGACCAATCCCAATAGGATAAGCCAAAACCACCACTGCTGGGAAATGCCTGCGCAGAGCGCCTCATTGATCCAATAGAACGCCGTCATCATCAGCGGCGTGACGATCAATATCACCGGCCATACGATCCAGGGCGCGTCCACCCCGAAGTCATGCAGCAGATACACCGGTATATAATGCACGTATAAAAACAATAAAGAGTATCTGCCCAGCTTTTCCAGGGGCCCCAGCCCTAGATTCCGACCCCACCGGGCCAATAGGAACGCGAGCACCACCCCGGCGCAGCTCACCAGGAAATACCCCCAGCTCATATTCCATTTATTGAACATATCCATGGGTACGCCCATCATGGCCAGCACTGCCAGCAATACCGCCAGTCCGATGAATACTTCGGCCTTGATCCAGTCCCGCAGGCGGTATGCCCCCGCGCCCAGCAGGAAAAACCCCAGCCAGGGCAGTATGGGGAATATCCCCGGGGGGATCAGCATCTCCCGGAGTACGAAATCAGCGGGGACGATCCAGCGCTGCAGCAGCACATGGAGCAGGAAGGGGATCGGTGAGAGAACCATCAGGGCCCGGGCGGGCAATACCCGCAGCAATAGGACCAGTATGATGGAGCCCATGGCGATGCACTGGAGGATATCGCTACTAAGCGCATGCCAGTAATCGCTGACATGCAGTCCGTTGTAGCTGAACCCCAGTATGAAGAATGCCGCGTAGAAAAGGACGACCGGCAATATCCGGCGTTTCTGGGCCTGGTACGTCATGGCGGCGCCGCTCCCGGCGAAGAACAATATGGGGGCGTACTGGCCGATAAATTTCACCCATTGGACCCACCCGGCGGTATCGGCCACCATCCCGTGGGCCAGGATCATCAGCAGGCACGCCGCGCCCTTGAGATAGTCCAGCCCCCGGTCCCGATTCTCTATCCTGCTATCCATCGGTATATCCTTTCCAGCATGGTCTGCCGTCCATGAGCGACAGGATTTATCTCATTTTGTCATTTTTGCGGAATGGAGTCAAGAGAGAGATGGGGATATGACGGTATATAGCATCCGCCAGGTTTTCCTTGCGGGTGATTTGACGATATGGGAGTTTAGGAAACATCTTTATGGGTTTGCCCCTTTGCCTCGAGCACCTTATCCACAAAGGTCTTTGCCACCTCGGGATCGAACTGGGTGCCGGCGTTTTCTTTGATCTCGACCGCGGCCTGCTCGGGGGTCAGGGGTTTCTCACGATACGGCCGTTTACTGATCATGGCGTCGTAGGAGCCGGCCACCATGATGATCCGGGATAGATAGGGGATGGCCTCCCCTTTCAGCTTCTTGGGGTAGCCCTTTCCGTCCCACCGCTCGTGATGGGCGAGTATATACTCCGCGATCTCTCCGAACTCGGGGACCGCGCTCAATAACCGATACCCGGTCTCGGGGTGTTTCTTGATGATCTTCCATTCCTCCGGGGTGAGGGGGCCGGGTTTGTTGAGGATGGCGGTGTCGATGGCGATCTTGCCGATATCGTGGTACTGGCAGGCGGTCCGCAGTTTCTGTATATCGTCTCTCTCCAGACCGAAGGACATACCCAGCCGATTGCATAGCGTATCGATATGATCCGAGTGTACCATCTCATACCCGTTGCTTCCCTTGAGGGTGTTCATGACGCTGCGGATGATACTGTCCCTGGTGCTGGGACTCTCGTAGAGCTTGCGCTTGTACATGAATTCTTCGGCGGTCTTGATGGTATCGAGCATGCTGTCCTGGATTGTGGCCTTGGTCGCCCACCCCAGGGACATAGAGAAATGCACGGGATCGATCTTGATCTTGCCCACCGCGTCATACAGCCGTGTGGCGATCCGCTTGGCGACCGCCGCATCCGTTTGGGGCAGCAGGATCAGAAATTCATCTCCGCCGTACCGGGATATCACGTCGTTGCTGCGGCAGGAGGCCTTCAGGGTGTCGGCTGCCTTTTGGAGCAGCTTATCGCCGGTAGCGTGCCCGAAGGCGTCATTGATCACCTTCAGCCCGTTGACATCCCCCATGATGACCGATATGGGCATCTGATCCTTTTGCTGGTCGAGCTGCTTGATCCTCTCTTCCAGATACCGCCGGTTTCCCAGGCCGGTCAGTTCGTCGTGATAGCTCAGAAATTCGATCTCGTCCTGCTTGATCTTTTCATTTGTCACATCGCGGAATACCACCACCACCCCGCCCATGGCGCCGTCTTCATTCCAGATAGGGGCTGCGCTGTCAGCGATGGCCCGCTTGATTCCGTCTTTGGTGATCAGCATGGTGTGACTGGATAATTCCACCGGCTCTCCCCGGTCCAATACCTGTCTGACCGGGTCCGGGCGTCGTTTCCCGGTTCCCTGCCGGGCGATGGTAAATACCTTGTGAAAAGGCTTGCCGACGGCGCTCTGCTCTGTCCACCCCGTCAGGGTCTCGGCGACTTGATTGATGAGGGTGATACGGCCATTTTTATCGGTACTGATCACGCCGTCTCCGATAGAGAGCAGTGTGATCCGCAGGCGCTCCTTCTCCATCTGCTGGGAGTGATGGCTGTCGCGCAATAACCGGTTCTTTTGCTCCAGATCCCGCTTTAGGTAATACAAGATCACCGATCCCGCTATCAGGATCAGTCCCCCCAGGATAAATAGATGGCCCAGCCGAAGGATATGCAGCGCGTTTTGCAATAGCGCGAAGGATACAGCCAGGGGGATGACGGCGCGGTAGTACCACAGCCCCGTCATGATCACGGGGATGAAGAAAAGACTGGTATATACCGAATCCTCTTCCGTGATACTGCTCAGGTATACAGCCGCAGCGCATACGGCGATAGAGACGGTGATCACCGCCGCCAGCTTTATATTGTTTCTGATTCGCATGTGTGTCCCATCCCAACCAAACTGTGATTAAAATATACCACCTTATTTTACTTCTATTCAAATAATATACCAATAAATGGCAGTAGATCAATAATAAAGCAATAAAAATGAAATAACAAAACTTGGATCAGTCATTTAGTTTACATCATACGCGATATGCTCCTAGTTTCTTCATCTATACTGTGCTGTGGTACAATACTCAAATCAGCCCGTATCATCACAAGGAAGGGATGCTATGAAGATAAACGACCTGTCTTCCCTGATAGACCGCCTGCCGGCAGCCCCCGGCATCCACGGAAAAGACGAATACTTCAATTCGGTGGTGTTGCTGCTGCTCATCCCTGTCGGAGACGAATACCACATCGTATTTCAAGAGCGGAGCGCCGGGATTCGCCAGGGCGGAGAGATATCCCTGCCCGGCGGCAAAATGGAAAAGGCGGATACCACACCGGAAATGACGGCGGTACGGGAGACCTCGGAGGAACTGGGGATCCCCCGCGAACGCATCCGGGTCATCGGCGGTATGGATACCGTGGTGGCTCTCATGGGGGCGACGGTGGATGTGTTCATAGGGGCAGCCGACGTAGCTCTCTCCGATATGCGCATCAATAGGGCGGAAGTGGAGAAGGCGTTCACCCTGCCGGTCTCGTTTTTTGAGGCCCGAGAGCCGGAAGAGTACCATGTGAGGCTCACGATCCACCCGTCGTATATGGATGAAGAGACCGGGGAAGAGGTCGTATTGCTGCCCGCCGAAGAACTGGGACTCCCCCATAGATACAGAAAGCCGTGGGGCGGATACAAGTACCGGGTCTTGGCTTACAAGACGCCCCAGGGCGTCATCTGGGGCATTACCGCGCGGATCATCTCCGAATTTATCAATAGACTAAAAGCGTAGGCCCATACCGATCTCGGGACCCGCCGTCCAGCGGGTCTTTTTTTGTCCCTTTTTACAGCATGGGCCGTAACGCCCCATTTGCCCAGGGCATAGGATACATCATGCAAAGAGTAACGCAATTTATGGAGAGTAAGCCATGCAATTTATAGATCTGAAGCGGCAGTATGCTGTGCTGAAAGACGGCATAGGCAAGGGCATCGCGGCGGTATTGGAACACGGGCGGTTTATCATGGGGCCGGAGGTCACGGCGCTGGAGCAGAAGCTCGCCTCCCTGGCCGGGATCAGGCATGCCGTCGCCTGCTCAAGCGGCACCGACGCCCTGCTGATGGCGCTGATGGCCTGGGGAGTAGGACCGGGGGACGCGGTGTTTGTGCCTGCGTTTACATTCTTTGCCTCGGCGGAGGCAATCGCCCTTACCGGCGCGACACCGGTGTTTACCGACATCTGTCCCGATACCTTCAATATGGATCCGGCATCCTTGGAAGCGGCCATACAAAAAACCTTAAAAGAAGATACGCTCGTTCCCCGGACCGTGATGCCGGTGGATCTATTCGGCCTGCCCGCCGATTACCACGCCATCGAGCCCATCGCCCGCCGGTATCGATTATCCATCCTGGAGGACGCGGCCCAGGGATACGGGGGCAGATACCATGGCCGGGTGGCCGGCGGCCTGGGAGACGTGGGGGCGACCTCCTTTTTCCCGGCCAAACCATTGGGCTGTTACGGAGACGGGGGTGCCGTATTCACCGACGACGATGAGACGGAAGCGTTGCTGCGTTCCATCCGGGTCCACGGTGAAGGACGCGACAAATACCAAAACGTACGCCTGGGGCTCAATGGCCGGATGGACTCCATCCAGGCGGCGGTGCTGCTGCAAAAGCTCTCTATTTTCCCTATCGAGATCGAGATGCGCAATGATATCGCACTCCGGTACAACGAGCGCTTGGCGGGGCGTCTGCGAATCCCCTCTTTTCATGAGGGCTCGGTATCCACATGGGCCCAGTATTCGGTACTGGCGGAGGATGAGACACAGCGGGAGCGGATCATAGCGGCCCTGGCGGAGGCGGATATCCCGTCGGCGGTCTATTACCGCATCCCCATGCATATGCAAAAGGCCTTTGACTGTCTCGCGTATAGAGAAGGGGATTTTCCTGTTTCGGAAGACTGCAGCAGGCGGATATTCAGCCTGCCCATGCACCCGTATCTGACCGAAACAGAGATCGATACGATCGCCGCCGTGATCGCGGACCACGTATGAGAGGGAACTATGTCCATAGCGAAAGATACGAAGATACATCCGAGCGCGGATATCGCGGCGGACTGCCATATCGGTGAAGGGACGTCCATCTGGAACAACGCCCAGGTCCGGGGGGGAGCCCGGATCGGCAGCCGGTGCAATATCGGCAAGGATGTATATATCGATACCGGCGTCGTCATCGGAGATGGGGTCAAGATACAAAACGGCGTGTCGGTATACCGGGGCGTGACAGTGGAAGACGACGTGTTCCTGGGGCCCCACATGACATTTACCAACGATCTATACCCCCGGGCATTCAATGCCGGCTGGCGGCTTACCGAGACACTGGTGAAGCGGGGTGCGTCCATCGGCGCCAACGCCACCATCGTGTGCGGCCACACCATCGGCGAATACGCTATGGTGGCCGCCGGCAGCGTGGTCACCAGAGACGTGCCCGGCTACGGCCTGGTGATGGGCAATCCTGCCCGGCTACGGGGATATGTCTGCCGCTGCGGCCGAAGACTGGCCGGACATACCGGCCCAGAGCAGTCCGCCGGTACATACGCCTGCCCCCAATGCGGTGAGACCATCACACCGTAAGTACATACACGGAGGTATTTGGGGGTAATGTTTGATGAAAAAGATCAAGACGGCCGTCATCGGGGCCGGCAATATGGGCGTCAATCACATGCGGGTGTACAAGGCGCTTCCACATATGTGCGAGCTCGTAGGGGTCTATGACACCGATTCGGACCGGTGCGCGCAAGCAGCCCGGAAATATGATGTAACTGCCTATGCGAATCCCGGTGATCTACTCGCACAGGCAGAGGCTGTCAGCGTCGCCGTGCCTACCGTCCGCCACTATGATGTGGCCTGGCAGGCGCTGGATATGGGCGTCCATGTACTGCTGGAAAAACCGGTTGCGGAGACGGCTGCCCAGGGCGAGGAGCTCACCCAGTTGGCGGTTTTGAACGATCTGGTACTGCAGATCGGGCATGTGGAGCGGTTCAATCCGGCGGTGCAGGTGATGCCCGACATACTGGCTGGTAAGGAGATCATCGGCCTGGATTTCAGGCGGATGAGTCCCTATGATCCGCGTATACGGGACGTGGGGGTGGTGCACGATCTGATGATCCACGATATCGATGTGCTGCGGTTTTTGATACCCACAGAGATAATGGATCTCCACGCATACGGTTCATCCCCCCGTTCGGGCGGGCATACCGATTATGCGGCGGCATCCCTGCTGCTGCAGGGCGGCGCCGTGGCCACTATCACCGCCAGCCGCGTCACCGAGCAGAAGGTCCGCACGCTCACCGTCACCACCGATCAGGCGTATGTCGAGCTGGACTATATCGACCGGAAGATCACCGTCGCCCGGGCGACCCAGGGGCAGTTCATCGACGGCGGCAAGTCCTCGTACCGCCAGGAGAATATCATCGAGAAGGTATTCGTGCCCAACCAGGAGCCCCTGATGAAGGAGATCGAGGCCTTCTTGGGGTGCGTAGAGAACGGAACTCCGCCCGAGATCGGGGGAGAGGACGGTGTGGCGGCACTGGTGATCGCCAACCGCATCGAGGTATGCGTACGTCAGCATGCATCTATACTAGTATAGGGGTGGGAGTATGATCACGATCAGTCTGTGCATGATCGTCAAAAATGAAGAAGATACCCTTAGGCGTTGCATCCGCAGCGTCAAGGACATCGCCGATGAAGTCATCATCGTGGATACCGGCTCCACCGACAAGACCAAAGAGATCGCAAAGGAACTCACCGACCATGTCTATGATTTCGAGTGGATCGACGATTTCTCCGCCGCGAGGAATTTCGCCTACAGCAAAGCGACCAAGGACTATATACTGATCCTGGACGCCGATGACGTACTGCTTGCCGAAGACAGGAAAAAATTCAAGAAGCTGAAGAAAACCCTCGATCCTGCTGTCGATATGGTGATGATGAAATACAATGTGGGATATGACAGCGATGGCAATGTCACTTTATCGTATTACCGGGAGCGCTTGAGCAAGCGGGAAAAGGGTTTTAAATGGGTGGAGCCGGTCCATGAGCACCTGGTATACAGCGGCAATGTCATCTATTCCGATATATGCATCTCCCACAAAAAACTCCATCCCTCCGAACCCGGCCGCAATCTGCGCATTTTTGAAAAGCAGATCGCGGAGGGCAAGAGCCTAAGTCCCCGTGCCCAATACTATTATGCGAGGGAATTGTATTATAATAAGAGGTACGGGGAAGCCATCCTCTATTTTCAGCAGTTCCTGGATGGCGGGCAGGGGTGGCTGGAGGACAATATCGGCGCCTGCCTGATGCTCTCCCGGTGCTACAAACTACTGAAATACCATAGAAACAGGCTGATGCCCCTGTTCCGCAGCTTTGCATACGATCTGCCCCGGCCCGAGACCTGCTGCGAGATCGGGTATTTCTACAAGGAAAAGCAGGATTACCGCCAGGCCAAATACTGGTTTGAGCAGGCCCTTGGCTACGAGATCCCGGAGGGCAATCTGGGGTTCCAGTTCCACGACTATGCGGGCTATATCCCCTGTATGGAGCTGTGTGTATGCTGCGACAGGCTGGGTCTGCGGGAGGAAGCCATCCGGTACAACAAGAAGGCGGGGGAATACAAACCCGACGATCCGGGCTATCTGTACAATAAAAAATACTTCCAGGATCTGAAAGAAGAGCAGGCAGAGGGAAAGACAGAAGTAAAATGACCGGTAGTAGATTGTTTTAAGAACGGGAGTATATCCCGTTTTTTTGTATAATAAGACGGAGGGCTTCCCGATATCGGGAAGCCCTCCGCTTGGATAGACCGCTATGCGATCTGTATGATTGTGAATTGTGCGCCTACACCGGGCGCTGCGTCCATGGTGAATGGCGTTGCGGAGTTATTCCGCAGAGTCAGCACATCTCCTGCAGTCAGCACCAGTTCCACATCTCCCGATGTCTCACCGACGGCGACCAGCAGCGTGATATTGGTCGACGCATCCACGGTGCCGTTGACCGCTATGGCGATAGCCGCGCCCACGCCCGCCGTGATATTCACACCGTAATAGATGTGGTATACGCCGGTATTGGGCACGGTGACGGTGGCCGTCCCTGCCGTGTGGGTGACGCCCAGCAGCGGGCCGTTGGTGGTGAAGATGACATCGGCACCGCCTGCCACCACGGTAGCCCCGGTCAGGGAGTATACATACCCGTAGGAGGCAACCGGACCGGTAGCGCCCGTGGCGCCTGTCGCACCCGTGGCTCCCGTGGCGCCGTCAGCGCCTGTTGCGCCGGTGGCCCCTGTGGCTCCGGTAGCACCGTCAGCACCGGTAGCGCCAGTGGTACCATCAGCGCCTGTTGCGCCGGTAGGTCCCGTTATTACTGTGTCATCCTCCACCACCCGCAGGGCGGCTTTTACAGGCAATGTGGGGTCCAGACCCACACTGCCTGCACTGGCATTGACGAGGCTCATGGTGACGGGAGGGGTCACCACATCGACGATCCCGATTCCTTCCAGTTGGTCGTTCCTCTCGCGCGTACCTCCCTCAAAATTATCTCCCATGGATGTCACCAACGCGAAGACCACCCCGGTTGCCGCTGGCGTGGCCGCCACATACGGCGAAACCCACCAATCCACGATATATCTGCCCGGTTCATTGAATGTGATCACGCCGGTGGCGGCATTGTAACTGATATTTCCGGTCGAAAACGCGACCGAATCAAAGATAACAGGTGAGCCGGCCGGAATCACGCCGGATGCCAGTCGCTCGACTTGCAATGCTATATTGCTCATTGTATCCCTCCGTTTTACAATTTGAATTAAAAACAAATGTGTACCAGTGAAATAATATCTGAACTATCCCTTCTATACTATGTAGCGGATGCGGATTTGCTGCAAAATTTGTTAAAAAAAACAGAAAGACAAAGGCCAGTGTACTGTGAATGGCGACTCAATTGATTCTTGATACCGGGGTGTCAGAATGGTAAGATATAGTATAAATATGTAAAGGATGTGCACTATGATCAGCGAATATTTGGCCAGATCCCTGCTGATACCAAGGAGGCATCCCCTGAAAAAGAATCCCGGGGACTATGGGATGAAGTATGAGGATATTGGTTTTCGATCCGCCGACGGGGTCGACCTGAAGGGCTGGTATATCCCCGGAACATCGGGGAAACTGATCGTCATGACCAACCCGATGCCCTTCTCCCGGTACGGGTTTGCCGCAGACAGCCAGGGGATATTCAAGATAACCGGACTCGAGGTGGAATTGCTCAAGACCGTCGGGCAATTGAACGGGGCGGGCTACGGTGTGATCATCATCGATCTGCGCAACCACGGGGAAAGCGACAGCGCGGACGGGGGGTTCTGTACCGTGGGGATGAACGAATGGCAGGACGTGGCGGGACTGAT
>ENA-ORCX01000561-ORCX01000561.1-marine-metagenome-genome-assembly--contig:-NODE-561-length-11756-cov-3.184947_pt1 | contig 11756 bp, 12 predicted proteins | sample MGYA00248630_ERZ508518 | MGnify/ENA primary metagenome ERZ508518 (study PRJEB26188, sample SAMN06268768) | marine metagenome | isolation source: Bioluminescent Bay, La Paraguera, Puerto Rico | place...
AGTACCACAAACAGAACTCTATCGCTACAGCACAGTTTTACGCTCACTTACAGGTGGGAGAGGTATGCACAGCGAAGAATTCAGTCACTATGAAGAAATGCCTAAAGACATTATGCAAAAAGTCATCCAGGCAGCCCAAAAAGAATAATTTTTAACTGCATCCCTTATTCAGCGGCTCTTCTGAGCCGCTTTTTTTTGTACAAATATAAAAAAGAATTGAACTTGGGCATAGATTCTTCAGTGCTTTTCTGTATATAGTATCCAATTCATCAAAATGATGAAGAGCCTTTAGCTCTTCTATTAGCATTCCACAATCATGCAAAAGCATAAACGTACATTCGCCAGCGATAACTATGCAGGTATTTGTCCGGAAGCATGGGAATCCATGCAAGAGGCAAACAGCGTACACGCACCAGCCTATGGGGCTGATGAGTATACAGAAAAAGCCTGTAATATGATTCGAGATCTGTTCGAGACAGAATGCGAAGTTTTCTTCGCATTCAACGGAACAGCCTCCAATTCTCTCTCGCTGGCTTCCATGTGCAGAAGCTACCACAGCATAGTATGCCACGACTTGGCTCACATCGAAACCGATGAATGCGGTGCCATTGAGTTCTTTTCCGGCGGTACAAAACTACTCAAAGTCAGCGGCAAAAACGGTAAGGTTGCTCCTGCTGGCATAGAGCACATGGTACACCGCCGCTCCGACATCCACTATCCAAAGCCTCGTGTTCTTAGCATCACACAAGCCACAGAAGTAGGAACTGTATACAGTGTGGATGAAATGCGTGAGCTAGGCGCACTGACACACGGTCTGGGTCTTAAGGTACATATGGATGGTGCTCGTTTTGCAAATGCCATCGCCAGCCTAAAATGTGCACCAAAGGACATCACATGGAAAGCCGGAGTCGATGTACTTTGTTTTGGCGGCACCAAGAACGGTTTAGCCGTTGGCGAGGCAATCGTATTCTTCAATCGCGATTTGGCTAAAGAATTTGATTACCGCTGCAAACAGGCAGGTCAACTGGCCAGCAAAATGCGTTTTCTCGCTGCTCCTTGGCTGGGCATGCTGAAAACAGGGGCCTGGCTCAAGAATGCTGAAACCGCAAATGCCCGTGCCAAGTTGCTGGAAAAAGGCCTTAAAGCCATCCCTGAAGTAAAGATGAATTACCCAACCCAGGTAAACAGTGTCTTTGTAACTATGAATCCAAAACTCGTGGAAGCCCTTTATGAACGCGGCTGGCACTTCTACGATTTCATCGCAGGAGGCGGCGCACGCCTGATGTGCTCCTGGGATACCACGGAAGAAGATATCAACGAATTTGTAGCCGACGTCACTGAACTCGCTCCACAATTCGGCAAAGCCTAAACGTTTTTATCTGCATTCCATTTCCATCATAAAGAGATATTTTCAAGTTAACAAAAAGCCGAACCTGTAAGAGGTTCGGCCTTTTTGTTATTTGGGAAATATATTCAGCAGAATATATAAATATCTAGTTAATGTCCCAATCGTCTGTACGGAAGCAGGAGGCTGGTAGACCGCTTTCGTTCGTCAGATTAGGTTGAGCTATGTTTTCAAAAGCAAAACGCACAGCAATGGGCTTTTTCACGTCAGGAGAACTTACGACGATCGTGTCACCATCAATTTCAGCGGTAGCTGTATGGAAATGCTTATCCTTACCCGCGATTTCGAACCAATCTACAGCTTTACCATCCATAGTTCTTAGCCCTTGAGCATAGTCAAAGAAGATACGGATTTTTTTGCCTTCTCTTTTTATACCTTTGTAGATGGGGCCGGAAACCATAGCATCAGAAACACCGTAGGTCTTATTCAAAGCCCATGCAGCAAGACGTTTGCCGACATCCTGCTTGTTTGCAGGGTGAATGTTTTCAATGTTTCCAATATCACTGATAACAACCATACCGGAGTTATCTATCTGAGAAAGCGCACGACGCTGGGCATCTCTAATTTGAGCACCTTGCTTTGCCCCATATTTCCAAGGAGCAATCTGCACATAATAGAATGGGAAATCGTAACCCCAAGCATCACGCCAACCATCACTCATAGCTTTGAGCATCCGATCATAGGCTTCGGCATTTTCCACATTCGCTTCTCCCTGGTACCAAAGCGCACCTCGAATCGTATAAGGAATAACAGGCTTAATCATAGCATTAAAACTAACACCTGGCTCAACTGGCCCCCATTCAATCGGAGTGATTTTAGCTGATTCTTTATTCAGGTAAGGATCATTTCTAATCTTCTCAGCTGGTGTCCAAATTTCAATAGGAGTTCCTCCCCATGCTGCTTGAACGATACCTACAGGGACTCCCAATTTCTTGTGTATCTCGCGTGCAAAGAAATAAGCAACAGCACTACTGTTTGCCATAACATCAGGAGTGCACAACTTCCATTCCGCTGGAACATTCAATTGAGGTGCTTCAGCAGAAAAATGAGGGATACGGAAAATACGAATCCCCGGGTAGTTGGCATTGTTTTTCTCTTCCTTACCATTAAGCACATGAGGTCCAAAATTGCCCCAGTTTACACTCATGTCCATATTGGATTGCCCGGAACAAACCCAAACTTCACCAATGAGAACATCCTTTAAAGCAATATAATTGTAACCTTGAAATTCAATAGTGTATGGACCACCAGCATCCGGTGTCTTTAAAACAATTGACCAATGACCATTTGCAGGAGTCTTTACCTTTACAGCTTCACTACTCCAACTAGGTGTTACAGTGACATCTTCCCCTGCATGAGCAAAGCCCCAAATGGTTACGGCAGTATTACGCTGCAGCACCATATGATCTTGAAAAACAGAAGGAAGGTATACATTGGCTAGTGCATTTGCTGCAAATGCGAATAAAGCCAAAGAAAAACATACCAATTTTTTATTCAATGTATCCTCTCCTATTACTTGATATGATTCATACGAATCAGGATAACATCATGTGGTTCCAATGTTTTACTAACAACTGAGTTCTCAGATTTCTTTCCAAGATCTTTATCAGACCAAACATCATATAATTCGAAGTCACCCTGTGGTCTACCGCTCATAGTATAAAGCTTATTCAGATCAAAACTGGTTTCCTGCACCTTGCTGGATGTATTCATGATGCAGATAGCCCAGTCTCCGTTAGCAAGTTCACGGTAATAAACTTCCATTTCAGGTGTTTGCAGGAAGCGTTCTCCCTGCTTCCCCATTGAGTCTTGATCAATAGCAATAGCTGCTTTGTTAGTTAAGATCTCTCGAATGTCCTCATTCATTACAGTTAAGTCGTTACCTGCAATAAGAGGGGCTGCGAACATACACCACATACTAAAATGCATACGGGATTCAGCCAAAGTTAGACCAGGGTTCCCCACTTCCATCATGTCAGGATCGTTCCAGTGATCAGGGCCAGCATATTTAGCAACGCCAAGATCGTGCTGCATATCAATGATGGTTTTCACACCATGCGACCACTGCTGGGTTCCTTCGTACATATCAATGATATCACCTGTTGTACGCCAAAGATGTCCAATATCTTCTGCCCATTCCCAAGGATGGTTATCACCCCATTCGCAAAGACTAAAAATCATTGGACGACCAGCTGCACGGATAGCTTTGCTCATGGTTGTATAGGCTTCTTTCGCATCACGTGTATCGGTGTTGCACCAGTCATACTTCAAATAGTCAATTCCCCAGGATGCATATAAGGCAGCATCCTGATATTCATGCCCTTGAGATCCCGGAAAACCGGCACATGTCTTGGAACCCGCACAGTTATAAAGACCAAACTTAAAACCACGTTCGTGCAGCCAATCAGCAAGATGCTTCATGCCATTGGGGAATTTTTCAGGATCGGCAACCAAGTTACCGTTTGCATCACGTTCATGAGTCATCCATCCATCATCGAGAACAATATAGTTATAACCAGCCTCAAGCATGCCGGATTCCATCATTGTTTCAGCAATGCCCATTACAAGGTCTTCACTGATATCGATTTCAAAAGTATTCCATGAGTTCCATCCCATGGGAGGAGTCATTGCCAATCCTTCGAACTTTTGGGCAAAAGCAGAAGTAGCTGCAACAAGGAAAATAGTTATCCAGGGAACGAGCTTGTTTTTAATCATAGTATCGGGTTTTGGTTTTTAGGGTTAAAGGAATGTTCCCACAATCCAATATAGGAAAATAGGGTAGCAATATATAATTATCCATCTCTTAGAGATCTGAGAACAGCCCCTTAGCATTCATATTGTTGAATTGTGATCTCTTGTAAATGTTTCAAAACTCACTTTAACAAAAAATCAAATCAACGTTGATTACAAAGCATTGTTATAGCACTGAAGGGAGACACATGGAGTGAGAAATATGGGATGAGTCGGGATGATGTGATATAATTCGAGACGACTCGCATAGATAGTGGGGTTGAATAAAATTAACGTCGCCGTTCACACCTTTTTCCATGAGTCACTTGGATTGAGAATAATTAATAGAATTGGGCTGGCAAGACACTTAAATTGAGAATCTTTAAAAGCCAATTTAAGGGCGTTTAAATTTAATCCAGAGGATCTATTTCGGCCAGGAGTTCTCCTTTTCGACTAACGACCCTCCATTTTCCATTTTCGGAATTAACGTTCGGTGTATCTCCGATTAGTCCAGCATAGTTTGACGCGGAATCCTCATCGTAGCCTTGAGCCATAATCGCATCTACAATTTGATTGAACTGCTCTTTTGAAATCATAACCATCCTTTGTTTTTAAATAAGTCATCAATCGCTTTTTCTATTTCGATAAAGTCATCAGAGTCCCACTGCAAGTTTTCCTCAAATGTCCTCATGTCCTGTAATCCTTCCAGGAGGAGAGAATCATTCGTTTTTTGAGCTATATATTGGGAATAAGCCCTCGCCCACAATTCTTGTTTTCGAAGTAGATACTCATAGAACGCCACATCACGAGCACGATAAGAAATTGCTTTGGCAGATAATAACTTCTTGTAGGCGTTAGAGTTCCTTACCGCTTCTCGAAATCCATCCAGCAATGGGTAATCGATAGAGGCGTATTTACCTTTGATTCCCAGTGCTTGGTGATCGATAAAATGTCCAAATTCATGAGTTGCAGTAAAAGATTTAAAATTATCTGTGCTAGAAATTAGAACCTCTATCGGCTTTCCATTAAGCCCATTATATTTGTAACAACCAAGGAATTTTTTACTTTGTGTCGATTTTACGGGAATCACTGGCAGCTCACCATCGTCGTGAACTGAGTCGATCGCTTTTAGAGCTTCATCTACGGCCTTTTTAACTTTTCCTCGTTTTGGAACAACATCAAGGGCTTTACTAACCGGACTCTTACGTTTTGGTACGGGTTTGGTTGAGTCTTTAAATTGTTCGGTTTTCTCCGCCAAAAGTTTTTTGGATTTGGGTAAACGATTTTTCCCAGGGTTCGTGTCCCATCCGGGATCAATCCCGCGAGGAACCCTGAGAACGTGTCCAGAGCGTTTGTTCATCCAGCTTTGATATTCAACCTTTGGTAGTTTTGATACTCCACCAAGTTTTTCAACCTCGCGTTTTGATACCTGGCGAACACTGCATTTACACCCCCAACCGTTGGGAGGAAAATGCGTATCCCAAAAAGGATCGTCAGCTGGCAGAGTTAAACCAGACCAACTAACATGCTGCGGGCGGTGATGTTCTGACGGACCCAAGCTATAAATTAAATAAGGGTGCGTTTTTTTGGTTCGTTGAATACGATCCCACTGCCCAGCGGCTCGTGCGGTTCTCATATTCGCATTGTATATGGTTCGCAAACGTCGAGGACTGCCAAGCTGAACTTCTCTTGCTTTTCCGGTGAGTGGATCCACCATTTCTTTGCGACCCCACCAACCCTTTTTTTGCAATGTAGGAATAAGCTCTTTTTGGAACTCTCTAAAGGTCTTACCATGAGCCAAAGCTTCATCCACGGAATTGCGAATGTCCTGAAGAATATCCACCTGCATAGCCTTTGCCACCGTGAAAGAAATAGCGTGTTCCTCCTTCCAGATATCTAGGTAAGAGAAGGAAGGTTTTAGTTTCTTGGCACGAAAATAGTTCAGTGCTTCAACCGGCACGGGGCCTGGACTGCTTTCAGTTGTCTTGGGCATCACCTAAACCTCGTGACTTAAACATTTCGATCGCTAGTGATTTAATCAAATCAGAGCTATCCATTGTTTCGAGCAATTCGGGCAGCTTAGTATTAAACTCCTCAAAGTTGGAACAACTTGAAAGTAAACCTTGAATTGATTCCACTGCTGGCTCAAGTAACTCTTCCCAATCGGCGGCGGGGTCAATATCGCTCTCTTCTATTGGTTGAGGATTTGCTGCATTAAGCTCTGATTTTGGTTGCTCTACTTTGGTCTGTTCTTCATTTCCGATTGGTCTTAGCAGCTTTGCGCCCTCAGTAGGATCCGGCAGTCCTAGTCGATCGCGAACAGGTGACTGCTCAACCTCCATACCACGGTCAACCATTGCTGTTAATGCAGCTATGTCTATGGACTCCTGGAGTGGATGTTCAATTTTGGGATAGTTCTCTTGTGGCCCGAAGTTGAGATCAATATAAGCCTTAACAAGCTGCTCATTAAGAGTATCGTCAATCGCCGAAAGATCCGCTGCGAGAATATCCTTTCTCACTTCATTATGAACCTCGGCTTGACTGCGGGATGAACCACTGTCGGTGGTCATCGTTTGACCAAGCACAGCCTTGGAGGTTTGTTGATCGAGCCAATTGCACAGGCTTTCAAACTGATTTTTGCCTCCCGTTGTTGCAACCTGCTGGAACTCGATCTTCATGCTTTCCGGGATGATCGCAGCAGCATCAACCCCAAGATAATGAACAGCCCGCTTTAAAACATTCTTTTCATTTTGTGTAGCCGCAGGACCATATTTACCAACTCGCATAGGCATCCCGAACACTTCCATAAATCGCATCCAGTCCTTAACAGCATACAGTTTACACATGTAATTAACGGCCGCCATACGAGCCAGCCCAGCCACCGCATGTTTACCCTTTCTCAGTTTAGGATAATGAACAATGTATTTATATGGAGTTAATGGTTGTCCTGGGTTCGTCGAGGAACTTGCCATTTCACGGAGATAAATTTCGTCAGTATCACGAGCAAAACCAAACCATCGAGGGTCAATCCACTTAAAGCGTTTAGGCTCCCAAGTCTTGCCTTTGGTGTCCCATATGATTTCGCACACACTATACCCTTTTCCCAGGGCATCCACCATAGACTTTATAAGTCGTGAAAATTCAGGCCGACGAATCAAAAGACGAATAGCATCAGCCAGCTTTACATCATGCTCGTTGTCGCTGGCAGATTCCACACTTGGTCGAACGCCGGAAACCGCCAATTTACGCGTGCTGAGAACAGAACCATAATGGCTGTCGGATTCCATTTCCTCGCAGAAAGTAAGCCAGTCTACTGGGTTGCCATCTTCAACGGCCTCCCTGGTAATACGCATCAACTTATCTGGCGTAATAGTAGATGCGACCGGTTCGAAGATGCTTTCGCGAACCCCCATTAGAGGGCTTGCCTGATCCTCTTTTAGATCCTTTAAATCGATCGGATTACCGTATTGGTCAACTAAGCCTAATGCCATTTCGATCCCCTCCAGTCAGGGTTTGAATTATAAAAATCTTCCATGTGTAAATCTCTATCACGTGAGTTGATGGTTCCTACTGGGTCATAGTCATACTCTGTGACCTCCTTAGTTGTTGCGTATATACCAAGTGCCAGAGCAATAGAGGAGTCTCCGTGCCTCTTGAAACCATCTGAGCCAGTGGTGCGAGCATTGTCCGGGATTTTAGCTACACCCTTTATCATCTTTAGTGCCCTCAAATCTCCCAGGATATCTGCGTCTCGCGGTAGCGAAATGGTCCCGTCCTCAAAATGGCTTTTTAAGCGTGGCATATGGTTCCGGTACCAAGCTTCACTCAGCATCACCATTTCAACTCGATCGCCATATTGTTGTTTAGTGACTTCAGCTAAATATTGGCCATTCCCTCGGCTATCCATAGCACCAGCCATAAACCGAGGCAGCCTATCTAATATGTAGAAGAGAATCTGCCGTTGCTGCTCAAAAGGGATGTTCCTTAATTCAACAATAAATTTTGCAGGATAATCAAGAGAAGGGCTTTCCTCAAAGATAGATATAACGGTTAAGTCTCCAATGCGACCAAAGTCCTCACCAAAATAATGTGCCAAGTTCGGGGTAAGTGATTTAATTAGAGGCAACAAATTGTCCTCGCACCAAGTCTGAATTTCAAACTCACGAACCACTTTTGGCAGCGAGGTAAATTCATCACCCTTCCTTAATCGAACAACGGTTAAATCATCTTTAAACGCTTTTTCAATGATAGTATGATGTAGGAATGATCCGCTTCCACCGCTTGGAATAACATCCAATTCCTCGCTCGCAGCGTCCCCGTAAGAATCATACATACCCTTTGTCCATTCGGCCTCACCTTCCACCGTCCATTTGGCCTTACGCTTTTGGCAAATACGTTTGTATAGACCATCTTTGAGAGCGTCCTGGAGGGTTATTCTGTGGACTGAATAAGGTTTCTTTCCAGCCCTACAATCAAGTATTAGCTCGTTGAAGGGGTTTTCTTCACCATCGTGGGTTGAAATAACAATAACACGGCCACCCCACATGAGAAGAGCCATTGCTGCCTTAATAAGCTCAGGAAGATCGTTATGGAACGCGGCTTCATCGATAATGACCATACCTTGCTTGCCGCGTAAATTGGACGGCCGGCTGCTTAATGCCTGGACACGAAAGCCGGAGGCAAATTTAATTTCGTAAACAAGAATATCTTTTTCCTTATCCCCGTCTTTATCCTTAAATATATATTCCTCAATATCTGGATCTTCATCGGTGAATTCGTCAAAATTCTTTGCCCAAAACGCTACATCGAGAACGAAATCACGTGCCATGTCCTGATTATAGCCAATATAGAAAACATTCATTCCTCCCTCTTTACGAGTAGTGGCAGCAGTAAGGGCAGCTTCAGATGCAGTTGACCAGGAAACCCCGACACGTCGCGATTTCTCTACAACCCTAACTTGGGATTCATCGGCAAGGATTGCCTTCTGGTAATCCAGCAGAACATCATCTTCCTTGAACATTAGGCTATACCTAGTATTTTATTCTTTATCTTATTCACTGTATCATTACTGATACCAGAGGACGAAACCATTTCGGAAACGCTTTCAGCGGTCTTTGAGACCCTCTCCTTAACCTCGTCCATGTATTTTTTTTGGGTAACAGAAGCACGACTAATATCTGCTATGGCTCTGGTAAGTAGAGAAAGTTGCTTGGGATCCAAATCATTTTCGCTTTCGTCCAAAGCTTCCATAACCTCCATGAGCTTGGATTGCATGAGTCGCATCAAATAATCGTTTGTGCTGCCTTCGTCATCACCTAGATAATCCGCAGCGGCTTTTGCCATTTCCAGCCGCTGTTTGATTTTCTCCATACGGTTCTTGAAACTCTTGCCCCAACGCCCCAAAGCAGACCTAGAAATCACGTAACCACGTTTATTTAGGATAGTGATTAACTTATCATATGAGCCAAAGTTATGGGCAATAAGCTGTTCCTCTAACCATGCTTTTTCCTCGTCTGGGAGGCTATCTACCTTGCTCGCTTGCATCAGTTAAATGAGGTTACGATTGTCCAACCAAGCACGACCATCATCACTTATCAAATAGAGACGAACCTCTGGTGTGGTTGTATCCCGTTGAATAAGGTTTTTGCGTTCCAGGTAGAGCAAGGCCTCTTGGATGTCCTTTCCTGTGACATCGTCCCAACCAGCCATTTGCATAGCCAGTAGAATACTGCGATAGCCCTTGCCATTAGGATATTTACCATGCAGCCATTTGAGGATTCCCCCTCTTAAAAGTAGTTGCTCTTCTGTATTCATCGCTTGATATAGAGTTCTTTTTTTAAGTTAGAGATTTCGGTAGCTTGAACCGCGGTTGCTTTATCAATGCTCTCCAGTTTTTCGTATATAGACTTTCGCCTCAAAGCACTGGTCGTTTTTTCTTGTTCTATTTTCTTTAATATTTTGGTTTCAGACTCTTCCAACTGCGTCGCTGTTTTTAAAACAATATCCTTTAACTCTTGGTTAAATTTATCCTCGATCTCTTTTGGGCTGGGTTTTCTCCGCAAGTGATTAATTAAGCTGGCAGTGTTATTCAAGAGCATGACCAGGAAGCCAAAGCACCCCAGCCAGACAAGTAGCTGACTCCCAGAAGGGTCAACTTGTGCAATGGATAACCCTCCAAACACAGCCGCGCTCGTATCGAGGATGCCTTTCACTACTGCTTGGCCTTCCCAAGACTATTAGCCAGCTTCGGCACGATCTTTTCAGCAGAGCGGCCTATAACGTATCCGCCCAAACCAACCTGTACGATGTCTAAGAGCTGCAAAGCTACGGCTTCAGGGAGTCCAGGAGGTGTAAAACCAAGCCACTGGGCACCAATACATCCAGTAAGGAATAGCATAACAATTGGTCGCCAGCTCTTTTGTAACCAGCCCTCGCCTTGGATTTCCGCTGTAAGAACGGTTTTTTGAGCGTCAATAAGTTTGCTTTGAAGTTCGATTACTTCGCTGGTCAAATCGTTCTCCATCTTTTGGAGAGCATTGTTGAGCTTTATCCGCTCTTCGTCGGATGTGTGGAGTTCATCAAGGATGTCTCCAAGCGGGGAAATTATTCCCTTAATGAAACTGAGGATTTCCATGCCTCAATTATAAAATATCAACTAAGACTGACTTGAGTCTACCGTGCTAATACAAGCGCTCAACCCATCCATGCATAAAAAAAGTGCCACGAATGGCACTTTTAGGAAAAGAGGTTTTGGAAGGACTTACAGCTCCACATATCTGTCATATTGCATATACGGCAAATGAGGATCTTCTATTTCAAGTTTTTTACCGATATACGCCCTCAATGCATCCTCATCAGTCAATCCGTCACTATTTTTGAATTTTGGACTAAAGTAATACCACGCATTCAAAATATCGATTCCCTTCTGGGAAGGAACTTCGTCAACAACATCAACCTCTAACTTATGCCCATGCTCCTTACCAGAGTAGCCACCCTTGTCTGGGGCATAAACAGCTCGTGAGTACCAGTTTCCTGTTCCGATCACAACTTCACTTGGGTTGAGGAACACGGTTACAATGTCAGCTCGATGTTTTTTTTGAATGTCGATAGCGGCTTTTGCAGCCGTTGCTGAAAACTGTTCTCTTGTGGTTGCTTCTGGAGCAAGGATGTCCAGTGAAATACGTATCCTCCCAGGGAAGCTCATATCATCTAAGTCGATGATCTGGTAATCAACCGCATCTTTGGTTGCTTGAGAAATCGAGTATATCCTAGTCGTGCTCTTCTGGTCATCACTGGATGTTTGACCATCATCTGAGATCACTGCAACCACACAGAACATAAGCCAGACGAATGCAGCAGCACGGACTCCGGTGCTATAGCCTTTGCGAAGGGTAAACCAAGCAAAAACATAGGGTAAAATAACAATTCCGGCTATCAGTCCAACCTTCTTAAGCGTTTTACTATTATCATTATCCATAATTAAAAATGGCTATCTATCTTTTATTTAAACAATTAGTAAGTATCAAATAATCGCAGTATCCTGCAATAAAGGTGCTATGATTCTTCCTCGGAAATCAAAGCACGATATTTGTGTAAATCAACCATTGGCAGATGTAACTCT
>ENA-ORCX01000564-ORCX01000564.1-marine-metagenome-genome-assembly--contig:-NODE-564-length-11708-cov-3.375204_pt1 | contig 11708 bp, 9 predicted proteins | sample MGYA00248630_ERZ508518 | MGnify/ENA primary metagenome ERZ508518 (study PRJEB26188, sample SAMN06268768) | marine metagenome | isolation source: Bioluminescent Bay, La Paraguera, Puerto Rico | place...
GGATGGCCGAGAGTGCCCGGATTACGCTGTAGCGCTCCAGCTCCTCGTTGATCCGGCTCTGTCGCCGGATACCGGCGGTATCGATCAATATGTATTTCTGCCCGTCCACGGTAAAGGGAGTGTCGATGGCGTCCCGTGTGGTCCCGGCGATATCGCTGACGATCACCCGCTCCTCCCCCAGGATGCGGTTGATAAGGGAGGACTTGCCCACATTGGGCTTGCCCACCACCGCCACCCGGATGGGAGCCTCTTCATCTTCCTCTAGCTGTCCCGCATCCTCCGGGAAATACCCGACCACCTGATCCAGCAGATCCCCCAGGCCCCGCTTGTGGGCGGCGGATAGGAGCATGGGCTCCCCCAGCCCCAGCTGGTAAAACTCATACAGGGCGTCCTGGTCCCCGGGATTGTCCAGTTTATTGACCGCCAGCACCACCGGCCTCTGGACCTTGCGTAGCATATCGGCGATCTCCTGATCCACCCCGGTGAGCCCTTCCTTGCCGTCCACCATAAATAGGATCACATCGGCGGTCTCCATGGCGATTTCGGTCTGCTGGCGCATATGGGTCAGCAGCACATCGTCGGCGTATGGATCGATCCCTCCGGTGTCCACCAGGGTGAAATGCCGGCCCGTCCACTCACAATCCGCGTAGATCCGGTCCCGGGTAACCCCCGGGGTATCGTCGATGATGGAGATGCGGTATCCCGCCATGTGGTTGAAAAAAGTCGATTTCCCCACATTGGGACGCCCCACCACCGCTACGATCGGTTTCGGCATATTGTCTCCTCTACTAGCCACTGCACCCATCAGCCTTATTCAGTGGTCTCTTTATGCTTCCAGGCAGGCGCGGATCAGCGCGCCTCCGTCGTCGGAGGCCACGGGCAGTATCTTGACCCCGAGAGCCTCGCTCATCTGCTTCAATGTCATCCCGTCCAGGAACATACAGTCCCTGTCACGGAGCATACAGTCGGGGATCAATAGCGCTTCACCCAGATTCTGCCCCGTTAGGGCGGATACTATATCCCCCCCGGTCAAAAGACCGGCCACGGTTACCTCCGGACCAAAAAAACGGTTCTCCACCACATGGACGTTCAATGTGATACCGGTTTTCTCCTGCAGCGCATCGGCGATGGCATGGAGCATGGGACCCGCGTCCACGCCGGTAACGGCGGAGATGGTCTTTTTACGCATCCCATTGAAGGACCGCAGCGCCGATAATACCTCGCCCACCTCATGGGTCAGCTTGGTCACCAGCCCCACGCCGTTGTCGAGCTGGGTAAATTCCTCATAGTCTTCATAGGGCGGAAAGGGTATGCCGGCCCGTATATACAGTTCATCGGCGGCGAATACGAAATGCCGCCCGGTTTTTTTCAATGCCCGCTGCTGCCATGCGCCGATCCGCCCGATGGTGTCGGCGGCACTCTCCCGGCTCACCGGATTGACCTGGGCCAATCCCTCCCGATGACAGGTGAGGCCCACCGGGACCACCGCCACCGACTGGATAGCGCCCTCCAGGGAAAATAAATCACAGAGTGTATTGTCCAGGATTTCTTTGTCATTGTATCCGGGACACAGTACGATCTGGCAGCGCATCTGGATCCCGGCCCGGGCCAGCCTGCGCATCTGCCACAGTATATCCCCCGCCCGGATATGGCCCATCATCCGCCGCCGTACGCCGGGGTCGGTGGCGTGGACGGATATATACAGGGGGCTGATACGCTCTGATATGATCCGCTGCATGTCGGCATCGCGCATATTGGTCAGCGTCACATAATTCCCCATCAGAAAAGACAGGCGCCAGTCGTCGTCTTTGACATAGAGACCCGGACGCATGCCCTCTCCGGGCAATTGATCCACAAAGCAAAACACACAGCGGTTGCAGCACCGGATCGGATCGTCCAGCAGCGGATATGCAAAGATCAGCCCGATATCCTCATCGGCGTCCTTTTCGATCTCCAGCCGCAGCACATCCCCGTTTTGTTTGCGGATATCCATGACGACCTCTTCCTCATCGGTCTGCCGGATATAGGCCAGGATGTCGGGTACTTCCTCATTATTGATGCTCATCAGGACATCTCCCGGCTCCAGTCCCACCTCGCTGGCTATGCTGTCCGGCCGAACACCGGCGATCCTTTTTTTGTCGTCTGCTTTCACGCGCCGCCTCCCCGCTGCGGGTACTGGTATCAAAAACCGGGGAAAAGCGCCCCGGCCACACTCTATTATCCAGAAAGCGGCGTCCTTAGTCAAGAAGAAGCTAGGCAACGGGTGCGCTTTTCTTCAAAAAGCCCCACTACGAAAAAGGCCCCCGGGCGGGGGCCTTTGGTCCAGGGCTGATCTTGTCTATTTTTTCTTTTTGCCGAATTCACCGAATTCCCGCTTGAAAAATCCCTTCATTTTCTCCTTGCGCTCATGGCTGCCCATGCTGATCAAAAAGTACGCCGCCACCACCGCCGCCACGATGATCAGCATCCATATCAGGCCCTTGCCGGTGCCGCCGCCCTCCTTTCGGATGGACTGCTGCTCCGCCGCGGGAGAACCCGTGGCTTCGGGCGCAGCCGTCTGGGATTGGTTCTGGGGTGTGGCGTTTTGATCCTTTTTCTCTTCTTCGTCTTCCTTTTGCTCGCCTTGCTCGCTGGGGATACCGCCGTACACGGCCTGGCAGATCGCATCCGCCATCATAGGCATGGAGGCCTCCACCTGCTCCCGGGGTGTTTCATGGGTGCCGCATTCCAATATAAGGCTGTGGGGCGATATCTCCTGATTGTAGTTTCCCTTGCCGATAAATATGTCCTTGATCAGGTCAGGGTATTTCTCATCGGCGGCGGCCTTGAGCTTGTATGCAAATTCCTTGTTGGCGGCGCTGTTTTGATTGCGGCCGCCGACCACCATACGGACCTTGCTGACCTCTTCTCCATCCACTTCGGCACTGTACTGCTCCGCCGGGACTGCGTCCCGGTGTACGTCCAGTATGGCAGCGACAGGTCCGTGCTGCCGCATCATTTCTGCGATAGTCCGGCGGGAGCGCTCGTAAGCGCCGGCGTCGTGGGGGGTGTGGTTGGTCTCATCCAGCACCGCCTTGCCTCCCTTTTCCTCGATGGCGTTTTTCAGCTTTTGGGCCACTTCCAGTATCCCGCCGCCCTCGGGCTTGCTCTCGGTGCCGTCGGTGGGTACATAGGATTCGTCGGTGTGGGTGCAGTACATCAGTATCACACCGTTGTCGCCATTATTCTGATTGGCAGGGACGCTCTCCAGTTCAGCCCTATAGGGGGAAAGGTCGATGATGCCCAGAAATTCGGTCTGTGCCGTCAGTCCCTGGGTATCCACACTCTTGACACGGTAGTGCCTATTGTCCGCCGAAATATACTCGTCGCCCTCATAGACCGTCAGGGCCAGGCTGGTCAACGGCCAGCCGCCATCGTCCAGGAGCTGATAGTACGCCCCCTTTTCTCCGTACCAGTCGTCGGCGTAGGCCGGTATGGCCGGTGCCAGCAGCCATATACCCAGCATCAGGATGCATAGCAACCGCCCCGCACGGATTTTCCTATTCATGCCGGTCACCCCGCTTTCCGGCGCCCTGGGGCCCGGCATGCTTGAATTCACCGTCTTCAAAGGCCATATCCTTGTGCCGGGTGCCTCCCTGGATCTTTTCCAGCAGCTCTCCGACGCCCTCGGCCAGCAGCAATGCGATAAACCCGGAGAGCACAACCGCGTCGGCGGCTCCGGCGCCCCCCAGGCTGACCGTCACGGGGATACCCCGGGCGCCGTTGATGATGCCCCTGGCGATATCCGCGATCAGTACGCCCATGATCCCGGCCATAAAGGCCCCCCGACGGCTCCGTCCAAATAGATAGGCCGTGAGCCCAGCCAGCAGCCCATATATGATATAGGGATCGATGGCCAGGGCCTCCGGCTCGGAGGGCAGGAGCATATTGGTAGCGACGACCACCCCGGCGCTGATGATCCCTGCGATGATGGAGCGGATCTTTTCCCAGGTGGAGCCCGCCTTGATCCATAGGTACACCACCAGTCCAAATGGGATCAGCGCACCGCCCACATTGACGGACCATCCGCCTCCCAGGGGGATATTTGGGACAAAGCTGAAACCGATGATCGCGACCATCAGTATCAGGGCTACCTTGTCATTCAGCCGCAGCCGATCCAGGATCCTCTGCCCTATTCCAAACAGCACCAGGATCGTAGCCACGACCAGGATCACAATACCCAATGACACAAACGTCACCTTCTTTTCCTTTGATGTGGCCTTATTTTTCCCGGTTTGGGCCGCATTATCACAATCGCCCGCATATTCTGCCCATACGAAAAGACGGCGCACTTCCATGCGCCGTCTCAGTCAATTTGTTTTTATGTATGCTTCAGTCTGTAAATGTAAACGACTGTGCGATTTCCCGCAGGGTGGGCAGCAGGGCCTCGTACTCATCGGGCTGGATAGAGTAGTACATCTCAAATCCGAGATCGCCCTTCGCCGCATAGTAGCACTCCCCGTGGTATATGCCTTCCTCCGCCGTTTCCTCATAGGTATGTGTCATAAATGGGTATCCGTTAATCTCTTTTGACTCGGGCTCGGTGAAGACAGCATCACTCTGACTGGTGCGGATGCGCACCACATCCGAGATCATTCCGTTCACCATATCGGCTTCGGTCCAGTCTGCAAACTCTTTCATGTGTGTGTCCACATAGAAAGTGGTCTGGGTCCCGTCATAGGGACGCAGGCAGACGGCATACCGCTCGCCGTCGTCCACCACCACCCAGTTGGACGGGTACTGCAATGTAAAGCCGTAGTCGCTTTCAAATGTCACCCATTCCACGGGACCTTCATCGACGGCGGTATTGTCTCCGGCGTCAGGGGACGCAGATGATTCTGTATCGCCCGCCGTATTCCCCGCCTCCTGCGCATCCATCATAGCCAATGCTTTTTCGGCATCACTCATGGGACTTTCAGACGGCTCGGGATCATCATTGGATGCCCCACAGGCGCTTACCAGGACCATGCACACTGCCAGGACGGCAAGCAACAGTATGGTACGAATCGGCTGCTTTCTTCCAGGTCTATTCATAAAACCTCCTACACGATTTCTTGCTTCAGCCAAGTCGGCTGATACGTTCCCTTCCCAGGACGTTCCTATTGTATCACACCAAAGTCCGCCGACATATTGCCATTTTGACAACAATATAAAAGCAGGCAGAAAATCTGCCTGCTTTGCATCGACGCTAACATGATCTACTCGTCCGTATTTGTCTCCCACTCAGACTCATACCGTGCCTTGTCCGCATTGTGGGCCTCCAGGGTGCGGTTAAATACATGCTCCCCGGTATCCGGATCCTTCAGGCAGAAAAAGAGGTACTTCTGCCCGTCCCGCATATAGTCTTCAAAGGGCTGTATCGCGGCCACCAGTGCCGTTTGTCCCGGTGAGCCGATGGGGCCGACGGGCAGATCGGGATACCTGTAGGTATTGTAAGGGGAGTCTATATTCATCTCCTCTTCGGTCAGGATCCACCGATTCTCCCGAATCAGGTACTGGACCGTGGCGCATGATTCCAGCGGCATATTCTCATCCAGCCGGTTGTGGAATACCGCGCTGATCTTGGAGAATTCTTCGTCGATCCGCGCTTCCTTCTGGATGACGGAAGCCAAGACCACCACCTCGTCCATGGTCATGCCCATCTCCGCAGTCAATTCCCGCAGATCCTCATTGTATATATTTTCGAAGCGGTTCAGCATCTTGCGCATGATATCCTCGGGGGCGGCGTCCGCGTACACCTGATAGGTGTCGGGGAATAGGTATCCCTCCAGGGGAGATATGACATCCTCGTTGTCGATACGCGCCTCCGGGATCTCCAGCAGAAACGGATAGTCGGTGAAATTCTCCACCTTGGCCGCTTCATAGAATTCATCCGCGGTGAAGTCAAATCCCTTTTTATTGACCAAATAATCGGCGGTCATCTGCAGGTCCCAGTGCTCGGGTATGGTGATGGTGACCACATCCACCGCTCCCTTGCTGGTCAATAACTCGTCCATCACCTCCTGCATGGTCATACTCTTGGTAAACACATGCTTGCCCTTTTTGAGCTTGGAGGTATTATCCGAGAGATCGACAAAGAGCTTAAACACCGCACTGGATCGGATCACCCCGGCGTCCTGCAGTTCGGTGGCGATATGATTCAGTCCCCAGCCGTCCCCGATCTCCACCTCTATTTCGCTATGGTCCCGCTTGTCCACCGGGTTGATATACCGGGCTTTGAATATATTCACCACCGAAAATACCGTAACCGTTACGATGAGCAGGCTGATCAGTATGATCGAGACGCCCCGCCCGGCGCGGCTCATCAGTACCTCCACCGTGTCCTGGGACTCCTTCTTCTGGTCACTGCGGTGGGCTTGTTGTTCGTCTATATCCTTATGGTTATCCGCCATTTTATATCCTCCAGCAAATCTATGGGCTCTATTATACTCTTATATCTTCGTCCCATCAACCAGGAAAAGAAACCTGTCTTTTAATGCCAAAGACAATAAAAAAAAGCCGTACGGCATAGATACCGTAGCGAAACGGCATACGCATGAGCGGTATATCTGATTGCTCCCTGCATCTTGTGTGATAGAATTGTGTTATATCCGCCAGCAGAGCGGGTCCTGCGAAAATGGGGAGCCGCTGGCCGCATACGCATATTCACGATGACCGCCGCAGACCCGCGCATATTCGCATTCATTGCATTTTCCTTCGAGGCATTCAGGTTTGGAAAGACGGTCGATAAGCTCAGCATTGTTCCATATATGGGCAATTCCCTTATCGAAGAGGTTTCCCAGCGGGATAGGCATCGTCGGACTTGGGAGCAATGCAAGCTGCGGCGTCATACCCAGCCAACACCTCCCTGTCATCATGCCGCGCTCTATGGAAGGCTCGATCCCCATGGTATTCATCAGGGGATCCTGGGCTTCGACTATGATTCCATTTTGGCGCAATCCCAGGACCTTTTCCATGAGTATGCCCTGCTCGCGTTTAGATATAGACAGTTCATTCTTATATACGGCGCCCCGTCCGATAGGTATGAATCGCTTCAGATTAACTTGCCGGGCCCCTACGGCAGATACGTTTGCGACTACCTGGGGCAATTCTCTCCAGTTAATTTTATTGGCGGTAAAATCGACAATGGTATAAATGCCTTTCAAGGAGAATCTCAACACACTGTTGAGCGTCTCAAAAAAGACTTCTCTTTTGCCCCTGACTTTTTCACACGTTTCAGGCGTTCCACCATCCAGCCCCACTGATATAGCAAAGTGCGGGTCTTGGGGCAGCGTCTCCACGACTTCAGGCGGGGGTTTGTACCCATTGGTACAGAGAAACACGTTCATCCCTATGCCCAGGGCATACTTGACGACGTCTGCGATACCCGGAAATATCATGGGTTCTCCGCCGCCGATGCACAGGGTGCGTATACCGGATTGTTTCAACTCGTCAATAATGCTGCGAAACGTTCCCCTCGCGTCCGGCGGTTCTGTGCTTTTTCCTGAATCGGTATAGCAATGAATGCAGCGCAGATTACATATATATGATATGTTCCATGATAGGAGCGACGGATTGTCTTCTTTAGGAAATGCGTACATCGAGATCATATCCCTTGTTCATTGACAGTGATTGTATTGCATCCTCAGATATCTTTTTCATAATGATTCTGCGCTCGCTTTTGCAGAACGGATTGGCGGAAAACATATTGCCCTTTACCAGCAGGACATCACCCCGGCAGCCCCCTCCGCAAAAATACCTGTATGCGCAATCCCTGCATTCTTTGAAATCATGTACGGTGAGGCCCCGCAGCCTTTTCAATGTCTCGTTCTTATACCAGATCTCACATATTTCATCTTTTATTATATTTCCCATTTTCATCGAAGGATGGTACATCCCCGCACAGGGATAGATATCACCGTCGCTGGTGATGTACAGATAGGCGCCTATATCACAAGGCCTATATCTGCGGCCCTCCCGGATACTATACTGACTGCATTTCTCATACCCCCAGGCATCATGGGCTTCTGCGATTCTTTTGGCATCTCCCATTACGGACAGGCCAATATCCGGATCGATACTGATACGGTCTATATTCTCATTGGCCTTGCCGACCGGGATCATCAGCTGTGTCTGTACTTCCCCGACCCCCATGGAAATCGCGAAATTTACCGTGTCAATAATAGTATCGATATTCTGCCGCATTACCGTGGTGCAGGTGCTGGTGTTTGCACCGCACGCCACCAGCATTTTGAGGCCCCGAACTGTTTTTCTAAATACGCCTTTGCCCCTGATTTGGTCATGGACCGCAGGGGTGGCGCCATCCAGACTTACCTGCACATCGATATTGTTGGATGCAAAAAAATGACACACATGTCTGTCCAGCAGCGTGCCGTTCGTAATCACCTTTATTTTATTTTCAGTACTGTGGCCCCTGAGTTTTTGTATGACTTTCATGAGCAGGTCTTTTCGCAGCAGCGGTTCTCCGCCGCTGAAAAAGAAGTCAGGCGTTCCCAGCGTTAAGAGCTTATCGACCGTATCGAGCACCATCTGGTCTGACAGTTCGGCGGACCTGTCTCTTTTCGGTCCCGAATCAATAAAACAATGAATACAGGATAGATTGCACGATTCCGTTAGATTCAGCCCCACATTTGTCAGCCGATACACCTCTTCAGATTCTGTGCTGTCATCGATATCAGGCTGTATGTCCTTTTCGGATGAGACAAAGCCTTCTTCAATGAAGGATGCCAGAAATGTATTGATACCATCGGCGTTTAGATATTGATATTGCGGGGGCAGATCAGATATGATCTCAGCAACAGTACGACCGGCGCATCGCTTGAGGATTTCTCTGCCTGCGGCGTTTACGATTCTCCACCTGGCAAACCGAACAAAAACGGCGACGTGAAGATCGCCCATGTCGATAAACTCAACATCAGCAAATAATTTCGTTCCGATATCCATTGTTTCCCCCCAAGACGATTATAAATGCGTGAACGTCATTACCTTTGCGGGGCAGCTCATCCGGATTTTTTCAACCCGCGTTTGTAAACTCTCAGGCAGACCCTCGGGCTTACGCTCGTTTATTTCCTTCAGCTTCCCTTTTTCATCTTCCACAAAAAGCTTGACACGGATACCGCAGTCATCCTTATTTTCCGGAGTTACAGAATTAACAACCACGTGAATTTTTGGCTCATCTTTCATATTTAATCCCTCCCCTGATAATATACACCATTTATATGTATTGTGTCTACTAGATTATTACATAATTAATATTTTTATGGCATATCAATCTTGATCCGGCAGCAGCAGGTCAATATCCAGACACAGTAAAACGGCGTGACTTACGCCACGCCGTTCTGTTAATTATTCACTATAGTATAGCTTTCACCCCGGGAGAAATATCCCCCTCTGTTCGGCCCTTGTCATACCTCCACGATGATGGGCAGGATCATGGGCCGCCGCTTGGTCTTGCGGTACAGGAATTTCTGCAGTTGCTCCCGCACCCGGACCTTCAGCGTTGACCAGTCCGAGACCTTCTGATGATGGCAGTTTCGCACCACCTCTTTGATGAGCGCCTTTGCCTCATCCATCAGGCCTTCAGCCTCCCGCACATAGATAAACCCCCGGGAAATGATATCCGGGTCCCCCACCAGCTGGCTCGTGTCCTTCTGGATGGTGACCACCACCACCATCAGCCCGTCCTGGGAGAGGTGCTTGCGGTCTCTGAGCACCACATTGCCCACATCCCCGATGCCCAGGCCGTCCACCAGGACCTGCCCCGCCGTCACCTTGCCGGTGACCTTCATGCTGTCCTGGGTGAGCCGGATCACCGCGCCCACCTCGGGGACGATGATATTGCGGGACTTCATCCCCATGGCCTCGGCCAGCAGGGCGTGCTGTTTCAGGTGCCGGTATTCCCCGTGGACCGGGATAAAGAACCGGGGCCGCACCAGGGAATGCATCAGCTTCAGCTCCTCCTGGCAGGCGTGGCCCGACACATGGATATCCGCCAGAGAGGCGTAGATCACATTGGCGCCTTTTTCAAAGAGCAGATTGATCACATTGGATACCGTCTTTTCATTGCCCGGTATGGCGCTGGCCGATATGATCACCGTGTCCCCGGTCTTGATGCCAAACTGCCGGTGCTCGTCATGGGCCATCCTGGAGAGCGCCGACATGGGCTCCCCCTGGCTGCCGGTGGTGATGACCACGATCTTCTTGTCGGGGTATTCGCCTATATCGTCGATCTCGATAAACTGACCCTTTTTAAATTGCAGATAGCCCAGCTCCTGGGCGGTCCCCACCACATTGACCATGCTCCGCCCGGATATGCAGACCTTGCGGTTGTATTTGGCGGCGGCGTCCACCACCTGCTGGATCCGGTGGATATTGGAGGCGAATGTCGCCACGATGATGCGGCCCCGTGCCTGTCCGAAAAACTCCTCAAAGGTCGCCCCCACCGTTCGCTCCGACATGGTATAGCCGGGCCTCTCCACATTGGTAGAGTCCGCCATCAGCAGCAGCACACCATCGTCCCCCAGGCGGCCGAACCGGGCCAGGTCGATGGGCTGGCCGTCGATGGGGGTAAAGTCCACCTTGAAATCCCCGGTATGCACCACGACCCCCACCGGGGTCTTGATGGCCAGGGCCACCGAGTCGGCAATCGAGTGATTGGTCTTGATGAATTCGATCGTAAACGCGCCGATCCGGATCTCATCCCCCGGCTTCACTGTCTGCAGTTTGGGGTTTTGAATATTGTGCTCCTGGAATTTATTCTGCAGCAGTCCCAGGGCCAGCCGGGTAGCGTACACCGGCACGTTGAATTCCTTCAGCACATAGGGCACCGCCCCGATATGGTCCTCGTGGCCGTGGGTGATGACGATCCCGCGTATCTTCTCACGATTGCTCCGCAGGTACGTGGTGTCCGGGATCACCAGATCGATCCCCGGCATATTCTCCTCGGGAAAACTCATCCCGCAGTCCACGAGGATGATCTCGTTGCCGTACTCAAATACAGTCATGTTCTTGCCGATCTCACCCAGCCCTCCCAGGGGGATGATCTTCAGGGCGGGTTTACGTCTCTTCTTCTCCAATCCTTTTCTCCTTCCAAACCTTTTTTCTCGATGAAATACACACAAATCTAAAGCCATCCATCTATCTTGGACAGACGGCTCCGTGATCGCGTATACGGACATACCGCCCCGGGCAGGGACGCGTTACCGCACCCTACTCCGTGGGATATGTTCCATTGTTATACAAAGGCACTATCACTGTGCCGTATCACCGTTTGGCATTCAATTGCTCACTATTATAGCACATCTTGGGCAGGAATAGGCGCTCGCGCCATAGAATAGTCGATTTTTCTCTACTGGGCGGGTGTTTCAAGGGTGAGAAGAGCCCGGACTTTTTGGGCCATATCGTCGGCCAGGCTCTCGGCGGCCTCCATATTGGCGGCGTCGGCATAGATGCGGTATACGGGACGGTTGACATCAGGCAGCACCAGCACGCGGCCGTTGTGCCGGATCAGGCGGATACCCTCCCGGGTCTCGGCCCGTTCCCCTTCCCTGCCTGCATCCTGGACCAAAGTCCGCAGGATACGCCCCTTCTCTTCCCAGGGGCATTCCACCTCCCGCTCGGCCACATGGCATTCGCCGCCCCGCATGACCAGATCGGATAGTCCGATCCCT
>ENA-ORCX01000566-ORCX01000566.1-marine-metagenome-genome-assembly--contig:-NODE-566-length-11676-cov-2.183981_pt1 | contig 11676 bp, 9 predicted proteins | sample MGYA00248630_ERZ508518 | MGnify/ENA primary metagenome ERZ508518 (study PRJEB26188, sample SAMN06268768) | marine metagenome | isolation source: Bioluminescent Bay, La Paraguera, Puerto Rico | place...
AAGTAGTTATTGTCCTTATCACGCACCGGGAACCACTGATCGATCTGACCATCACTGCGCCCCACCAGCACCGAAATCCCCCCTGTCAGAAATTCCAGTGAGGTAATGCTGACCCCGGTAGGGACGGCTTTAACCTTCTGTACCAGTCGTGGGCTCTCGACGTTTTGCACATCGTAAAAATAAATAAAGCCCTTATCGTCAACGAAATACAGTTCGCGCTGCTCGATATCCAGTTGCAGATGGGTGACCCGGGCAGCTCCTGTAAGACTGATTTCTGCGGCTTTTTCCTTCAGCGTAAACTCTGAGGGGTCCAGGAAGCTCGATTCACGAATCACTGATTTCAACACCACCCGCTGATCAGCTGTCACTGCGGCAAAAGTGGTCTTGTCGTCATAACTCTGCACACTGAGCAGCTCCAGTCGCTGCCCCTGAGGGTCAACCTGAACCAGCGCCTCACCCAGAGGATATTCAATCCGCGGAATAATTTTGCGTTGCGTGCCGGTCGGGTAAGTAATTTTGTAGTCCTGGTTGAATACCAGCGCCGAACCGTCCGCCATGCCATAAGCAAATACGCCGGTTACCGCTGCACCGGCAGCGGTGGCGGTAATGCCCTCAGCATTGACCGGTAAATCCACATTGAGCATGGTGGCACCGTTTTCAGCTTCGAAGAAACGCGCCGTACCGTTGTCATTCACAGACAGAGCAACGTCGTTGTATTCATTCAAAGTCAGAAATTGGCTGCTGGTCTGTTCAGTCTGGTAAATCGTGCGGGTTTCCAGGCTGGCACCCTGAAACAGCGGCAAGACCACGTAAAGCAGGTAAAAGAAAATAAGCACAATGGCCAGAATGACCGAGATACCGCCGAAACCGACGCCGTATTTAGCGACTTTATCTTTGGTTTCGCGCCAGGCACGACGCCGTTTGGCGATGGTGGAATCCGGTGCGGGCAGCACGGTTTGATCATCAACTGTTTGTTCTTGCATCGAGCATTACCAAAGTTATGTGACTTCCGAAACAATCCTCAAGCGTCTGCATGGCAAAAGCTTCAGGGTTGTTTTGACAGAAAAAACGCCCCGTGCTCTAAACACGGGGCGCTTCGTCAACTATTCCAATACTGGCTTATTGGATTTTTTCCAGCGCCTTTTCAGCAACGCTGGCAGGCAGTGGTACGTAGCCATCTTTTACAACCACTTGCTGACCGACTTTAGACAGGACCATTTTGACGAATTCACGGTCAATCGGTGACATCGGCTTGTTAGGTGCTTTGTTCACGTAAACCCACAGGAAACGGGCCATCGGGAACTTTCCGCTGGCTGCATTTTCAGCAGTCGCTTCGATGAACGGTTGACCTTCTTCTTTAGCCAGTGGCACCGCTTTCACACCAGAAGTTTTGTAACCGATACCGGAGTAGCCAATACCGTTCAGTGATTTGGTCACGCCCTGAACCACTGAAGCAGAACCAGGCTGCTCATTCACGCTGTTTTTGAAGTCACCCTTACACAGGGCGTTGTCTTTAAAGTAGCCGTAGGTACCGGATACCGAGTTACGACCGTAGAGCTGAATCGCGCCCAGGTTTTCAATACCCAGTTGACCCCAGTTGGTGACGTCTTCTGAATAACCGCATTTGCGGGTAGCAGAGAAAATCGCATCAACCTGTGGAATGGTCAGACCTTCGATTGGATTATCTTTGTGAACATAGACAGCCAAAGCGTCGATAGCGACAGGAATGGCAGTGGGTTTATAACCGAATTTTTCTTCAAACGCAGCCAGTTCTTTGTCTTTCATCTGGCGGCTCATAGGGCCGAAGTTTGAAGTACCTTCAGTCAGTGCAGGCGGTGCAGTTGAAGAACCCGCAGCTTGAATCTGAATACTGACATTGGGGTATTCACGTTTGAATTCCTCTGCCCACAGTGTCATCAGGTTAGCCAGCGTGTCAGAACCGACGCTCGACAGGTTTCCTGAAATACCGCTGACTTTTTCATAGTCAGGCAGGTTGGCGTCAACGTCGGCGAATGTAACCGATGAGAATGCCATTGTGACGGCAGCACCCAGCAGGGCGATGTTTTTCTTGAACATGTTGTTCAGCTCCCAAGTTAAAAGAAAAATGCAACGTGTTTCACGTTTTGCGCTGGGAAAGTATGAATTCGGACTGTGACAAGGATATGAAAGAAATGTGACAGTTGTATGACAACACTGTCAGAACGGAGCCAAGCTGTTGTTATACGGTAATTTTCTCGACCACAATGGTCGCTGGAAAACAGCATTTAAAACGGGTTCCCTGACCCAATTCACTGCTGATCTCGAGTCTGGCGCCGTGACGCTGCAACACATGTTTGACGATCGCAAGACCCAGTCCGGTGCCCCCTTTGTCGTTACTGCGGCCTTTATCAACGCGATAGAAACGTTCAGTGAGCCGTTCCAGGTGGTGCTCCGCAATACCCTCACCTTCATCGGCGACTTCCAGACAGGCGCCCTCATCATCAAGCCGCCAGCTGATATGAATCTGGCAACCCGCCGGTGTGTACTTAACCGCATTGAAGACCAGGTTGGAAATGGCACTGCGGATTTCATCCACATCACAGACCAGCCAGCGTTCGGTGCCCAGCTCAAGGTCTATTTTGTGGTCGCGATAATGCTCCAGTGAGCGGGCATCTTCGATGATGGACTGCAGCAGCTTGCCGATATCGGTGGGAATCCGCCGCAGCGCTTTCTCACCGGTCTCGAGCTGGGACAGCACCAGCAGATCCTTGATCATCAGATGCATGCGTTCGCTTTGCTGACGCATCGCCGGTAACGCTGCGCGCCACTGGTCGGGATCGGTGTCTTCGGTGAAGGCTTCCAGATAACCGCGCAATACCGTCAGCGGGGTTTTGAGTTCATGCGAGACATTGGCCACAAAATCGCGACGCATACGCTGCAGCTTGATGGTTTGTGTGATGTCGCGGGCTATTAATAGTCTGCCCGCCCCCATGTAACTCACCACTTTGAGTTCCAGTTGCATGGCTTCATCATGCGGTGATTTAACGGTCACCACATTGCCCAGCTTGAGCGGGTCTTCCAGTAAAGACTGAAATGCCGGATCGCGAATCAGGTTATTGATCCGAACATTATTATCGCGCGGCCAACGTACGCCGAGCAGTTCACGCGCCGACTGATTGGCCCATTCGACTTCGCCATATTCCCCCAGCACCACGATCCCGTCTGGAAGGGCCGCCGTTGCCTGTTGGAAACGTTTCAGATAGCCGGTCAGCTTTTTCTTGCGGTTGCTGTTCTGCTGGCGCATCTGCTCGATCTGACGGCAGACATCATCAATGACCCCTTCAGCACTGGGAGAACGGTTTTTCTTGGGTTTTTCCAGCCACTTTCTGAGCTTGTACCAGTTGTTCTGTAGCCACAGCGCATAAATCAGGGCAGCCAGAAACATAAAAGTCATCATCTGGCCGAATAACAGTCCGCAGAAACCGGCCAGACTGAGTAGTGTCAGCAGGCGCCAATTATCCCATTGCATCAAAGCCGCCGTTAATCAACTGAAAAACGATAACCCACGCCACGAACGGTCTGCACCAGGTGGTCATGACCACTGGGTTCCAGTGCTTTACGCAGACGGCGGATATGAACATCAACGGTACGCTCTTCGATATATACCGTATCGCCCCAGACATAGTCGAGTAACTGTGAGCGGCCATAGGCGCGTTCAGGGTTTTTCATGAAGAAATGCAGCAGGCGGAATTCGGTAGGTCCCAGTTCCACCCTTTTGTCATCAACCGTGACGCGGTGACTTTTAGTGTCTAAGACCAGATTGCTGAATTGCAGCTTCTGCGCTTCTTCTGAATCGGCAGGCTGACAGCGTCGTAACACGGCCTTGATGCGAGCCATCAGTTCCGGTGGCGAAAAGGGCTTATTGATGTAGTCATCAGCCCCCACGCCCAGACCTTTGACCATGTCTTCACTTTCGCCTTTGGCAGTGAGCATGATCACAGGAATATTGGCGAGAAACTCGTTGGCACGCAGTCGACGAATAAACTCGATACCGTCTATACCGGGCAACATCCAGTCCAGCAGGATCATATCGGGTTGATGATGCTGCAGCGCTTCCAGCCCGGCTTCCCCGTCGCCTACTGCCTCGCAGGCGAAGCCTGATTGTTTGAGGGTGAAAGACAACATATCCCGGATTGCGACGTCGTCCTCGACTACCAATACACTCGTTGCCATAAAGCCTTTTCCCAGTCGTTAAAATGTCAGCTGCATCATACAAAGCAATTGTTACAGTTTGATAACAATTGGCTGAACCGCCGATTTCCCTATTCCTGTTGCGATGTAAGTCTCTACTTACCCTCTGACAGGCAGTGCTTGTGTGACTGTTTGATGACGCCTAGATGACAGTACGACAGGTATTAAATCAGGTCATCACACCCCTGATGGTGTAGAACAGGCAGGCAGACAGCACGGCCGCCGAAGGCACAGTAATCAGCCACGCGGTGATGATTTTCTTCACCATATCGCGTTTGACGTACAGACTCTTCTTCTCTTTTTTCAGCGTTTTCTTGGCTTTTTTCAGTGTGCCTTTTTCTTCGTCAATCGCGCGGTAGAGATCGGTAATACGCTCATAATCACTGACGGTTTTCTCTTTTTTCTCCATCAGCACATTGAGTTCACTGCGCAGCGCGCTCAACAGGCGTTTTTCTTCCTTAATCTCACGCTCATCCTGCTCAATCTCATCTTCCAGACTTTCGGCACGATCCATCCATTCACGCAAAAAGCCCACACCGAACACAGCACCGATAGCAACATGGGTAGTACTTACCGGCAAGCCCAGTTGACTGGCGATAATCACGGTAATGGCTGCGGCCATCGCAATCGAGAATGCCCGCATTTGATCCAGTTCCGTAATTTCGCCGCCGACAGTACGAATCAGTCGAGGACCATATAAAGCCAGACCCAGCGCAATACCAAAGGCACCGACCGCCATCACCCAGAAGGGGATACCGGCCTCAGCAGTAATACCGCCGGTGATGATGGCATCATGAATCGCGGCCAGCGGCCCGATTGCGTTGGCGACGTCATTGGCACCATGAGCAAAGCTGAGTAAGGCAGCAGCAAAAATAAGCGGAATCGTGAACAGGACATTGACGCTGGCACGGTCATTGGTCAGCTTGGGCAAGCGACGCTTGACCGTACGTTTGACCAGGAAATAAACCAGAATGCCAATCACAAAACCGATAACAAGCGCATCAATCATGCTGGGTTTGGAACCGAAATCCATCCCCAGAGACAGGCTCTCATTGATAAAGCCAGTCAGGCCTGGCCAGACTTTTTTCAGTCCCTTGATGACCAGATAAGTGACAAACGCCCAGGCCATAATCGCGACATAAACCGGCACCCATTTTGATGAGGCAGTGATCTTGTCATCCTGGAAAATGATGGTTTTTTTGATGGCATACAAAAAGATAATGGCAATCACACCGCCAATCACCGGTGAAATGACCCAAGAGCTGGCAATCGCGCCCATCGTGCCCCAGTCAACAATGCTGAAACCGGCTGCGGCAATACCCGCACCCATGACACCGCCGACAATGGAATGGGTTGTGGATACCGGCGCCCGGGCAAAAGTCGCCAGGTTTAACCACAAGGCAGCAGCAAGCAGCGCCGCCATCATTGCCCAGACAAAATCCTGGGTGTTACCGCCAAAACCATTGATATCGATGATGCCTTTCTTCACCGTCGATACCACATCACCGCCCGCAATAATCGCACCTGCGGCTTCGAAAATCATCGCGATGACGATCGCGCCGCCCATGGTCAGGGCTTTGGATCCCACTGCGGGGCCGACATTATTGGCGACATCATTGGCACCGATATTCATCGCCATGTAGGCACCGAATACCGTTGCAATGGCAAGGATCAGACTACTGGTGCCGTCGCCGCTGATGTTGTAACTGTAAACCAGCGCCAGCACCATAAATAGCAGGGCCAGTCCGATACGGGTGAGTTCGCCATGGCTTTTTTTATAAGCCTGTTTTTCTAGCTGATGGATATCTTTTATTTCCACGTGAATACCGTCAGTTGCTTATCAAAATGGGGCAATTATTACAGCATTGTGACGACAGGAATACCCCGGAGCAGACGGATGTAACTTCGCACTGCTAAGATTGTCTAGCTAAATACTGTGATGGCAAGCCTTAGAGAATGATGAAAAAAATTTTATTTTTGTGTCTGTTAGTACTGGTCTCCAGTGCTCATGCGCGGACAGGATTCCTGGAAGGACTGGGACTAAGCCAGTCTGATGATGTACCGCCACTGGTTGAAGAAGCCTTTCAATTCAGCGCCGAAGTCGAGGATGCCAACACCCTGATTGCCCAGTGGCAGGTGATGGAAGGTAATTATCTCTATCGCGATAAACTACGTTTTGAAATTATCGGCAATGATAATGTCAGCCTGGGCAACATTATTCTGCCGCCGGGAGAAAATAAAAATGATGAAACCTTCGGCCTGGTCGAGGTTTATCATCACGATCTGAAACTGAAATTACCGCTCAAACGTCCACAGGCAGCTCAGCAACTGACGCTCAAAGCCTATTTTCAGGGCTGCTCTGAAACTTTCGGCATTTGCTATCCGCCCAGTGTGCAACAGGTCGAACTCACCCTGCCGCTTGCCACAGGATCAAGCACCGACCCGCTGCCTCCAGTGGCAACTGCCGAAGCAGATAATGCTGACACTAACCCCCTCAGCGAACAGGATCGACTGGCGCAGAAACTGGCTGAGGACAACCTGATTCAGATTTTCCTGGGATTTCTCGGGTTGGGACTACTGCTGACTTTCACCCCCTGTGTGCTGCCGATGATCCCGATTCTGTCCAGCGTCATTGTCGGTGAAGGTGAAAAAATCACCACCCGCCGTGCTTTCAGTTTGTCACTGGTCTACGTACTGGCCATGTCTGTGACTTATACGGCCGCCGGGATCCTGACCGGTCTGGTAGGCGAAAACCTCCAGAGTCTTTTCCAGAACCCCTGGGTGATCAGCAGTTTCAGTCTGCTATTTGTGCTGCTTGCCCTGTCGATGTTCGGTCTCTACGACCTGCAGTTGCCTCATGCATTACAACACCGGCTGCATCAGCTGACTCACCGCCAGCAGGGTGGCAGCTTTATTGGTGTCGCCGTGATGGGTCTGCTGTCAGCACTGATAGTGGGTCCATGCCTGGCACCGCCACTGGCAGCAGCGCTCATCTTTATCGGTCAGCATGCTGACCCCTTCCTGGGCGGGCTGGCACTGTTTGCATTGAGTATCGGCATGGGCATTCCATTGCTGATTATTGGCACTTCAGCCGGTTCATTGCTGCCGCGTGCCGGTGACTGGATGAATGTGATTAAAGCCATCTTCGGTGTATTGCTGCTGGGTCTTGCTATCTGGATGCTTGAACGCATTCTGCCTGGCTGGCTGACACTGGTCTTATGGGGCAGTTTGTTGATTGTCTGCGCTGTTTACATGGGCGCACTCAACAGCTTGCAGATCGATGCCAATGGCTGGAATAAACTGAGTAAAGGGCTGGGGCTGATTTTATTAATCTATGGCGCTTTATTAATGATCGGTGGCGCCAGTGGCAGTCATAACCTGTTACAACCGCTACAGGTCATCGCTGCCAGCCCGACTGCGACATCTTTTCCGCAGCCTCAGCTTCAGTTCAGCCGCGTTAATAATCTGCAAGAGCTCAATGCGAAGCTGCAAAACACGCAACAGCCCGTGATGCTGGATTTCTACGCCGACTGGTGCACCGATTGCAAAACCATGGAGAAAACCACATTTCGTGATCCAGCAGTGGTAGCCGCGCTGGATGATCATCTCTTATTAAAACTGGATATGACTGAGAACACCGACGCTCACCAAGCTCTACTCAAATCCTTACAGGTATTCGGTCCTCCAACCATGTTGTTTTACAACGCTGACGGCCAGGAATTACGTGATTACCGGCTGGTAGGCCATATCAAGGCGGAGCAAATGCTGGAGCACCTGTCCAGACTGCCCTGATGCCGACTTGATGAAAATTTCAAGAAAGCTGCCATTTCGACGAAAATAGCGACAGAAGACTGCCTTTTATCTCGCTTAACTGGACATTGACCCTTTGCTGGTGCACAATTCGGGCTTATTGAATTCAGACCGCTTTTAAGGATCGTCATGGCGAACATTCTTGTGCTGAACGGCCCCAATCTCAACCTGTTGGGGACACGTGAGCCTGAGCATTATGGTGCCGACACCCTCGCTGACATCGAGGACCGTCTGCGCGCGATGGCGACTGAAGCCGGTCACCAGTTGGATTTTTTTCAGAGTAACGCCGAGCATGCTCTGGTCGACAAACTGCATGAAAGCCGCCAAAACACCCACTTTATCCTGATAAATCCAGCCGCTTTTACGCACACCAGTGTCGCTTTGCGCGATGCTCTGGCCGCCGTTGCCATCCCGTTTATTGAAGTACACATCTCCAATGTTCACGCCCGCGAGTCGTTCAGACAACATTCCTATCTGTCCGATATCGCCAGAGGCGTGATCTGCGGACTGGGTGCGCAGGGTTATGAACTGGCTCTGCAAGCCGCCATCAGACAACTCAACTCATAACTATTATTAAAGGTTAACGCATGGATATTCGCAAAATTAAGAAACTCATCGATCTTATTCAGGAATCCGATGTCGCCGAAATTGAAATCTCCGAAGGCGAAGAGTCGGTACGCATCAGCCGTAACAGTTCCGTTGTGCCAAGTTATGCCGCCCCTGCCGCTCCGGCTCCGGTCGCCATGTCTGCCGCAGCGCCAGCTCCCGCGCCGGCAGCTGAAGCGCCAGCCGCTGAATCCAAGCCTAACGATGCCAATGCCGTGCGTTCTCCCATGGTTGGCACTTTCTACCGCTCTTCATCCCCTGAAGCCGCAGCCTTTGTCGAAGTCGGCCAGAAAGTCGCTGCCGGTGATGTTATCTGCATTATCGAAGCGATGAAAATGTTCAACCAGATCGAAGCCGACCGCAGCGGTACCGTCACTGCCATCCTGGTCGAAAACGGTCATCCGGTTGAATTCGATGAGCCTCTGATTGTTATCGAATAACACCCGTGCCGGCCACCGGCGAAATAGCTCATCCTGAACTGTGGATTTGAACAAAAATATGATCGATAAAATTGTTATTGCCAATCGAGGCGAAATTGCTCTGCGTATTCTGCGCGCCTGCTGGGAACTCGGCATCAAAACCGTCGCTGTTCACTCCAGTGTGGATCGCGACCTCAAACATGTCTTGCTGGCAGATGAGAGTGTCTGCATTGGTCCGGCGCCCTCCAATGAGAGTTATCTCAATATCCCGGCGATTATCAGTGCCGCCGAAATCACCGATGCCACCGCGATTCATCCCGGCTACGGCTTCCTGTCGGAAAATGCTGATTTCGCAGAACGCGTTGAAGAAAGCGGCTTTATCTTTATCGGCCCGCGCGCCGAAACGATCCGCATCATGGGTGACAAGGTAGCGGCCATCAAAGCGATGAAAGAAGCCGGCGTGCCTTGCGTGCCCGGCTCTGACGGCCCGCTCGGTAACGATGATGCCACCAACCTGCGCCTGGCCCGCGAAATCGGTTACCCGATTATTATCAAAGCGGCCGGCGGCGGTGGCGGTCGCGGCATGCGTGAAGTGCACAGCGAAGCCCACCTGCTTAATGCCATTGCCTTAACCAAGAGTGAAGCCCGTGCCGCCTTCGGTAACGATATGGTTTATATGGAAAAATTCCTGGAAAACCCGCGTCATATCGAATTCCAGGTATTGTCCGACCAGCACGGTAATGCGATCCATCTGGGTGAACGTGACTGCTCCATGCAGCGTCGTCATCAGAAAGTTGTGGAAGAATCGCCGGCACCGGGTATTACTCAGGAAATGCGTGACCGCATGGGGGCGATTTGTGCCGAAGCCTGTATCCGTATCGGCTACCGTGGTGCCGGCACTTTCGAATTCCTGTATCAGGACGGCGAGTTTTACTTCATTGAAATGAACACCCGTATCCAGGTAGAGCATCCCGTGACCGAACGTGTGACCGATATCGACCTGGTCGCGGAACAGATCCGCATCGCTGCCGGTGAGCCGCTGTCAATCAAACAGGAAGATGTGGTGATCCGTGGTCATGCCATTGAGTGCCGTATCAATGCCGAAGACCCGCGCACCTTTATGCCCAGCCCGGGCAAGATCACCCATTACCACGCGCCGGGCGGTGCCGGTATCCGCATGGACTCGCACATCTACAGCGGCTATAAAGTGCCGCCAAACTATGACTCTTTGATCGGCAAATTGATTGCCTATGGCAAAGACCGGGATTCGGCAATCGCCCGTATGCAGACCGCGCTGAAAGAAATCGGCATTGAAGGCATCAAAACCAATGTCGAATTGCAGCGTGACATCATGGACGATACCCACTTCCAGACTGGTGGCACCAATATCCATTATCTTGAGAAGAAGCTGGGACTCTGATGGCCTGGGTCCAGTTTATCTGCCACACCTCGCCCGACAAGGCAGAGACGCTGTCCGAAGCGTTGAGCGAATGTGGGGCGGCTGCGGTGACATTTGAAGATGATGCCGATCAGCCGATTTACGAACCGGATCTGGGTGAAACCCCCTTGTGGGCCGACACCAGACTGACCGCCCTGTTTGACGCTGAAAACTCGGAACAGTCAGTGCTCGACATGCTGGCCTCTATGTTGCCGGAAGTGCCCAGGTTCCGGGTAGAAGCTGTCGAGGACAAGGACTGGGAACGCGAGTGGATGGCCAATTTTCAGCCAATCCAGTTCGGCGACAAGCTCTGGATCGTCCCCAGCTGGCACAAAGCGCCGGATGAGCAAGCCGTTAATATTCTGCTGGATCCGGGACTGGCTTTCGGCACCGGCACGCATGCCACCACAGCTTTGTGTCTGAACTGGCTGGATCAGGCTGATCTCAAAGGCAAATACGTTATCGATTACGGTTGTGGCAGCGGCATTTTGGCGATTGCTGCAGCTTTACTGGGGGCTGAACGCGTGATTGGCGTCGATACCGATCCTCAGGCGCTGGAAGCCACCCGTGAAAATGCGCGTCGTAACGGTGTCGAAGTTGAAGCTTATCTGCCCGGCAATTGTCCTGATGAGCCCTGTGATCTGTTACTGGCCAATATTCTGGCCGGACCGTTACAGAATCTGGCACCACGCTTTGCCAACCTCTGCAAACCCAATACCCAGCTGGTGCTGTCGGGCATTCTGCAAAGCCAGGCAGATGAGGTTGCTGAAAGCTACGCACCCTGGTTCACGATGCAGCCAGCGGTAAGCCGTGAAGACTGGGTCCGACTGACCGGAGAACGGCATGCCGTCTGAGCTGATGATCGGCCCCTACCGCCTGCCTAACCGACTGTTTCTGGCCCCCATGGCAGGCGTGACAGATCGTCCCTTCCGTCAACTTTGCCGACGTTTGGGCGCAGGCATGGCCGTTTCCGAGATGATCACGGCCAACAAAGCCCTGTGGGCAAGTAAGAAATCTTTATTGCGTGCCAATCACGAAGGTGAACCGGAACCGCGTAGCGTCCAGATAGCTGGCGCCGATCCGCAAATGATGGCGGAAGCCGCCCGGCATAATGTCGATGAGGGCGCGCACATTATTGATATCAACATGGGTTGTCCGGCCAAGAAAGTGTGC
>ENA-ORCX01000569-ORCX01000569.1-marine-metagenome-genome-assembly--contig:-NODE-569-length-11610-cov-3.271655_pt1 | contig 11610 bp, 5 predicted proteins | sample MGYA00248630_ERZ508518 | MGnify/ENA primary metagenome ERZ508518 (study PRJEB26188, sample SAMN06268768) | marine metagenome | isolation source: Bioluminescent Bay, La Paraguera, Puerto Rico | place...
TGTTCCTTATGCCGAAGCGGACCGTTTGGCTAAAATGATCCCTGACGAGCTGAATATTAAGCTCGACGATGCCGTGAAAAAGTCGGATGAGCTTCAAAGTGAGCTGAGAACCAATACTGTTGCTAAGGAAATAATAGAACAGGGTAAGGTTATTGAGGGAATGGTTCGCAATACAGGGAAGCATGCCTGCGGGATTATTGTTTGTGACGAACCTCTAACCAATTTGATTCCTGTTACCATGCAGGAAGGTGCTTTGACGACTCAGTATCCGAAGGGGCCTTCAGAGGATTTGGGGTTGCTTAAGTGTGACTTTCTTGGGTTGAAGACTTTGACGGTTATTTCTGATGCCGTGGATAATGTTCGCCGAACAACAGAACATAAGAGATTCGATATAGAGAAGGTTTCTCTGGAAGATAACAATACCTATGATTTGCTTAATGCGGGTAAGACTATAGGTGTGTTTCAGTTGGAATCCGGTGGTATGCAAAACCTATGTCGTCGTTTGGGGTTAAGTACTTTTGAGGAAATTATCGCTTTGATTGCTTTGTACCGTCCTGGGCCAATGCAGTTTATCGACCAGTATATTGAAGGTAAGAAAGATCCATCTAGCATTCAGGTTCCACACCCAAAAGTTAAAGAACTGGTATCAGAGACATATGGCGTGCTTGTTTATCAGGAACAGGTGATGCAGGTGGCACAGATTGTGGCAGGTTATACGCTTGGTGGTGCTGATATTTTACGCCGTGCAATGGGTAAGAAAATTGCATCGGTTATGGCTGCACAAAAAGATGTCTTTATACAGGGAGCCAAGGAAACCTCTAATGTTGATCGCAAGGAAGCTGAATCCATCTTTGGTTTGTTGGAGAAATTTGCCCAATACGGTTTCAATAAGTCTCACTCAGCGGCCTATGCTATGCTCAGTTACCGAACGGCATTTCTTAAGGCGAATTACCCGGTGCAGTTTATGGCTGCTGTTTTGGGTTGTGAGCTGGGTAATTCCGATAAAGTAGAGCACTTTATTGAAGAGTGCGGGGCTATGGGGATTAAAGTTAAAGGCCCTAATATTAACCAATCCCGTGATACTTTTACACCTGTTTTTGATGGTGAAATTTCCGAAGGGCCTCAATCCATTCACTATGGTAACATCCTCTTTGGTATGGCCGCTATTAAGGGGGTCGGGTCTTCTGCTGCTGAAAGCATTATCGCTGAGCGTGAGGCCAATGGAGCATTTAAAGATTTTGAAGATTTTGCCGCTCGTATTGATATGAAGGCGGTTAATCGCAGAGTCGTTGAGAATCTTGTGAAAACGGGTGCTTTTGACGAGTTGGGTGAGGATCGTGCTGCTCTTCTTGAAGATATGGATGCTGTTCTAAAGAACGTTTCCGATCTCCAAAAAGATAAGGAAGTGGGGCAGTTCAATATGTTTGATATGTTCAGCTCTCCGGAAGAAAAAAACACAACGGTTACCAGTGTTCGTCGTAGTAAGGCTCAGATGCCTGTGGCTACAAAGCTGCAATTGGAAAAGGAGTTGATGGGCTTTTATGTTTCAGGACACCCCCTGAATCCATTTCGTGCTATTTGCGAAAAAGTGGATACTTTTGTAGCAGATTCTTATACGCAATTGCCTGATAGGACTCCATATCGTCTTTGTGGTGTGGTAAACAGTGTTACGAAAAAGATGTCTCGCAAAGATAATCGACTCTGGGGAATTCTTTCTATAAGCACTCGAAAGGCAAACTATCAGATAAATATGTATCCAGAGGCATATCAATCTCTCATGGGTCCTTATATGGAACGCATGGAGGATTATAAACGCCAAATGGCTCAAGAGGACATAGATGAAAGTATCCTGTATGAGCCTAAAGATCCTCTCGCAAGTGGGCGTTTGGTTCTTTTGGAGGGATCTGTCAGCCAAAGGAATGGTGAAAGTATGCTGACAGTCGATAAAGTGTTGCCTTTGAAATCTACTGTTCAGTCTCTTATTGAGCATGTGCTTTTCGTCATTAAACCGAATGATGATTCAGAAGACTTTATTTGTAAATGTCGTCAGCTATTACAACGTTCCTTTGGGCAGACTGAAGTGGAAGTTGGCATCCTGATGGAGGAAAAATACATTGCCATTGCGGGTATTGCCGGATCACTTACTTGGTGTGTGGATGAAAGCGATTTTATGGAGCTTTCAGCTCATCCTGCAGTCGTGGATGTTATCCTGAAATTGAAGCCATTGGCAGCTCCTGAACCAAAGTGGAAGCGGTTTAATAAAAAGAATTAATGGATTCAGCTATATCGGTTAGTGCTTTCTAGTGTTTGATTATGAAATGTATTTGAATGATAGGCATTATTACTTATAAAATGATGCCATTATGTTGCTCAGAAATATCTCATTACTCTTCACTGGAGCTGCGATGACGGCTCTGTTTTCTTCCACCCTTATCTCAGAAGAACTACCTACTGATTATTTTGTCCGCCCCTTGAGTTATAAGGAAGCTCAATTGAGTCCTGATGCCAATAAAATTGCGTATCTTTGTAATTTTAAAAGTGTACAAGATGGTATGTGGGGTGTTTTTAGTCAGTCATTAACAGATAAAGATGTTAAAACTGGTTGGAAAGTTGGCGATTATGAGGATGTGGATTCTTTTTCGTGGGTTAACAATAATTATGTCGGCTTTAATTTCTGGAGTGGGAAGATTCATGGTCAAGCGCTTAGCCTAGGTGAATTTGGAAATCAAAGTGCTGCTGCACGAGGAGTTTATGATAAGTCCATTACTCTTTTAAAAACGGCTCAAAACAAACCCTATTTTTATGGGATTACTAAATTTAAAGGTGAAGATGGGGTCGAAAAACAAGGAATTGCAAAATTCTCCGAGAAGGAATTTTTAGAGCCTGTATATGGTGTTGTTGCACCTGATAACGTTCAGAATGGCATCAGCGATTTTTCCGGGGTCATTCGCTTAATACAAGTATCTGAATCAGGGCAAACAAAGTGGATTTATCGGTCGAACAAAGATTCCGAATGGCAAAGCCTTTCTTTGAATGGCTATGCAACGGTTCTCGGGTTCAACGGTAACTCAGATGAATTCTTAGTGGTTGATTCTCGTGATAAAGCAACTCAGGGAATCTATCTGTATGATCCTGAAAAAGATGATTTTGTTGCCGAAATCTTTTGGAATAAAACATTTGATCTGACAACGAGTTCATTAATCGTTGATAATGCTTCTGGTGCTGTCCTTGGTGTTAACTACGATGACTATTTTCCAAAAACTCAATGGTTTAATAAGGAGATGGCTCAAGTTCAACAGGTCTTGAATAAGAATATTCCTGGAAATATTAACCGTGTCATTGGGGTTGATTTGGATAAGCAAGTTTACTTTGTTGAGTCATTAAGTGATAAGCACCCTACAAACTATTTTGTGTTGGATCTCTCTGTAGGTAAATTAGAGCAAGTTTTGTCCTGCGCACCTTGGTTGGATGCCTCTAAGATGGCAGCGTCAAATGTAGTTCAATATAAAAATAAGAAGGGGACTAAGCTCTTTGGATATTTTACCAAAACTACAAAAAAAACAAAAGAGGCAGCTCCTACGATTGTTATTTGTAATGGTGCTGGTTGGTCTACACGTATGACATGGGGATGGGATTCTTTAGTGCAGTTCCTTGCTAATAAAGGTTATAATGTCTTAAAACTGAATACGAGAGGTTGCTCTGGTATGGGTTGGCATGTTCCAAGTAACAATATGAATTTCTTGAATATTGCGGAAGACCTTGAAGATGCTGTTTCATTTTTTGACTCTAAGGGGTTGATTGATCCCTCAAATGTTGGCGTTATGGGAAATAATAATGCTGCTCTCGTTGCTGCTTATGAAGCTTATAAGAATCCCGGCATGTTTAAATGTGCTATTGCTGCAAATGGGATTTATGATTTGGAAAAGTTTATTGATTCTGATCGAAATGGCAGCGTTTCTATAAAGAAACTTTTGACTGAATTGAAGGGAGCAAAATATAAGACCTATGCCAAGAGCCTTTCTCCGGTGAACAATGAAATAAAGATTCCTATGCATATTTCTTACGGATGTCATCAATGCATCGGAGACGAAAAGGATGCTGCTTCTTTGATTCGTAGAGCCAAGAAGAGTGGTGTAGATGTCGAAGTCTTTGAAAAAGGCAATTGGCGAGGTAAATTATGGGATGGTGAATTCGGAGAGGAATACTATGACTCTCTTCTTGGGTTCCTTGAGGACGTTATGCCATCTGAATAAACCTAGAGATAAGTCTTTATTTCTTAAAAAACGTCCGAGTGTTCGGGCGTTTTTTATTTGGGGGTAATTAGTATGTGCCGACTTATGCTTGCCATGTGCTTTGGCTATGGCACAACATGCGTCATATGCAGAGCAATTCCACGAGTTCCTTGAATGAATTGCCTTGGTTTGCAGATGGAGCTTTTCCGCTTTATCTAGCTCCCATGGCAGGATTCACCGACTATGCCTTTCGAGAGTTATGCAAGGAACAGGGGGCCGATGTGATGGTAACGGAGTTTGTCTTTGCGGATGCTTTGCTCATGGAATATCGAGCAGATGCGCTGTGGGAGACTATTGATTTCTCCGAAAGACAACGTCCCATGGGGGTTCAATTATTTGGTGCAGATCCTCAAGCAATGGGAGATGCCGCAGCATTAATTGAAGAACGACTTCAACCAGATTTTATAGATTTAAATTTTGGATGTCCTGCATCCCGTATTACCTGTATGGACGCAGGGTCATCTCTGCTTAAGAATCTGCCGAAAATGTACGCAATTGCGTCTTCGGTAGCTAAAGCATGTAAAAAGGTTCCAGTGACGACCAAGATGCGTATTGGATGGGATTCTGGAAGCATTGTTGCTTTGGAAGCAGCCGAGGGCTTGCAGGAGGCCGGGATGAAAGCTATTGCGATACATGGTCGTACTAAAGACCAGGGATATCGTGGTGAGGTTGATATGAATATTATTGAGGAGGTTGCGACTCAAATATCCATTCCGGTGATTGCCAATGGTAATTTAAGGTCATGGAAAGATATTGCAGCGTTGCAGAATGGGGCTATTCGTGGGGCAATGATTGGAAGAGGAGCCTTAGGTTATCCTTGGTTATTTCGTGAAATTAAAGCAGAATTGAATGGTGATTGTATTCCTGCTGCTCCGAACCTTGAGGAGCGTTGGGCTGTATTATTAAACTATGTAGATCTTCTTTTTGAGCAAAAACAAGTAAAAACACGTAGATCCGGTAAAGAAAACATCGTATGGATGCGACCCCGGATTCAAACTTTTACGACAGGAATGCCCGGAGGACGGAAATTACGTAACGAATTGTCTAAGGTGTCTACTGTAGGGGAGCTGAAAACGTTCGCTTATAAGCACATAAAAACTTTTAAAAATGAATAAATGAGCTTAGTATTCTCTATCTACTGCTACGTTTTTTCACTGAATAAATTTATTTGTTCGGGACTAATTGCGTTTCTCGGCCAAACTCCCTCTATTAAAGGAAACCCATTGTGGATAATATTCTAAAAGGATTTGAACAAGTTCCTGCGAACTATCAGATTTTGATGGAACTCACCTGTTTGTTACAGGATGGTGATGTTGATTTCTCTCGTGTGCAAAGTCTCATCTCTATGGATGCAGGTTTAGCTGCTGCTGTAATTCGATTGAGTAATGGTGCATACTTTGGTTGTGCAACGCCTGTTACAACGTTGGATGATGCCATTGGAAGAATTGGATTTTCAGAAATTCTGAAACTTGTTGGTTTAGTCAGCAGTCGTTTGTTTGAAGATCATCCGCTCACTTGTTATGGTGAAACAGCGGAAGATATGATGCAAAAGTGTTTGGCGGCCGCTATCTTTATGGAATTTCTCTCTTACGATGTGAATATTGTATCTGGGAGAGCCTATTTAATTGGATTGTTACACGCCATCGGTCAGTACCCTATTGCCCGCATTATGCACCGTTTAAAACCTTTTGCGATCAAGGCTGAGGGAATAGATTTTGCAGCCCAAGCCAAGTGGGAACGTGGGGAAGTAGGAGTTGATTATGCCAAAGTGGGTGCAGAGCTTCTTAAAAACTGGGGTTTCTCTTCGGATGTGTATCGACCCATCCAATCGCAGTTAATGCCTTTATTGATTTCCGGTGATAAGCGCGAAGCTTGTATGCTGCATGTTACTTGTCGTATTTTACCTTGTTTGCTCTACCCTAATCAGTTCTCATTCAGTGATATTCATATCCCTGAAGCTATTCTGAGAACAGCTGGACTAACTACTGAAATGGTTGAAGGATATATTGGTCCCTCTATTTCTTGGATACAGACAACAACAAAGTTAGTTCAAAAGGAAATTAGCGCATAATTTTTGGAAAGAATATTTCTCCGTTGCGAAGCCTCGGTGGACTTGTCAGTCTCCCGAGGTTTTTCTGTTTTATATGCAAGCATTAGAGGAAAAGTGGAATCAACTTCAGAAACTTTTGTCGGATTGTCAGGTAAAAGATCGTATCTTGCTGTCAAAAAAAACTTCACGCCTTTGGCCGCCCAAAAATCCGAAAGCAGTTGCTCCTAAAATTGAGAAAATGCTGAAGCAGGCGATTAGTTCTGTTGCTGTTACAGAAAAACGAAAGAAGACGCTTCCTATCCCAACATACCCAAATGAATTACCAGTTGCCCAACGGTCAAAAGAGATCGTTCGTATGATTCAAAAGCACCAGGTAATTGTGCTTTCCGGTGCTACAGGTTCTGGAAAGACAACCCAACTACCTAAAATGTGTCTTGATGCTGGGTTAGGCGCATGCGGTCGTATTGCTTGCACGCAGCCTAGAAGAGTTGCTGCTATGTCTGTTTCTCAACGAATTGCAGAAGAATTAAAGACCCCTTGGGGGAAGCAGGTTGGTTGTAAAATTCGTTTTACGGATCACACTGCTCCTGAGACTGCCATTAAGATGATGACGGATGGTATGCTGCTTTCGGAAATTCAGACAGACCCGGACTTACTGGAATATGAAGTTGTCATTGTGGATGAGGCTCACGAGCGTAGCTTGAATATTGATTTTCTCTTAGGCTATCTCAACATTTTGCGTAAAAGGCGTCCTGATCTGAAAATCATCATCACATCTGCTACCATTGACACAGAGATGTTCTCCAAGTCTTTTGGGGATGCTCCCATTGTTGAAGTTTCTGGTAGAACGTTTCCGGTAGAGGTTCGCTATCGTCCTTTGGATGAAATTTTGGAGGAGGAAGGTTCTCTTTCATACATTGATGCGGCTTGTCAGTCAGTCGAGGATCTTGTTGCTGAAAACCGGCCTGGAGATATTCTTGTATTTCTGCCCGGTGAGCGTGATATTCGTGAGCTGCGTGATCTTTTGGATGGTCGCCATATGGGGCGATGCGAAATCTTGCCTTTGTTTGGTCGTTTAACGGGGGCGGAGCAGCAACGTATTTTTGCATCTAGTCGTAAGCGTAAAATTATTTTGGCGACCAATATTGCAGAGACCTCTATTACGGTTCCGGGAATACGATATGTGGTCGATACAGGAGTGGCACGTGTCAGCCGTTATAGTCCGCATACACACACGCAGCGTTTACCGATAGAGGCGATCTCTCAAAGTAGTGCTGATCAGCGTAAAGGCCGTTGTGGTCGTGTGGAAGAAGGTGTATGCATACGTCTTTATTCCGAGGCTGACTATGAAAGTCGACCACGTTTTACCCAGCCGGAAATCCTACGATCAAACTTGGCTGCGGTTATCTTAAGGATGATGGCATTCCGAATTGGGGATGTGTATTCCTTTCCTTTTGTTGATCCTCCTCAAGAGAGAGCTATTCGAGCTGGTTTTAATTTACTGCAGGATTTAGGGGCCATTGATGAAACGCAAAAGTTGACACCTTTGGGACGTCAACTGGCAAGGCTTCCTGTAGACCCGACTGTTGGCCGTATGTTATTGCAAGCTCGCAAGGAAGGTGCGTTACGCGAAGTTTTGGTAATTGCTTCTGGGTTAAGTGTTCAAGACCCACGCGAACGTCCTATGGATAAAAGAGAAGAAGCTGAGCGGATGCATCGGACTTTCTATTCGGAAAACTCGGATTTCCTGACTTTGCTCAATATTTGGAATGCGTTTCATGAAGCATTGGATGCAATGACTCAGAACCAGCTCAGGCGTTTCTGTAAGAAGCATTTTTTATCCTATCAAAGAATGCGAGAATGGCGTGATATTCATCATCAACTGGAGAGAGTTCTTAAAGAAATGAAGCTCTTGGATAAAGGAGCGCATGCCGATGCTGAATACCATCAGATTCACCGTTCTTTACTGACAGGGCTTTTGGGTAATATTGCGGAGCGTGATATGGGGAATCATTACAGGGCTACTCATAATAGGAATGTTATGGTTTTTCCCGGCTCAACGCTGTTTGATAAACAGGCTGCAAAGGCCGAACGCAAAAAGTTTAAAGGTCAACAAAAGCCTACAAATTCAAGCGGAAAGCGGACTCCCAAGTGGATTATGTGTGGGGAATGGTCGGAAACCACACGTTTGTATGCTCGTAATTGTGCCAGTATTGAGATGCCTTGGATTTCTGAGTTAGCCTCTCATATTCTTAAAAAGAAATATGTGGATCCTCGCTATGATGTTAAAGGTCAGAGAGTGGTAATAAAGGAACGTTTGTTCCTTTATGGTTTGGAAGTTGGAACTCGTAATGTCGGTTTCAGTCAATTGGATGCGCAAGAAGCTACAGATATCTTTGTTCGTGAAGCTTTGGTTGAAGAGCAGTTGAGAGATAAATTCAAATTCCTGGAACACAACAAAGAGTTGCGTGAAGAAGTGGAGGAATGGCAGACCCGATTGCGTCAAAGTACAGGCTGGCATTTGGACGACCGTATTTTTGCTTTCTATCGTCAACGTCTAGAAAGCGTTGGCAGTGTGCATGAACTGAGAAAATTCATCAAAGAAAAGCTCGGAGGAAAGCAGGAGTCTTTATACTTCTCCAGAGAAGATTTGGTTGATGCAGAGGATGATGATCTACAGGAGCAGGCTTTTCCAGATGGAGTTACGCTGAACGGTTTACAATTTGGACTTAATTATGCCTATAAACCGGGGCAGGATGATGACGGTGCTACCTTGAAAGTGCCAATTGAGCAATTTGAGAGTATTGAGGCCGGTTTACTGGATTGGATTGTTCCCGGATACCTTAAAGAGCGTGTGGAAATCCTCATTCGTTCGCTTCCAAAGGATATTCGTAAACAGCTTTTCCCTATTTCAGATAAAGCTCAGGAGCTTTGTCAGCGGTTGCGGCCTTCCCCTAAGCCTATGACGGAACAGCTCAGTGAGCGTATTTTAGAAGATTATGGTGTTCGGGTGTGGCCTCGTGACTGGCCTGAAGACGCAATTCCAGAGTACTTGCAACCACGGATTGAAGTTATGGATAGCAAATCCAATGTGATTGCTGCCGGTCGCAAATGGGACAAAGTAAATAAGGTATATGAGGAGACCATTCGCAAGGCTGCTGAAACCGGAAAGGGGAATGATGACCTGACGATTTGGGCCGAAGCCCGTAAGAAATATGAGCGAGTGGATTTGCGTGAATGGACATTGGGTTCCCTACCTGAATTTTTGGAAATTGGAACATTGGCCGGTGTCCCTGTAAGGGCTTACCCAGGATTGAAGATGGAGGAAGGATCTGTATGTCTTCGATTGTTCACCAATGGAGAAGAAGCTGCTCGATTCTCTAAAGCCGCTTGGCGTTACCTGTGTGAATTGGCCTGTGGTAAGGATATGGGATGGTTCCAGAAAGATTTGAAACAGGAATTGAAGCGAGCCAATTTTCTGGCATCTTCTTTCATTACTCCTGACAAATTATTGGAGCATTCTCTAAATCTGTTGAGGCGTTATTTATTTCCTATTGATGGAATACTGCCTTTGCAGGAAAACCATTTCAAGAAGTGTGTGAACGATGCATGTCAAATGATGAGAGGATTGCCACAGCGATATGTGGATGCGCTCTATCAAGTTTTGGATGGGCGGCAGAGCCTTGTTATGCAGCAGGGCTATCAGGGAATGCAGGGAGACCTTCAGCGTTTAGTTCCTGCGGATTTTCTTCTTCGTATGGATTACTCGCGTTTGCAGCGTTTGCCTGCTTATTTTAAGGCAATGGAAATACGCATGAAACGGGCGGCAACCAATCCTGCCAGAGATTTACAGAAGTTAAAGCAAGTGGAACCTTATCGTGGTAAGCTCAATGAATTGGCTAAGATGGCTACTACTGCTATTCGTAGAAAGCTCTACACGGATTTCTTTTGGTTGCTGGAAGAGTATAAGATTAATATTTTTGCCCAAGAGGTTGGAACGGTTGTTAAAGCATCTCCAAAACGATTGGATGAAATTTTGATTAAATTTAACAAACAACCTAAGAAATAAGGGCTTTTCTTCTAAAAGTTATTCACAATTTGCATTTTTTTCTGGTGTTATTGCACCACATGTCTCATTTTTCAGCCTGTTTGATGAATGGAATGCCCTGAGGATTCGGGGGATTGTCACTGGCTGATCCTACAAAGCTTGCCCAAACAACTTTTTCGGTCCAGATGAGGCGTGTGCGGTAAACAGGCCTATCCCCCAAATTCCTCTCTTATTTAGGGAATAAGAAAGGCGACCTCAATTTGAGGTCGCCTTTCTTGTTTTTAAAATGGAGCGAAAACTTATACGTTTTCTACAATGGCATCAGCCAAACCGTATTCGATCGCTTCTTTAGCGTTCATATAGAAGTCACGATCTGTATCGTTTTCTATCTTTTCCAGAGGCTGACCACTGGATGTTGAGAGGATTTTATTCAGTTCGCTGCGGTGTTTTTCCATTTCCTGAGCTTGAATATGGATATCTACTGCAGCTCCCATCATACGACCGGAAATTAGAGGTTGGTGGATGAGAACTCGGGAACTTGGGTATAGAAGGCGTTTGCCTTTTTCCCCTGCGCAGAGAAGGATGGAACCCATACTGGCAGCCATTCCCATAACAATTACCTTTATAGGGGAGGTAATCATTTTCATTGTATCATAAAGAGCCATGCCGGATGTAATGGAACCGCCGGGGCTGTTCAGGAAGAAGGTGATTTCTTTACCAGGGTCCATTGCTTCGAGGTAGAGTAAGCGTTCGCAGGCAGATCGGCAGCTTTCATCATTTACTTCGCCCCAGAAGAAAACCTTACGTTCATCAATGAATTTCTTTTCGATGATGGCCTGAATAGGCTTGGTTTCCTTTTCAGGTTCTTTTTCGCAGTCGCATTCGAGATGTGGTTGATTCAACATGGTAAAAAAATAGATCAAATTGTGTATAGTGTAAAATTACACGATTAATTATTTTTTTCTAAGTGAAAAAGACAGCGCACTCAAGCTTCCATTTTTAGATCACCGTTCTTGCAATCACCAACAGAGCCTCATAATAGTGAATAGTATGAGTATTGAGGAGAAAAAAGCGCAAATCATGGATGAACTTTCCGCTATTGAAGATAGTATGGAGCGTCTTGCTTATATCATTGATTTGGCGAAGGAGGATGAACCGCTTGAGGATGAATACAAGAACGATACTTTCCGAATAGAAGGCTGTATGTCGGCTCTATGGCT
>ENA-ORCX01000570-ORCX01000570.1-marine-metagenome-genome-assembly--contig:-NODE-570-length-11605-cov-2.413341_pt1 | contig 11605 bp, 12 predicted proteins | sample MGYA00248630_ERZ508518 | MGnify/ENA primary metagenome ERZ508518 (study PRJEB26188, sample SAMN06268768) | marine metagenome | isolation source: Bioluminescent Bay, La Paraguera, Puerto Rico | place...
TCATCTTGTTGATCTCGACGGCGACCTCGTCCGAGACCTTCATTTGCGTTTCAGCGGCCATGTCCCTGACCCTCCCTAGCGGTGATCGGTCTGAAGCTCGCGCTCCAGCCATTGCGAATATTGCGAGATGCCGTAGCAGACGATGAAGAACAGGACGCTGGCAAAGCCGAACAGCTCCCAGTAGACCCCGTTCCACTCCGCCGAGGCGAGGATCGGCCCGCGGATCATGCCGACGATGTCGAACATCGAGATGACCGAGACGAGGGTGGTATCCTTGAACAGGCCCACCGCCACGTTGACGATGCCGGGGATCGAGATCTTCAGCGCCTGCGGCATGATGATCAGCCGCTGCGCCTTCCAGTAGTCGAGCCCCAGCGAATCGGCGGCCTCGTACTGGCCCTTGGGCAGGGCGGCGAGCCCGCCGCGGATCACCTCGGCCATGTAGGCCGACGCGAACACGGTCACCATGATCATCACCCGCAGGATGATGTCGAAATTCGTGCCCGGCGGCATGAAGATGTTCAGCAGGGTCGAGGCCACGAACAGCAGCGTGATCAGCGGCACGCCGCGGATGAACTCGATGAACCCGATACACAGGCCCCGCACGATCAGCAGGTTCGACTGCCGCCCCAGCGCCAGCACGATGCCGATGGGCAGCGAACAGACGATGCCCGTCACGCCGATGGTGATCGACAGCATGAAGCCGCCGAAATTCCGGCTCTCGACCGCCTCCAGTCCGACGGGCAGGACGCTGTGCAGGAGCGAGGCGAAGGTCCCCGCCACGAAAAGCCACCAAAGGATCGGCACCACGATGGCGGCGATGACCGCGGCCAGGCTGCCGTTGAAGCGCGAAACCACGGTGTAGGCGGCAAAGCCCAGCACGAAGCCCATCGCCGCCGACACCGGCGTCCAGATCGTGCCGCCCCACAGCAGCCACGGAACCGCGAAGGGCGCGACCACGGCCAGCCACAGCATCTTGCGCGGCAGCGACGAGAACAGGATCGGCGCCAGTGCGCCCAGCGTCAGCACGAAGGCCAAGTTCGGCCGCCAGTACAGGTGATCGGGGTAGAAGCCGTAGATCAACTGCAGGTAGCGCTCGCGCACCACGGCCCAGCAGGCGCCCGAAGTGCCCTCGCCATAGGTGGCCGAGATCGCCTCGCGGCATTCGTTCAGCGAATTGGCCGTCCAGCTCGACTGGAAGATCCAGGGCAGGATGCTGGCCAGCACGAAGTAGATGAAGGCCAGCGACAGCACGGTCAGGACCGAGTTGAACCAGCCCGAGAACAGGTTCTCGCGGATCCAGCCGATCAGGCCCACCGAGCTTGCGGGCGGCGCCTTTTCGGGCAGCATTTCGGTGCGGACAAAGGAAATATCTGCCATCTTACCGCTCCACCAGTTTGACGCGTTCGTTGTACCAGTTCATGACCAGCGAGATCAGAAGCGAGATGGTCAGGTAGACCAGCATCAGCAGCAGCACGCATTCCAGCTCGCGGCCGGTCTGGTTCATGGTGATCCCGCCCAGTGTGCCGGTGATGTCCATGTAACCCACGGCGATCGCCAGCGACGAGTTCTTGGTCAGGTTCAGGTATTGCGAGATGAGCGGCGGGATGATCACCCGCAGCGCCTGCGGCAGGATCACCAGGTTCATGATCCGGTTCTGGCGCAGGCCCAGCGCCGCGGCGGCCTCGGTCTGGCCCTTGGAGATGGCCAGGATGCCGGCGCGCACGATCTCGGCGATGAAGGCGGCGGTGTAGAAGCTCAGCGCCAGCCACAGCGCCAGCAGCGAGTTACGCATGTGGATGCCGTCCTGGAAGTTGAACCCCTTGAGCGCCGGGTAGCCCAGGTGGAAACCCAGCACCGCCAGCAGCACGATCAGCGGCACGGCCACCACGCCCAGGCGCTGATACCATGTGGTGGGACGCTCGCCGGTGGCCTCCTGAATGCGGTCGGCCCGCTTCTTGATCAGGCCCGAGACGAACAGCCCGCCCGCCAGCACCAGCAGGATCGCGATCAGGTCGACGCTGATGTTGAAGGCACCGAAGAACGAAATATCGCCCAGGCTGCGGCTGAACAGCGGTTCGGGGACGTAGACGCCGCGGTTGGTCACCGCCACGGTATCGCCCAGCCACATCGAGGCGGTGGCGTTTTCGCCCCGAAAGGCGCGCGGCGCCGGCAGCGTTTCGATCAGCATCGCCATGAAGAAGACGATCCACAGCAGCACGGGCACGTTGCGGAAGGTCTCGACATAGACGGTCATGATTCGTGCCACGAGCCAGTTCTTGGACAGGCGCAGCACGCCGATCACCACGCCCACAACCGTGGCCAGCGCGCAGCCCATCACCGCCACCAGCAGGGTGTTCAGCAGCCCCACGAAAGAGGCTCTCAGGTGGCTGTCGCGCGAGTTGTAGTCGACCAGGCGCTGGTTGATGTCATAGCTGGCGGGTTCGCTGAAGAACCCGAAATCGATCGGTTTACCCAGCGCGTCGAGGTTCTGGATGGTGTTGTTGATCAGCCAGGCCGCCATCAGCATGAACCCGATCAGCGCCACGACCTGGATGGTCATGGAGCGATACCGGGTGTCGTAAATCAGCATGCTGAGACGAAACGACTCCTTGGGAGGGTCGGTGAATGTCGTCATGGGAATTCCCCGTAGCCCCTGGGCTTATCCTTCCGGCGCGATCTTTGTCGCGCTCTTCGTGCCCAGGTGTTTTTGTTGTCGGTCCTGAAAGGAGGAAGGGCGCGGATCAAACCGCGCCCCTCGCTATCGCTATATTACCGGAACGGCGGCGAGTAGAGCAGGCCACCATCGGTCCACTGCGCGTTCAGGCCGCGCGCCAGGCCGATCGGGGTGTTCTCGCCGATGTTCTTCTCGAACAGCTCGCCGTAGTTGCCGCCGGCCTTGAGGGCCTTGACGGCCCAGTCAGCGGACAGGCCCAGCATCTCGCCCAGGGTGCCTTCGCTGCCCAGCAGACGGTTGATTTCCGGGTTGTTGGTGCCCTTGGCCAGCTCGTCGATATTGGCCGAGGTCACGCCCAGCTCTTCGGCGGCGACCAGCGCGTTCAGGGTCCAGCGGACCACGTCGCCCCATTCGTTGTCGCCGTGGCGCACGAGCGGGCCCAGCGGCTCTTTCGAGATGATCTCGGGCAGCACGACGTGCGCGGTCGGATCCTCGAAGCTGGCGCGGGTCGCGGCCAGGCCGGAGGCGTCGGTGGTGTACACGTCACAGGCACCGGCCAGGTACTGCTGCTGCGCCTCGGCGTTGGTTTCGATCGGAACCGGCTCGTAGCTGATGTTGTTCGAGCGGAAGAAGTCCGCCAGGTTCAGCTCGGTGGTGGTGCCGGTCTGGATGCAGACGGTGGCGCCGTCCAGTTCCTTGGCCGAGGTCACGCCCAGCTCTTTGGGGACCATGAAGCCCTGGCCGTCGTAGTAGTTCACGCCGACGAATTCGAACTTCAGGTCGACGTCGCGGGTGAAGGTCCAGGTGGTGTTGCGGGCCAGCATGTCGACCTCGCCCGAGGCCAGCGCGGTGAAGCGCGTCTTGCCGGTGGTGGGCACGAATTCGACAGCGGTCGGATCGCCGAACACGGCGGCGGCCACGGCGCGGCACATGCCCACGTCAAAGCCATTCCAAACGCCGTTGGCATCCGGTGCGGCGAAGCCGACCAGGCCGGTGGTCACGCCGCAGTTCAGCTTGCCACGGGCTTTGACGTCGTCCAGCGTGCCGGCAGCGGCAGCGCCGGCGGCCAGGCCGGCGACGGTCAGCGCGCCGAGAAATACGGTTTTTTTCATCTTTACCTCTTCCTGATGGTCCACCCATGAGGGTGGCTTCTGTTTTCCCATCCCCATTGGGCAGGGGTGATACTGTGAAGGCAGTGGTCCCCCTCAGTGCCGCAAGTTTGGGCAAATTCGCGCAAAAACGTCAAGGGCGGGGTCGGTTTTGACCAAACGTCAACGGCGCTCCGGCGCCGTTTTTTCCGAATGATAAAAAATCGAGCAAATTCTGCGCCTTCACGCCGTCATTCTGTCGCTTTCGAGAGCGTGTAGAAGCGCAGCGCCTGGAGGAATTCTTGTTTTTTTCGCGCGGCCAACTCGGTGGCTTCCTCGTCGGCGCCCCATTGCTCCTCCTGCCAGGTCTCATCGATTCTAGACAAGTGCCAGAGAGTGTCGGCATCTGACCAGTTTTCGAGGGCCGCGAATCCGAGGATCAGGGAGCCCGACAATCCCACCAGATCGTGCAGCGCGGTTAGCGCAAACGGGTCGAGGGAACGGACCCGGGCGCGGAGCGCGTCGAGCGCCGGTTCGGGCTGGGCGCCCGCCGTGGCCGTCAGCCGCGCGCCCAGCGCCGCCTCGGCCCAGTCGAGCAGCGGATCCCAGGCCTCGGCCTGGCGGGAGACGAGGGATTCGGGCCCGTCGGCGCGATAGCACAGCAGGTCGGTCTCGCCGTAGGCGGCGATCAGGCCCGCCACCTCGTCGAATTGCACCGCCACCTTGTCGATGGCGGCGTTGGCGGCGCGGGTAAAGGGCATGGTGGCGGGGTCGATCTTTTCGTCCTGCGCGTCCCATTCGGCGGCCACGGCCTCGGCCAGGGCGCGGGTGGGCAGGACCAGCGGCGCCTTGGCCGGCGTCTTGACCGCGCGCCCGTCGAGCCGCACGCCGAATCCTCCGGCCTCGGGCTCGACCGTGGCCTCTTTCCAGAATCGCTTTGCCGCCCAGCCGCTCATGCCGCCTTCTCCCAGAATGTGTTCAGCGCCGCGTCCAGCGCGTCGAAAGTGTCGATCACCAGATCGGCCCCGGCCGCGCGCAGCGCGCTGACCGGGTGGTAGCCCCAGCTCACCCCGATGGTGCGGAAGCCCGCAGCGCGGCCCATCTCGATGTCGAAACTGGTGTCGCCGATCATCACCGCGTCGTCGGGCTCCACGCCCGTTTCCATCAGCGCGGTCAGCAGCATCGAGGGGTGCGGCTTGGACGGGTGGTCGTCCGCCGTCTGGCAGGTGTGAAAGAAATGCCCGATATCATGCGCCCTGAAGGCATGGTCGAGCCCGCGCCGCGCCTTGCCCGTGGCGACGCCGAGGAAGACCTCGTCGCGCGGGTGCAGCCGCTCCAGCGCCGCGCGGGCGCCGGGATACATCGCTGCATTGGCCTCGCCGCCGCGCTCCTCGCGCAGGGCGATGAAGGATGACTTGTAAAGCGCCGCGCCCTCCTCGACCGCGCGGGCGTCCATGTCGGGGGCCAGCCGCGCCACCGCCTGGGGCAGCGACAGGCCCACGATGGACAGGATCTCGGGCCGCGCGGGCACGGGCCGCCCCATCGCGGTAAAGGCCCGGCTCATCGCCTCGACGATGAAATCCTGGCTGTCGATCAGCGTGCCGTCCATGTCGAAGACGACCAGGCGCAATGGCGTCATTCCAGTTCCTCGAACGGGTCGGCGGGCACGTCCCCTTCGGACCAGCCCAGCGTCTCCCATGTCTTTTTCATATGCGGCGGCAGCGGCGCGGTCAGGGTCAGCGTGGCGCCCGTGACCGGGTGGGTCAGCCGCAGCGAACGGGCGTGAAGGTGCAGCTTGCGGGAAATCTCGCCGCCCAGCTGCGCGCCCCAGCCGTCGCCCAGGTTTTCCTGCCCCGAACCACCGTATTTGCCGTCGCCCACGATGGGGTGGCCGATCTCGGCCATATGCGCCCGCAACTGGTGGGTGCGCCCCGTCACCGGGACCAGCGCCACCCAGGATACCCGCCCGCCCAGCGCGCTGAGCACGGCGTAGTCGGTGGTGGCGCGTTTCGCGCCCGGCGTGCCGTCCACCGCGTCGGGGTGGATGCAGAGCATCTTTTCGCCCTCGCCCCTGGCGCCGTGGCCCGGCGCCTTGACCAGGCCAAAGCGGATGGTGCCCATCTGGGGCTTGGGCGTGCCGGCCACGGCGGCCCAGTAGATCTTGCGCGTCTCGCGCGCCCGGAAGGCGGCGGTCAGGGCGCCCGCGACGGCCCGCGTGCGCGCCAGCAGCAGGATGCCCGAGGTATCCTTGTCCAGCCGGTGCACGAGGCGGGGCTTTTCGTCGTAGCCAAAGCGCAGCGCCTCGGCCATGCCGTCGACATGGCGGGTCTGCTTGCTGCCGCCCTGGGTGGGCAGGCCCGGCGGCTTGTTCAGCGCGATGATGTGGTCGTCGCGGTAGAGCACGCAGCTCTGGATCAGCTTGGTGTCGGCATCCGACACCTTGGGCTTGGGCTGCGATTTGACCTCGGCCGGGTCGGGCAGCGGCGGGACGCGAACCTGCTGACCCTCGGTCAGGCGGGTCGCCGGTTTCACCCGGCCGCCATCGACGCGGATCTCGCCCTTGCGGCACATCTTCTCGATCCGGCCCTGGGCGACATGCGGAAAGCGCCGGCGGAACCAGCGGTCGAGGCGCTGATCGCCCTCGCCCGATTTGACCTCAAGGTTTTGCACGCCACTCATGCCAAGGCCCCCCGCGTCAGGATCAGCGCCAGCGCGATCGCGCCCAGCGACAGGATCAGCGACGCCGCGGCATAGCCCGCGGCCAGCGCCACCTGCCCGCGCTCATAGATCGTCAGCACGTCCAGTGAGAAGGTCGAAAAGGTGGTGAAGCCGCCCAGCATCCCGGTCACCAGGAACGGCGCCATATGGGTGCCGCCCTTCTTGCCGAGCACCACCACCAGAACCCCCATCAGGAAAGAGCCGACGATATTCACCGCCAGCGTCCCCCAAGGGAAGCCATGCCCCATGACGCGCACCGCGGCGACGCCTGTCATATAACGGCCCATCGCGCCCAACGCGCCGCCCAATGCTACTTGTGCCAGTGTCCAGATCATGGATGGCTAAGTCGTGCCCACGGCGGCACTTGTCAAGCCTAGCGGTCGCGGCGCACCGCTTTGCGGCCGGTGATCATGGGGCGCACCAGGTCTTCGCGCTTCCACAGCCTGTAAAAAGCGATGGCCGCCAGGTGCAGCAGGACCAGCGCCAGCACGGCCAGCGACAGCCGGTAATGCCAGCCCGCGGCGGCGAGCGCCGTGTCGCGGTCGACCGTGTCGGCCAGCGGCCCGACATTGATGAAATCGTCGGGGTCGGCGTAAAGCCCGGTCACCGCCTGCGCGATCAGCACCGCCAGCAGCACGAAAACCGACAACGCCCCGACCGGGTTGTGGCCGGGCCAGTAGCTGGGCTCGCGCCGGCCGATCTGCGCCATGTAGCGCAGCGTCGTGCCGGGGCCGTAAAGGAAATGCGAGAACCGCGCGGCGGTGGGCCCGAAAAGCCCCCAGATCACGCGGAAGGCCAGCAGCGCGATCACCGCGTAGCCGAAATAGAAATGCAGCGTCATGATGCTGGGCCCGAACCGGCCCAGCAACCATGCCGCCACGACGCAGACGACCAGCGCCCAGTGGAACAGGCGCAGGGCCGGGTCCCACAGGCGAATCTCTTCGATCGCCCCGGGCTTGGTCGTCTGGTCGAACATGGGTTACTTGGCGCGATAGTTGTCGTGGCAGGCCTTGCAGGCGCCGCCAACGCCGCCCAGGGCACCGGCCATCTCGCCCTTGCCGTTGGCCGCGACCTGCTGCATCGCCAGCGCGGCCTTGTTCAGGTCTGCGACCTTGCTCTGGACATCAGGCAGGTCGTCCCAGATCTTGGCCAGCGCGCGGGTCTTGTCCGGGAAATCGTCGGCCGAGGTGCCCGGCATAAAGAGATGATCCAGCCGATAATTGCTCAGCGTGACCAGGTTGTCGGCGGCGGCCTGCGCCGCGGCGGCCTCGTAATCACGCTCTCCCTTGGCCATGGCGGCCAGCACGCCGATATTGGCGCCCAGCAGCTTGAAATAGCCCTGGCGGGCGGCAATGGTGTCTTCCATCGGGCCGGCCGCCAGCGTGGTGGGAAGTGCAAGGGCAATGGCTGTGATAATCGCTTTGCGCATAGGAATGCTCCCTTAGGACAGAGTTGAACGCGTCTATTAGTAACGCGGCTATGTCACAATTCCGTCTACGATTTTTCGCCGCAGGGGTCACTTTTCCGATAGTGCACAAAGGCTGTGCACGCCCCGCAGGGATTATTTTCGGCGCGCCCTGAGCTTGCTGAAATAATCCACCCGGCGCTTAAACTCGCGCTCGAATCCGCGCTCGACCGGCAGGTAGTAGGTGCCGCGTTTCATCCCCTCGGGGAAATAGTCCTGCCCCGAAAAGGCGTCCTCGGCGTCGTGGTCATAGGCATAGCCCTCGCCATAACCCTGCTCGCGCATCAGCGATGTGGGCGCGTTGAGGATGTGCTTGGGCGGCGGCTCGGACCCGGTCTTTTTCGCGGCGGCGCGGGCGGATTTGTAGGCCATGTAGCCCGCGTTGGATTTCGGCGCGAGGGCGAGGTAGATCACCGCCTGCGCCAAGGCAAGTTCCCCCTCGGGGGAGCCGAGGCGCTCATAGGTTTCCCAGGCGTGCAGGCAGACGGTCTGCGCCTGCGGATCAGCCAGCGCGATGTCCTCGACCGCCATGCGGGTCAGCCGGCGGGCGAGGTAGCGGGGATCCTCGCCGCCCTCCAGCATCCGCGAATACCAGTAGAGCGCGGCGTCGGGGTCCGAGCCGCGCACCGATTTGTGCAGCGCCGAGATCAGGTTGTAATGCTCATCGCCCGACTTGTCGTATTTCGCGGCGCGCTTCATCAGCCGCGCGGCCAGCGCCTCGGGGTCGAGGGGCTGCGCGACCTTCCAGGCCATCACCTGTTCGATCAGGTTCAGCAGCGCGCGCCCGTCGCCGTCGGCCATTTCTAGCAGCGCCTCGCGCGCGGGGCCGGTCAGCGGCAGGGGGCGGTCCAACTCCTGCTCGGCCCGCTGGGCGAGGCGTTCGAGGTTGGCCAGGTTCAGCCGCTCCAGCACCAGCACCTGCGCGCGGGACAGAAGGGCGGCGTTAAGCTCAAAGCTGGGATTCTCGGTGGTGGCGCCCACCAGCAGGATGGTGCCATCCTCCATATGCGGCAGGAATCCGTCCTGCTGGGCCTTGTTGAAGCGGTGGATCTCGTCGACGAACAGCAGGGTGCCCTGCCCGTTCGCCCGGCGCATCTTGGCCGCCTCGAACACCTTGCGCAGCTCGGGCACGCCGGTGAAGATCGCGCTGATCTGGACGAAGGCGAGGTCGGTCTCGTCGGCCAGCAGCCGCGCGATGGTTGTCTTGCCCACGCCGGGCGGTCCCCACAGGATCAGCGAGGACAGCGAGCCCGAGGCCAGCATCACGCCCAGCGGCCCCTCGGGGCCGAGGATGTGGTCCTGCCCGATGACCTCGGACAGCTTCCGCGGCCGCAGCCGGTCGGCCAGCGGGCGGGGCGCCGAATTATGCTCGGCCTCGGGGGTTTGATCGAACAGGTCAGCCATGCGCGCAGACTAGGCGATCGCGCTCAGACACGGAAGCGCAGTACGCCGCGCCGCCCGTTGCGAAGATACTCGATGTGCCAGCCGCGGGTGTCGGCGCGGGTGGCCGTGCGCAGGTCGTCGGTATCGGCGATCTCGGTCTCGTTGATGCGCAGCAGGATATCGCCGGGGCGCAGCCCCACCTGCCCCGCCACGCGCCCCGGATCGGTGACCAGCACGCCCCTGGCCGCCTGCGGCAGCCCGTATTCAGCGGCCACGGCGGGGTTGATGTTGATCGCCGAAAGCCCGGCCAGAACCCGCCGCTCGCCCACCGTCACCGGGGCGCGGGCGGGGGTCTCGGGCGCGGCCACCAGCGGAATGGTGGCCTGTTTCGCGTCGCCCTCGCGCAGATAGGTGATCTGCATCTCGCCGCCGATCCCCTCGGCCGACATGCGGAACAGCATCTCCTGCGGCGAATTCACCGGCTCGCCCTCCAGTTCGGTGATGACGTCGCCGACGTCGAGCCCTGCCTTGCGAAAGGGGCTCTCGGCGTGCAGCTCGGTCAGCACCACGCCCACCGGTAGGCCCATGCCCAGCCCCTCGGCCAGGGCGGCGTCCACGGCCTGGCCCGTGATGCCGGCCCAGGGCCGCTCGAACCGCTCCTTGCCGGCGCGGGCCTGTTCGACAAAGCGCTGCACCAGGTTGGCGGGGATGGCGAAGCCGATGCCGTTCGACCCGCCCGAGCGGGTCAGGATCGCGCTGTTGATGCCCGCAAGCCGGCCGGCCATGTCCACCAGCGCGCCGCCCGAATTGCCGGGGTTGATCGCCGCGTCGGTCTGGATGAAATACCCGCGCCCGCTGCCCAGGAACGCGCCCGAGCGCGCCAGCCCCGAAACGATGCCGCTGGAGACCGTCTGGCCGATGCCGAACGGGTTGCCGATGGCCAGCACCAGCTCGCCCACCTCCAGCGTGTCGGAATCGCGCAATTCGAGCGCGGGCAGGTCATCGGCCCCGTCAAGCTGCATGATGGCGAGGTCGGCCTCTTCGTCGGCCAGCAGCACGCGGGCGTCGAATTCGCGGCGGTCCTGCAACACCACGCGGATCTCCGAGGCCTCGCCCACCACGTGGTAGTTCGACACCACGATTCCGTCGGGCGATAGGATCACGCCCGAGCCCAGAGAGTTCTGCACCCGCGGCACGACGCGGCCGTAATCGCGGAAAAACTGATTGAAAAACGGATCGTTGGCAAAGGGGCTGACCCGTTCGGCCACGATGCGCTTGGCGTAGATATTGACCACGCCCGGGGCGCTTTTCTTCACCACCGGCGCGAAGCTCAGGGAGATCTCGGCCTGCGATGCGGGCGGGCGGGTCTCGGCCCAGGCGGGGGAAAGGGACAGGGTGGCGGCGATGAAAAGGGCAAGAACGGCTTTCATGGGCCTCTCCGTGATTTCCGGGGCAAGGCTGATATGCGCCCATCGCGCAGCCGTTTCAACAGGGCCAGAGCCCCCCGCCCTTCGGCGGGGGGCCATAGCAGCGCTTAGTGCAGGTTGTCGGCGAAGTTCATCGACACGACCTGGTTGTTGATCCCGTCGATCTCCATCACCGGGCCCATCGCCGTCATGTCGACGCCGACGCGCCCCGCCCAGCGGGGCCAGTTGGCGTTGAGCAGCGTCAGGCACTGACGCGCACCCAGGCTACGCGCCGCCTTGCCCAGTTCAAAGACCAGCCGGGCATGGACCCTGCGCCGCATATGGGCGGGCACGTCGTGGCTGACGAAGAGGCGCGAGCTTTCCCACACGGTTTCCGACACCGGCGCCTCGTCATACAGAAGATGCGAGGGGATGGTGTCCAGCAGCCCAAGCTGGGCGTCGCGGATCATGTAGGTGTAGATCCCGCATTTCGCGGTGGTGGGCGTCAGGCGGTTGCCCGCCAGCACGCGGCCGAGCTCGTCATGGACGACGACCCAGCGGCTGGCCGGGGTGTCGTACTGGTCGTATTCCATGCCCAGGGCCTCGGGCAGGTCCCACTTGTTGTGAACGATGAACAGCTCGCGACGCGCGCGAAGCATGTTTGCGAACAGTTCGCCGTGGTTGTGAAGATTTTCGAAGGAAAGGGTAGTCGTTTGCATATGAGCCTCCAGCAGGTTTGGTGAGTGAAGTGAAAACCTTGCGGAAGGCGGGGTGCCGTTCAGAGGAGCCCGTAGTCCTTTGCACGCTGAATGGCTTCGGCAGTGGTGCGTGCCATGAGGCGGTCGCGCGCTGAAGTCAGCCGCGCCTT
>ENA-ORCX01000573-ORCX01000573.1-marine-metagenome-genome-assembly--contig:-NODE-573-length-11524-cov-3.640430_pt1 | contig 11524 bp, 10 predicted proteins | sample MGYA00248630_ERZ508518 | MGnify/ENA primary metagenome ERZ508518 (study PRJEB26188, sample SAMN06268768) | marine metagenome | isolation source: Bioluminescent Bay, La Paraguera, Puerto Rico | place...
CCCCACGGGCAGCAGACCATCTACAACAACAATATGAACGGACAGGTCTGCATCCATTTCCTGAACAGCCGCACCCATGCGTCGAACCATGTGGATGCCGCCCATCAGGCCATGGTCCAAAAGGCGTATAACTCACAATGGCAGTAAAGTATATGTAGCTGGAAAGGGCCGCCGAGAGGCGGCTTTTTCTATTGATACGGCTTCACCTCGAGGCGTGTCAACGGATGTGCAGTGCGCCGCAAAAGCAGACGAATACGCTGTATCGTCTCGGGCCATCTGTCTCATGGAGCGAGGCCTGTTTTTGCGCCCATTGCCTTTTATGGTCATGCGGATATTTTCCCATCTCCCCAACTTTGTTATTTTATTGACAAACTTTTTTCCCCAATGGTATGATGTATTGGATGTATATAATCTTTTGTTCCCTATATGGGAAAGGGGGAGCTTTGTGGCTCAGAGAAAGAATATATCCGAGGCGGTCATCCGCAGGCTGCCGCGGTATCTGCGATACCTAAGCGAGATGCACGAACACGGCGTCCCGCGGATATCCAGCCGGGAGCTGGGGGAGCGGATGGGCCTGACCCCGTCCCAGATCCGCCAGGATTTCAGCCACTTCGGGGAGTTTGGCCAGCAGGGATACGGATACCGGGTCGGGGGGCTGCTGGACGCCATCCGCCATATACTGGCCCTGGATCAGCAATACCACATGGCCATCGTCGGGGCGGGCAATATCGGCCAGGCAGTGGCCAAGTACCGGAATTTCCGGGAGCACGGGTTTCTGGTGGACGCGCTCTTTGATACCGATCCCGAGCTGGTGGGGAAAACGATTGAAGGAATCGAGGTCCTGGATTGGAACAATGCGGGGATGTATCTGAAAAAAAATCCCATGGATATCGGGGTGATCTGCGTGCCCCATGAGGCGGCCCAGGCGGCGGCGGAACGGCTCATCGAGGGCGGTGTCCAAAATATATGGAATTTCGCCCCCAGGGATCTCGATGTGCCCGAGGGAATACTGGTGGAGAACGTCCACCTGAGCGAAAGCCTGTACGCCCTGGCATTCCGGTCCAATCATAGGGATATGACCGGATCATAGCACGGGATACGGCGCGGCATACGGGGGATAATGAGGGAAAGGGGCGTTTTTTGTAAAGCGCCTCTTTTTCGGTTTAAGGATTTATCAGAAATGTCATATTTTCAGGGCCATGTCGTATTTACAACGATGCACATATCCAGTATGATAGGAGGAAAGGCTTACGTCTCATAATGGAGGATACAATGGATACACGAACCGGTAAGAAAAAAGGCAAGACCGCCCGGTTTCTGCTGGTCCTGCTCACCGTCGTGATCGTCGCGGCGGCCGGCGCCGGCATATACATCTATACCACACTGCACCAGGATACCTTCTTCACGGGGGTATACGTGGACGATATGAATCTCGATGAACTGACCTACCAGCAGGCCGTGGACGCGATCACCGAGAAAAACCAGTCCAAAATAGACGAGATCAATATCCAGCTCACCGACGGGGAACGCACATGGAATTATGGCGCGGCGGATATACACGCCCGGATCAACGTGGAGGAGACTGTCGATCAGGCATGGGCCGTCGGTCGGGAGGGCTCTATATTCAAGCGGCTCTCCGATGTGAATGCCGGCGAGGCCGTGCGATTTTACACGCAGCTCACCTATGATGTGGCGGAACTAAGGGACGAGATCGAGTCCATAGGTCAGGAGCTCTATCAAGAGCCCGTGGATGCGACCATTGCGTTTCATCAGGGGGAGGACCCCTTGTTTACATTCACCCCCGAGCGGGTGGGGCAGCAATTGAGGGTGGATGATACCATCACACAACTGATGGAACGGGTGGACAATCAGCAGTACGGGGAGATGACGCTCCCCATCGAAGAACTGCCGCCCGCCCGTTTTGAGAGTGAGCTTGTGAGCTGGACCACCAAGGTCGCGTCCTTTAAGACGCATCTCCATGATAATCCCGACAGGACGTATAATGTCGAGCTCTCCTCCAGCGCCTACGACGGGCTCACACTGGAGCCGGGGGAGGTCTTTTCCCTCAATGACACCACCGGGCCCCGGGACAAGGACCACGGGTATCGGGACGCCGACGTGATCGTGGGGGGCAAAAAGCTGGAGCCCGCTCCGGGCGGCGGCAACTGCCAGACCGCCACCACCCTGTACGGGGCGGCGGTCCGGGCCGACATGGAGATCGTGGAGCGGTATCCCCATTCCTTCCCCTCGAGCTATACCGAGGTGGGGCAGGACGCAACCGTGAATTATCCTTACGCCGATATCAAGATCAAGAATGATAAAGACACCCCCTTGTTTTTTGACCGGTACTTCGACGGGAGCTGGATCTGCGTGGATATCTACGGCAAGGCCTCCGAGGCATACGATGAGATCAAGATCGAGACCGTGATCCTGGAGTGGGGGGAAACGCCTGAGCCCACCATGGTGGCCGACTCCAATCTGCGGGTGGGCGTCAAGGAAGAAGAATACAAATCCCGGCGCCATATCGAATGCGAGACCTACCGGGTTTACTACCAGAACGGCGAGGAGACCAAACGGGTCTTTGAGGCCAAATCGGTCTATCCCCAGGTGGTGGGGCTGACCCGGGTGGGCACCCGGATGCCCGACGGCACCGTGGTGAGCCTCGAGCGGGCCCTGAACCCCGCGCCGACGCCGACTCCCACCCCGGCGCCGTAAGGATGGGTGATCTCGTGCGGCCATTTCTATTGCAGCCGGTTTATAAAGAAAAACCCTGGGGGGGGGACGCCCTGAGCCGCCTATACGGCCGGAGCCAGCCCTATCCCCTGACCGGGGAGAGCTGGGAGCTGACCTGCCATCCCCACGGCACCAGTGTCGTGGAGGACGGCCCTTACGCGGGCCTGCCCCTGACCGAGGCTTTGGAGAAAGACAGGACGGCGCTATTGGGACAGCGCGACGCTTCTCTTGACCGGTTTCCGTTATTGATCAAATTCCTCGACGTACGGGGGCTGCTGTCGGTCCAGGTGCATCCCGACGACAGCTATGCCTTCGCCCACGAGCAGGGGGATCCCGGCAAGACCGAGGCCTGGTATGTCCTGGAGGCGGACCCCGACGCCTGTGTGTACATGGGGCTCAAGCCCGGGGTGGACAGGCCCTCCCTTGCGCGGGCCATCCGGGAAGGGACGCTGCCGGATAGGATGCGGCGCGTACCCGTGGAGAAGGGGGATCTGCTCTTCATCGCCGCGGGGACGGTCCACGCGGCCAGCGGGGTATTTATCTGCGAGGTCCAGCAGAATTCCGACACCACCTACCGGGTCTACGACTGGCAGCGGGTGGAGCCCGACGGGACCACCCGGCCATTGCATATCGAAAAAGCCCTGGATGTGACCGATTATTCCGGCAGGCCGGTTGTACCGGTGCGGGGCCTATCCCATAGGGAAAAGGGCTATGTCCGCACCCTGTACGCATCCTGTCCGTATTTCACCATGGAGGAGATCCGGGTGGCGGATACATACGCCGACGATACACGCGGCTCGTGTTTTCATTCCCTGTCCCTGGTGGAGGGGGAGGGAGATATCACATGGGGGGATATCCGGATACCGGTGAGCCCGGGCCGGACTGTTTTCATCCCCGCCGCCGCAGGCGTCTACACCCTCAGTGGGAAAGGGGTCTGGATGAAGGCCTATCGGCCCGCCGCCGGGGAGATAAGCGGCCTGCTTGCTTCCTGGGGGGTAACGGAGCCGGGGGAGCAGGTTGCGGGGTTAACGTAATCCTTGATTCATCATGGCACACGTCTTGCCGGTTTATTTTCTAAGAGGCATGGCTTTGCCAAGCAAAACGTTGATGCCCATCGCCGGACGAAAAATGCCCTTGACAATCCGCCCATCAGACTGAATCAGTGGTTACGTAAGGACTACACGGAGGGACTATGAGCGAGTATCAAACAAATGAAAACCCGAATGACGGGGGCTTCCGCCGCAGGTGGATCCCCATGGACACCCGGTCCGCCGTCGTCACCTATATACTCATCGGCATCAATGTGCTGCTGTTTTTGATCATCAACGCACTGATCCGCTTGACCGATATGGACGAGCTGGCCGTGATCACCCTGCTGGGGGCCAAGGACAACGCCCTCATCGCCACGGGGGAATACTGGCGGCTCATAACCCCCATATTCCTGCACAGCGGGCTCTTGCACCTGTTCTTCAACTGCTACGCACTGCTGATCTGGGGCCCCATGGTGGAGAAGCTCTACGGGCGGTTTAAGTTCGTGGCTCTGTACGTCATCGCGGGGATGGTGGGATGCCTCTTCAGTTATGTGATGAGCATCAATCCCTCCATCGGGGCCTCGGGGTCCATATTTGGGCTTTTAGGGGCGCTATTGTATTTCCGGCAGCGGTGGAAGGACGCCTTTAAGCGGTTCTTCGGACCCAGCCTATTTATCATCATCGGATTCAACCTCTTCTACGGGTTTACCAGCACCGGGATCGATAATTGGGGGCATATCGGGGGGCTCGTCGGGGGTTTTCTGGCGGGGAACGCCCTGGGACTGTATCACGAGAACAAGGCCCGGATGGACAAGGTGATCTTCGCCCTGGGGATCATAGCCCTGTTTGCCGGCGGCATCAAGCTCGGGTATGATCTGAACCAGGGGGACGTCTACAATGCCCTGGATGCCGGGGACTATGACACGGCCCTGGCCGAAGTGACAGATGCCGTGGAGGAGAAGTCTGACAACTTGCGGGTCAAAATCGCCGCCGTAGATGTGTTCAACCAGCGGATCGCGTATTTCCAGCAGATGGGGGACATGGACGCGGTGAACCGGGAGATCAACCGGATGCTCAGGTGGTATCCGGAATTTCAGGACCAATTGAGATAGCGGGAGGTTTGGATGGAGACCAGGGTATCCCTGCACCGGTGCGATAGCTACGATCCGGCTGCCATGAAAAATGCCCTGGCGCAGTGCCTGACCGATCTGGGCGGGCTGAAGCAATACGTGCGGCCCGGTATGACGGTGGCGCTGAAATGCAATCTGCTGCTCCCCATGCGCCCCGAGCAGGGGGGGACCACCCACCCGGCCCTGGTGGCGGCGCTCGCACGGATGATCCAGGATATCGGCGCGACGCCCCTCATCATCGACAGCCCCGGGGGACCCTACGCCAAGGCCATGCTGCGTACCGTGTATCGGGTGAGCGGCCTGCACGAAATAGCCAAGGACACCGGCGCCAGGCTCAATCTGGACACCTCCGCGGCGGAGATACCGGCGCCGCACTCCCAGTGGCTTCCCCGGATGAAGGTGCTAAAGCCCCTCATCGACGCCGATCTCATCATCAATCTACCCAAGATGAAGACCCACGGGTTCATGCTGTTCACCGGGGCGGTCAAGAATATGTTCGGCGCGATCCCCGGCGTGGACAAGGCCGAATACCATCTGCGGATGAAGGAACCCGCGGATTTCGCCAGGACCATGGTGGATATATGCGAGGCGGTACGGCCCGGTCTCACCATCATGGACGCGATCGAGGCCATGGAAGGGAACGGCCCCAGCGCGGGGACGGTCAAGAAGGCCGGTATGCTCATCGCCAGCCCCTCCCCTTATACTGCGGATCTGGCTGCCGCGTGGCTGGGGACGCTGCCCCTGGAACGGATCTATATCATCCAGGAAGCCATAGAGCGGGGACTGTCTCCCTCCGATCCGGGAGAACTGCAATGGCTGGGGGCGGATCGGGACGCCCTGCGCGTCAAGCTCGCACTGCCCGATACACACAGTCTGGGGATATTGCGGCGGTTCATCCACTCCCGGTCCCTGGGGCGGTGGATGCAGCCCAAGCCGGTGATCGATACGGGGAAATGCGTAGGATGCGGTATCTGCGCCGAGAATTGCCCTCCCAAGACCATCGATATTGCAGACGGGAAGGCGTCGATCCGCTACGACGACTGCATCCGGTGTTACTGCTGCCAGGAGCTGTGTCCGGAGAAGGCGGTGGAGGTGCGCAGAAGCGTCGTGTTTAAGTGGTTGAAGTGATCACATCAGTTTTTTGTTCTCATCCAGACGGACCTCGATTTTTTTAATCTCTACACCCGGGTTTTTTCTTTTTTCTGCCCAGGTAAAACCCCATGTAGGCCTATCTGACAAAGGGGAGCTATAATTGGAGGATAGAAAAATGTTTGATATTATTCAAATGTTGAACGAAACTGATGCCGATATTGATGAATTTATTGCTGTTCTGGGGATGGATAAAGAAAAGGTTCTCAATATAATCAATTCAGATGACGATGAGAATAAAGAGCGTCTATATTATCAATATGTTTCCAATAATTTAATACTTCGGGAATCATTATCGTTCTATAAAGAATTTTTTAATAATGAATGTGAAACAGAAGAATTTGTGAAAAATGTTTTGTCTATGGAAGATAACACACCAAGATGTATGATCAACATGGTAAGAAGGCATGTATGTCTCTCAGATGATATTATGGGAATCAGGCCAGGGAGAGATGTTTTAGGTTTATTTAATTTAGTTATTGCAATTGAGGCATTATATTTATTGTCTAGCTCAAAATTTAAAAATAAAACCGATATAATGATGGATTTTTTTAAGAATTATATATCTGAATCAGATCAAAAATTCATAAATGAAAACACAAGATTTAGCTATGGAGACGACATATTTAAACCGATCGATATTGAACAAGAAGTAAGTGAAATAGATCAAGAGATCAGTGAAATAGATCAAGAAATAAAAATCGATGAATTTGCTCGACTAATATACAAATTGCGATGTGACTATGTACATGAAGGGGATTTTTGGTATTTTAGTTTTAACCATTCTTGTGACAGTTGGTTAATGAATGATGTGTGTGTGAAAATACCTAGAATATCGACGGACATTGAAAATAGAACTATTGAAACTCTTATGACGTTTTCTGATGTGAGAAAAATAATTGTAGTAGGCCTTATTAATTATATAAAAAACTATATGCATATTTAGATTTTATTTTATTCGGCCCGATGGGGGCATCGGGCCCTACGGGTATTAGCAGCGCCCCGCGAGACCTCTTATTAATCCCTGTCAAAGAAGCTATCTCTCCCTCAGTCGCCTATCTGCGACAGATCACTCTAAGGGTACGCTTTGCGCACCCCCGGAGGGAGCCTGCCAGGGCCGAATACGAAGCCCGTGAAAGAGAGACTGAAATCCGCCCTTTCCTCTCTATCCCCGGCAGGGTATAATGGACCAGAGAAACGGAGGGATAGATATGGCAGTATTGGTAGCGGGCGGCGCCGGATACATCGGCAGCCACACCGCCAGGGCATTGGCCGAACAGGGCCGGGACGTCGTCGTCTATGACAATCTCAGCAAGGGCCACAGAGAGGCGGTAGCGGGCCTGCCACTAGTGGTGGGCGATATCGCCGATGAGGATACGCTGCGGGACACCATCCAGGAGTACGGTGTGGACGCGGTGATACATTTCGCCGCCAGCATCGAGGTGGGGGAGTCCATGAAGGAGCCCGAAGCCTATTATTTCAATAATGTGGTAGGGACGCTGCACCTCCTGAAGAGCCTGCGGGCGGAAGGGGTCGGGCGCATCGTCTTTTCCTCCACCGCCGCCGTGTACGGCAATCCGGAAGAAGACCCCATCACCGAAAACTGCAAAAAGGGGCCCATCAATGTATACGGGCGCACCAAATGGATGATGGAGCAGGTGCTCGCCGACTACCAGATGGCCTACGGTATCCGCTACGCCGCGCTTAGGTACTTCAACGCCTCCGGCGCCCACCCCGACGGGGATATCGGGGAGGACCATTCCCCCGAGAGCCATCTGATCCCGTTGATCATCCAGGCCGCACTGGGACAGCGGGACGCTATCCAGATCTACGGGAGCGATTACCCCACAGATGACGGCACCTGCGTCCGCGACTATATCCACGTATGCGATCTGGCCCAGGCCCATATACTGGCCCTGGACACATTGGAGAAGGGGACCGAGTCCCTGGCGCTGAATCTGGGGAACGGCAGCGGTTTTTCGGTCAGGGAGGTCATCGACACGGTGAAGCGTGTCACCGGGCGGAAGTTCACCGTCAAGGAGGCTGGGCGCAGGCCGGGGGACCCGCCGGTACTGGTGGCTTGCTCCGATGAGGCCCGGGACGTACTGGGCTGGCGGCCCGAATTTGCAAGCCTCACGCGGATCGTCGAGACTGCCTGGAACTGGCACCGGGTCCATCCCGACGGGTATGATTCCTGAGGCTTTTCAAAAACAGAGAAATACCTAGAAAATGCGAGCTTCCAGCCATCTGAACAAGATATTTTTCGATAGCCGGGTTACATCCGAATCCGGCTATTGTATTCCGTAATAACTAACTTTGACTTTCTTTGACCAAGTGATATAATGAAAGTAACCCAAGAGGGAAACGATAGATATATCAAAGCGAAAGGAGAATGCATCATGAGAGAGATGGTACCTTTCACACACGGACAAAACATACTGGGACCCAATGACTGGGTAAGGGATTTTTTCGGCAGGGATCTGCTGGATGATTTCTTCGGCAGCGGCTTTTTGACCCGCAGCAATACCGGGGCGATCCGCACCGACGTCAAGGAGACCGACAATGAATATATCGTAGAGGCGGAGCTGCCCGGCTTTGACAAGAAGGATATCGAGCTGGATCTGACCGACGATCGCCTCACCATCACGGCCAGGCAGGAGCAGACCAATGACGAAGAGAATGAGAATTACATCCGCAAGGAGCGCCGGTACGGCGAGGTCAGCCGCTCCTTCCTGGTCCGGGGCATCGACTCCGAAAAGGTCAACGCCGACTACAAGGATGGTATCTTGAAGATCACCCTGCCCAAGCAGGAGGAAGTGGTGAAGAAAAGCAAAATCAACATCAACTAAGTCAATCCCCCCCTTTTATGATAGCCGCCCCCCACGGGGGGCGGCTTCAGTCTGTCGATAAAGCCTAATCTGCGTTGTTGGCTTCTTCCGGGAGTGTCGGTCACGTATGTATAAATACGCTCCCTCCTTCCCAGACTCGCCGCCTAGCATCTCAGGCTTTCTCGCCACCCTGACCATACGGCGATAAAGACCGCGATACGGCTTTGGCTTCGGGTCGCTGCGAGTAACGTCCCTGTTTGGGGAAATCGGTCACGCATGTATTAATACACTCCCTTATTCCCCGCCTAGCCGCCTTGCCTGGTAGGTTGTCTCATAGTCCTGACGATTCTATTGTATAGGCAATATTCTAATGCCTTCTGCATTCCTATACGAAGTGCTATAATAATCTATATAACAAAGACAAACGATCATATTGAGGCTTTATTGAAAGAAAATAGTCCATTAGAGGGGGTATTGTTGTGAAACGTACTGCCAAACGGTTGATCAGATCGCTTCTTGTCGTCGTGATCGCGGTCGCAGTGTTGGCCGCGGCGTATTTTACGGCGAAGGCAATCGGCATCAAGGGTGAGCCGTCTATTGCGGCCTGGAACGAATCAACGCCCTTTGATCCGGCTAATGTGAGCCGTCTCACAAAGAAGGACGGGGAGGACTTTACGATCCTTCTGTTTTCGGACATACAGATCGGCGCGAACCCCTTCCGGGACACAAAGGCGCTGCGCATGATGGATGCGCTGGCGGAGGAGACGGACCCGGACTTCATCATGACTGCCGGCGACAACACCTATTTCGGATTTTCGGGGCTCATGGCCCCTGTGATCGTGAAGAGGATGGAGGGCTACGGCATTCCCTGGGGCGTGACCCTCGGTAACCACGATTCGGAAGGGATCATGGACCGGAACTGGGTGGGAAATCAATACGAGGGTGCGCAAAACTCCCTCTTTGAGATGGGTCCGGCGGACGTGTCCGGGGTGGGCAATTATGTGATCAATATCGCGGATGAAGCGGGCCGGGAACTCTATTCGCTCATCATGCTGGACTCCCATGCCCAGAGACGGTATGCGGACGGGAAGGACTACGACTATATCTATCCCGACCAGATCGATTGGTATGAGTGGGTGGTCAGCGGACTGGGGGATGTGCCCTCCATGCTGTTTTTCCATATCCCGCTGCCGGAATTCAGCAGCGTCAAGGAGATGTGGGAGGCGGGGGAACTGGACACGGCGGCATGCTTCGGGGAGGACCGGGAGCGGGTATGCTGCCCGCCTGTGAATACCGGATTGTTTGAGAAGGTCCTGGCGCTCGGGAGCACCACCCATATATTCGTGGGGCATGATCATGTCAACTGCCTGTCCGCTGACTACAAGGGCGTCCGGCTGACCTATGGACTGAAGACCGGGCCGGCCTGCTACGCGGACGACGATATGCAGGGCGCCACACTGATCACCATCGAGGACGGGACGAACGCGGTGACTGTGGAACATATCTATTATCCCGGTGCGCAATAGAATGGGACGAATGAAAAAACTCGGAATTTTTTCATGGTTCAGCTATGCGTTGCCCATAGAAGAACGGCTTCGCCTGATACGGGACGCCGGTTTTGAGGCGGTATCGCTTTGGTGGGGTGATGCTAATAGGTATCAGCAGCCGGAAATGGTGAGAAAAAGGGGCTTGGAGATCGATAATATCCATATACCATTCCATCAGCCCAATGAGCTTTGGCGCGATGGGTCTGCCGGGGATGCGTATTTCACTATGATCGAAACATGTATCGGTGACTGCGCACAGTACGATATCCCGGCTGCCGTGGTGCATATCACGGGCTTTTCCGATCCGCCCGAAATTACCGAGATAGGAATCGAACGCCTCAAGGGATTGGTGGAATTGGCGGAGAATAAAGAAGTATGTCTTGCCGTTGAGAACCTTAATTACCTAGAGCACCTGGATACTGTATTCGAGGCGATACAGTCGGAGTATCTGGGGTTTTGCTATGACAGCGGACACGAGCATTGCTTCCATCCCGATGGGGATTGTCTGTCACGCTATGGCGGCATGCTGTGCGCCGTACACATGGATGATAATTTCGGCGATCATGACACGCATTTGCTCCCTTATGACGGGACGATGGATTGGGACGGCGTCAAAAGGAATTTGAAGAAATGCAAAGAGATCGACTATCTGACGCTGGAAGTAGACTTTCATCCGGAACATGAGAAAAGTCAGATCTATAAAGCGCTGCGGGCTGCGGATTTTCTAAAAGCGGCCTATGAAAGGGCCCGGAGATTGTTGTAAAAAAGGATACATCGTGATACCAAGGGATGAAGAGTTGGCAGCAACGCCGCCTGATAAAATTCCCCCCAGATCACATCATCATGTCCCTATTTTTCTGAAAATAAATCCCATATTGTGATACACTAAGATGACGGTCCGCTCCGGACCGGGTAACGCTATCGGGAGGTAAACATGAAAAAGGACAAAGTGGTCGTCATCGGCGCGGGATTTGTGGGGGCGTGCTGCGCCTACACCATGATGCTGGGAGGCACCGCCGGAGAGATCGTATTGATCGATATCGACCGGGAGCGGCTGGAGGGGGAGGCCCTGGGCTTAAGTCACGGGCTGCCCTTTGTACAGCCGG
>ENA-ORCX01000574-ORCX01000574.1-marine-metagenome-genome-assembly--contig:-NODE-574-length-11488-cov-2.903602_pt1 | contig 11488 bp, 7 predicted proteins | sample MGYA00248630_ERZ508518 | MGnify/ENA primary metagenome ERZ508518 (study PRJEB26188, sample SAMN06268768) | marine metagenome | isolation source: Bioluminescent Bay, La Paraguera, Puerto Rico | place...
ATTGGGATGTAAAGACAAACCAATGGGCAGTGGAAAAGGGGGACTATGAAATCTATTTGGGGAATTCTTCCCGTAACTTGACCAAGATTCTACACGTCACAGTTAATTATTAATGTCATTCACTAAAAAACTCCTTACCTTATTCCTTACCACATCACTGACATTCTCCATTCTTACTTTACATGCTGAGGCTCCACAGGAGCCTTATGCATGGAAAAGTGTTCCCATAGTTGGTGGTGGTTTTGTCGATGGAATTATCTTCCATCCAACGGAGAAAAACCTCCGTTATGCCCGTACTGATATGGGCGGTTGTTACCGCTGGAATCCTAAAACAAAAAAATGGGATTCCCTCCTAGATTGGGTTCCTTATAAGGATACAAATCTATTAGGTATTGAAAGTTTAGCTATTGACCCTAACGACCCTGATGCACTGTACCTCGCATGTGGAACTTATACTGGTTCCGGTGCTCCTTTTGGCGCTATTCTTATATCACATGATCGTGGAAAAACTTTCCGTCGTGTAGATATGCCATTCAGATTTGGAGCCAATGAAAACGGTCGTGGCAATGGCGAGCGCATGATGGTTGACCCGGCAAATGGAAATATCATCTATTTAGGGACACGCCATGATGGTCTTTGGAGAACTCAGGACAAAGGACTTTCCTGGGAAAAAGTAGATTCATTTCCATTTATAAACGAAAAAAATCCATATCCTAAAAATACCCATGAGTTCTTTCACTGGTACTGGCAGGAACAGGGGGCAGGTCTGATTTTTGTTCAGTTTGATCCTGATACTGCTCAGGTAGGTAAAGGTAGTCCTCATATTATTGTAGGAGCCTCTTTTAAGGAGAGGGCAAACCTTTTTGAGTCTTTCGATTTTGGGCAAACTTGGGTCCTTGTTCCCAACCATTCGTATAACTTGCGTATTACGGATGGTTGCCTTGCTTCAGATGGTTCTATGTACCTTACTTATGGAGATAATCCAGGGCCGGGGCACATGTTTCGAGGACTGGTAAAGAAGTGGAACATGAAAACAGGTGAATGGACAGATGTGACTCCTGAAATGCCTACGGATGAAAAACCATTTGGGTATGCAGATATTTCTGTTGATCCTCAAAACCCACAGCAACTCATTGTTTCTTCTTTTCACCAACCGAAAGGTTCAGAGCTTTATCGTAGCATTGATGGTGGTAAAACGTGGTTTGGCCTCCTCAAAGAAGGACATACTCTTTTTGATTATCGCAAAGCCCCCTATGTGGAACCTTTTGGGGTTCATTGGATGTTTGATATCGAAATTGATCCTTTTGACTCTAATCATGCCATTTTTACAACGGGTTATGGAGGTCATGAGACTTACAACCTTACAGATGCTGATTCAGGTGGTAGCACTATTTGGAGTATTATGTCCGATGGTATTGAAGAAACCGTGGCGTTGGATCTATTGAGCCCTCCTAAAGGACCTCCCTTAATTACTGCGGTTGGGGACTATAATGGTTTTGTTCATTGGAATTTGGATGAAGTAGACCCAACCGGAGGTTTTAAGAATCCGCTTTTTAATAATACTGAAAGCATAGATTGTGCTTGGCAGAGTCCAAATATTATTGTGCGTGTAGGGCGCTCTCATCGTGGAGGAAATACGATCGCTTATACCACCGATTTCGGCAAAACATGGCACGAAAGCAATCGTCCATACGAAGACGCCAGTCGTGGATTTATATCCGTATCTTCCGATGGTAAGACATGGTTTTGGACTCCTATGCAGGGAATTCCTTATCGAACGACTGATTTGGGTAAAACATGGACCAAATGTGATTTAGAAGTTGAAAATCTACGTATTATCTCTGATCGGGTTAATCCAAAGAAATTTTATGCCTATCAGGCAACCGCGGAAGGTGGTGCTCTTTATACCAGTATAGATGCAGGTATTAGTTTTACTGAAACCTTATTGAATATTGAATACAAAACCCCGTTTTGGATTTTTAATGTATACAATATGCGTGGAGATTTCAGAGGGGCTCAGGATAAAATCTATAGCTATCCTCTAAAGGAAAATGAACTTTGGTTACCCTCCTACGATGGGCTTTATTTGAAATCCTCTGATTCCAATGAATTCAAGTTGATTGAAGGCATAGATGAGATTCATGCCTTTGGATTTGGGAAATCAGCTCCGGGTGCTGATTATATGACGCTTTATGCCTTGGGAACTGTGAATGGAACACGTGGTATTTATCGTTCTATAGACAAAGGACATTCTTGGACCCTAATTAATGATGATGCTCATCAATGGGGAAATGTTCTTTATGTTATTGGTGATCCCAAAGTTTATGGACGTGTTTACGTTGGGACGCATGGACGTGGTACCTTTTATGGGGTTCCCGAAAACTCTCAGAATTTAGATTAAACATCTAAAGGAGGGATGATAATCTCATCCTTCCTCGGCTTTGAAATCGATGCTCGGTGAACCGGCTCGGTTTCGAAGCATAGAGAGTTCTTTTTTGCGACTTCTCGAATTGTGTTTTGTTCTTCCTGTCTATCAATGCACTGGAGCAGTATTTCTACTGCTTGGATACCCATTTCACGTAAAGGCTGTTTAATTGTAGATAGCTGTGGGACGGTGGTTCTGGCTCCGATTGAATCGTCAAATCCGCAAATTGAAACTTCCTTTGGAACTCTGAAACCAAAATGAGCCAGTGTTTCCATGCAACCTATAGCGATCGCATCATTGGCGCAGATAATAGCGGTTGGAAGGGCGGAGCCTTTGTTTTTCAAGAGCCATTCTGTTATGGCATCTTTTCCGCCTTTGATGCTCAGTTCGGTATAAGTAATCAGGTCTTTATTTATCCCTAACCCAGACTCTTCCAATGCGTCTTTGTAGCCTTGAAGACGTCTTTGGATACCAGTAAAATCCCTAGGACCACTAATACACATGATACGTTTATGGCCCAAATTAATGAGATATTTCACCATATCATAAGCACCAGAGCCTTCGTTTGATTCAATACCTATCACATTTTCTAGGGGAGCATTTGGGTGTAAAGATACAAACGGTGTGTGGTGAGGAACCATTTTATCGAAAGCAGGAGTTACCAGCGGTCCAACTAATATCATTCCATCTATGCGGCCATCGCAAAAGCCGATGAGCTTGTCGATGTCCTTTTCCCAACTGCTTAAGGTAAACACGGTCGTGTTTTGCTCCAGACGGGCGGCTGCTTCCACAATACCATTAAATACTTCCAAGAAATATGGATTCAATTCATTATGATCTAATACGACGGAAACACCGATGGTATTCATCCGCCTATTTTGCAACGCTCTAGCAGCTCCATTTGGACGATAATTCAATTTCCTTGCTGCTCGAAGAATTCGTTCTTTGGTTTCCTGAGATATTCTGGAGGAACTTTTTGTTCTGTTGAGAACCGATGATGCGGCCATCGCAGAAACACCGGCTTCACGGCCAACGTCAGCTAGTGTGGCGGCTCTGGAAGAATTTTTTTGGGGGGTACGGGCCATCTTTGTTTATTTTACTATGTGCTCTATCAATCCCTTGAAGTAGTTATTTGTAAAGATTATATGACGGTTTTTGCTCTTAAAAAACGTATTTCTTTATATAACCCATGTTTTTTCTTATTTGAAGCTTCATTTTGGTCGTTTGAGTTTTGATCATACACACTGAAAGGAATAATTATAACTTGCTTTAACGTTAAACTAATGTTTTAACCAAATCTACTACAATTTCGAAACCAACCGAAGTTTTTATTGATGGATACTAATTTAAACGTTCAAAAGATGATTCTAACTGGACAGAACTGAAAGTAGTCACATCATAGGTAACAGTTACCTCTGTTCAAGACGGAATAGATTCTGTGATTTTTAAGCCCCCCTGCATTTTTAGTATATAAGGATTTAAAGCTTTCGAATCTACATTCCTATCAAAGATCGCTCTTTATAAACCCAAATACTCATTACTTACATGAATACCCTTGCACCTCTCGACTGGCTCATTGTGGGCCTGTACTTTGTGTTGATTATTGGTATTGTTTGGTGGTCCTCACGCAAACAAGATACCTCCGCCGACTACTTTTTGGCCGGTCGTAACGTAGGATGGTTTGCCATTGGCGCCTCGTTATTTGCTTCCAATATTGGTTCAGAGCATATTGTTGGTCTTGCCGGTAGTGGTGCCAGTAGCGGTATGGCTATGGCTCACTGGGAATTGCATGGATGGATTATCATCATGCTTGGCTGGATTTTTGTTCCCTTCTATCGCCGTTCTGGAATCTTTACTATGCCGGAATTTTTGGAGAAACGTTTTAGCTCCAATACCCGCTGGATACTTTCCGTAATCAGCCTTATGGCGTATGTGCTTACGAAGGTTTCCGTAACTGTATATGCGGGTGCCCTTGTTTTCGAAACGTTGTTACCTGATACATTTGGTTCCCCTGAAAACGCTTTCTGGGTTGGTGCTTTGTCAACCGTAATTCTTACAGGTATTTATACTGTTCTCGGTGGTTTTCGTGCTGTTGTTTACACTGAAGTGGCACAAACAGTTCTACTTCTTCTCGGTTCCTTTTTCATCACCTTCTTCGGCTTACGTATGTTGGGTGGCTGGGGAGAACTTCAAGCTACCGTTGCTAGTAACAGAGAAGCATTTGCTTTGTGGCGTCCGCTTTCCGATCCTCAATTCCCGTGGTTAGGTATTGTCATTGCGTCTCCTATTATTGGTATCTGGTATTGGTGTACTGACCAATACATTGTTCAACGCACTCTTGCAGCCAAGGATCTCAAGAATGCACGTCGTGCAACTATTTGGGGTGCTTTCCTGAAGGTTTGGCCTGTAATGATCTTCCTTATTCCAGGTATGATCGGTTGGGCGTTGTATCATAAGGGATTACTTGCTATTCCAACAACAGATGGTGAACTCAATGGAGACCAGATTTTCCCAACTCTCGTTTCGGGGCTTCTTCCTGTAGGTCTTCGTGGCCTTGTTGTCGGTGGTCTTTTGTCCGCTCTTATGAGTTCTCTTTCCTCTCTGTTTAACTCCTGTGCAACTCTCTTTACTGTTGATATTTACGAAAAGATTTGCCCGGGAAGATCAGAAAAACAACTGGTTAAAGTTGGTCGCTATGCTACGGCAGCCGTAGTGGTTCTTGGTATTCTATGGATTCCTGTGATGAAGTGGGTAAATGGTGGTGGACTTTATGTTTACCTTCAAAGTGTTCAGAGTTACCTGGCTCCGCCAATTGCCTCGGTATTTGTTATTGGCCTTATTTGGAAACGCATGAATGCTCGCGGTGCTATCGCTGGTTTAACAATTGGTATTTCAATCGGTTTGATTAAAATCGTTGTTCAGGCATTGGTAGGTTCTCATGTGGTTACAGCACCTTGGCTGGTGTCCTTCGGTAACTTTAATTATCTCTACTTTGGCGGTGTCCTTCTCGTTATTAGTTGTATTTGCATCGTTGTTGGTACCCTTACAGGTGAAAAACCTTCTGCAGAGAATATTGCCGGCCTAACATTTGGTTCCCTTACCGAAGAACAGAAACGTGTTGAACGTGAAAGTTGGAACTGGAGAGATGTTGTTACTACAATCCTTGTTCTTGGATTTGTGTTCGGTGTTTATCTCTACTTCAGTTTCTGGATCTAATTATAGAGTAACTCTTCAATATCATTGATTTTTAGTTACAAAATTTATAAGCTGCCTTTGATGAAAAAAGGCAGCTTATTTTCTATTACCCTTGTTACTCTTCTTAGTATTTTAACGCTTAGTGCCTGCAAAGACATGACTAAATACTCTATTCAGAAAGAATCTTGGGGTACCTCCCCAGACGGTAAAACAGTGGATCTTTATACTATGGAAAATTCCAATGGTATGAAGGTTGTTATTTCAACCTTTGGGGCTGATATTGTTAAGCTTTATACTCCTGATAAAAACGGGAAGCTTGATGATGTTGTTCTAGGGTATGATACGCTGGAGCCGTACTTTCAAAACCCATGTTATTTTGGTGCTACCATTGGTCGCTACGGCAATCGTATTGGGAATGCTAAAATGACAATTGATGGAGTAGAGTATTCTCTTCCTGTGAACGATGGTAAAAACCATTTGCATGGTGGCACAAAAGGCCTGCATAAGCGTGTATGGACCGCAGAGCCAAATGAAGAGACCAATAGTCTGAAGTTGACTTATTTCAGCCCCGATGGCGAAGAAGGCTATCCTGGAAATATGAACTTCACTGTTGTTTTCACTCTTACCGATGATAACGCTTTGAAAATTGATTACAAAGCAACCACGGATAAGGATTGTGTTGTTAATATGACCAACCACAGCTACTTCAATTTGAAGGGCGAAGGCAATGGTGACATCCTTAAGCATGAACTCATGCTCAAAGCAGATAGTACAACTTTGGTTAATTCCAATTTAATTCCAACAGGTGAAATTGCTTCTGTAGAAGGAACACCGTTTGATTTTCGTAAACCACATACTATCGGTGAACGCATTCATGCTGATAATCAACAGATAAAGTATGGTTCCGGTTATGACCACAATCTTGTTCTGGGTGGTGACGGATCCTTGCGTGAAGTAGGTGAAGTTACTGAACCGGAAACGGGTCGTGTGATGACTGTTTTGACAACAGAACCGGGCATCCAACTATACACAGGGAATTATATTGATATTCCTAATGGCAAAAATGGTCATGCATACGCTCAATATGGTGCTTTATGCTTGGAAACACAGCACTATCCTGATTCTCCGAACCACCCCAATTTCCCTTCAACCTTACTGAAGGCAGGTGATACATATAGCTCTACTACGGTGTATCGCTTTAGTACTAAATAAAACCCCATGAAAAAACTTGCTACTTTATTTTTCACTATATCAGCAATAACATATACCCTGAATGCAGACTCCCATGATTGGGAAAATGAAACAGTATTCAGGATTAATAAAGAAGAGCCGCATGTTACCAAAATGCCTTTTGACAGTTTGGATAAGGCTCTTGGGAGTCAACGAATGGCTTCTGGGAATGTGCAGCTTCTGAATGGTGGATGGGAGTTTAAGCGAGTTGGGAATCCAAAGGATGTTCCCGAAGGGTTTTATGCAGTAGATTTCAATTCCGGCACTTGGGATACAATCCCAGTGCCGTCGAATTGGCAAATAGAGGGATATGGAACGCCTCTCTATACCAATATAAAATATCCTTTTAAAGTCGATCCACCTCATGTAATGGGGGAACCCGACCCTTCATTTACCAATGCTCCAGTAGAGGAAAGAAACCCTGTTGGTTTATACCGAAAGGAGTTTACGGTTCCCAAAAATTGGGATGGTCGTGAGATCTTTGTGACATTCGAAGGAGTCGATAGTGCTTTTTACCTCTATATAAACGGGGAAAAAGTAGGTTATTCTCAGGATAGTAGAACGCCTGCTGAATTTGATCTGACACCGTATCTCCATGAAGGTAAAAATCTTTTAGCCGCCGAAGTGTATCGTTATTCGGATGGCTCTTATCTGGAAGATCAGGATTTTTGGAGACTTTCGGGAATTTTTAGAGATGTCTATCTCTGGTCTGCTCCACAAATTGATATTCGCGATTTTTGGACAAAAGCTTCTTTGGATGCTTCCTACAAATCAGGCGTATTAAAAGTTGATACAAATATTACCTCTCATTTTGATCGGGTTACTGACGTTGTTCTTGATGTCGCTTTAATGGATGGTAGTGACATTTTGGTAAAGAGGCAGATTTTCGGGAAAATGAAAAAGGAGGTTGATTTCTCGTTGGGGTTTGAAGACTTAGACATTCAGCCTTGGAGTGCGGAAAACCCCAAACTTTATACTGTGGTTCTTACTTTAAGTACGGAGCTGGGAAAAACCTATTACACACAGAAGGTAGGTTTCAGAACTTCTGAAGTGAAGGACGGTCAATTCCTCATCAACGGGAAGCCTGTTTTGATAAAAGGAGTTAATCGTCATGAACATAGTCCATTAACGGGTCATACCGTGAGTGAAGCCTCTATGAGGAATGATCTACTCCTGATGAAACGTTACAACTTTAACGCTGTTCGCACCTGTCATTATCCTGATCATCCACGTTTTTATGAGCTGTGTGATGAACTGGGAATTTATGTTTTTGATGAGGCCAATATCGAGGCTCACGGACTGGGTTCGAATACAAATGCTTTGACGGATGATCAACACTGGTACGGTGCTTATAAAGATCGTATCCGCAATATGGTGGAGCGTGATAAGAATCATCCATCTGTTATTGTATGGTCCATGGGGAATGAAGCCGGAGCTGGAAGAAATTTTGAAAAAGCTTCTGCTTGGATAAAAGAGCGTGATCCTTCACGCCCTGTGCATTATGACCGTGCTAGCCGTGAAAGTTACACCGATTTCTTCTCTGAAATGTATACGAGTCCTGATGATCTGAAGAAGTATGCGGAATCCGATTATCAGACTCTTAAGAAGCCTGTTGTTTTGTGCGAATACAACCATGCAATGGGAAACAGTAGCGGTGGTTTAAAAGAGTATTGGGACTTGTTCCGCCAATATCATTGCTTACAGGGAGCCTTTGTTTGGGACATGATAGATCAGGGAATTCTTCGTAAGGGTGGAAAGGATAATCCGCGTGAATTACCTGCATTTCTTTATGGCGGTGATTTTGGCGATAAACCTAATGATGGCAGTTTCTGTATGAACGGTCTTTTTATGCCTGATAGGACTCCCAGTCCTCAGATCCCGATAGTAGCCAAGCTTCAGCAGAATTTATGGGCAAACTTGGATAATGCTACGAAGGATAGGGTTATTATTACGTTGAGAAATGATCGTTACTTTAAAGATGTTTCGGATTATGCCATTCGCTGGGTTTTAGAGCGTAATGGTGAAGAAATTCAGACAGGTCGTATAAATACGCTTACGATTGCTCCGCAGGACACCGCACAATTTAAGATACCTTTTGAACCTATCGATGATTTGGAAGGTGAGTTCTATTTTAGAGCCTACTATCTGTTGAAACAGTCAACTCCTTGGGCTGAAGAGGGTGATTTGATGGGATTCAACGAATTTAAAATGCCATTTGGCCATAGGAAAATTTCTACTTCTACTCAGCCGGATGTTGGTAGAGTTCTGGTCAGCCAAAAGGATGAGAAAACAATTCTGCAAGCGGGCTCAAAAACCTATGTACTAAACGATAAAGACGCTTCCCTTGCTCAATTTGTAGAAAATGGCACACCTGTTTTATTGGAACCTCTACACCTGAATTTCTGGAGGCCGCTGACAAACAACGATCGAGGTTTTGATGCTCAATCCAAGTGTGCTTCCTGGAAATATTGTGGAGAAAATGTAGAAGTAAAGAAGCGTAAACAAACAATAACAAGTGCATCAACCAGTATACAATATGATATAAAAATCCCTGTTGGCTCCTCCAAGGGAACTTTAATTTACACCGTTTCTAATGCTGGAGAATTGCAGGTAACGGTTTCCATCAATCCCGATTCAGGTGAAGATCCATTCATTCCTCGCATCGGTTTACAGACACGTATTGCTGATACATGGAAGAAAGTAGAGTGGTATGGCAAGGGGCCGGGGGAAACTTATTGTGATCGAAATGTTGGTTCTTGGGTTTCTCGTTTTGAAAATGCAATTGATAAGATGTTTCACTACTACATTGATCCTCAGGAAAGCGGAAATCGTACTGCAGTGAGGTATTTTACGTTGAAAAACGAGAATGGACAGGAACTTCGTGTGGATGCGTCTTCAGAGCATTTGCTTAATTTTTCAATATACCCACATTTGTCACAGGAAGATATTGAAAATGCCAAACATGCGCATGAATTGCCATATCGTGATTGGCATACGTTGAATATCGATTTTGGACAATCGGGCTTAGGAGGAATCACCTCTTGGGGAACTCTTCCTTTGAAGCCGTATCGTTTGGTTGGAGATAAAACGTACACTTATAGTTTTATCATACGTTAGTTTTACGCAGCCATTTTTTGTATACCCCAAGTACTTCCTAGAATTATTAAAATTCCTGATACTTGGTAAATATTGAGTTGTTGATGAAGTATAACCCATCCGAGTAGAACAGCACTAACTGGACTTGAAAAGCTTAGTGCTGTCGCTCTTGCAGGCCCTAAACGATCTATGCCACGAAACCATAAATAATAGGTTAGAGCTGCACCAAATAGACCAAGCCAAATGAAACCAACGAGATTTGTAACAGTAGGAAGAGGGAAATTTGGTTCCTTATAGAGAGCAATTGGTAGCAGCAGGAGACCACCGGCTGTTAGCTGCCAGGCAGTGTAAGTTAAAGCAGATACAGGAGGTTTCCATTTTCGGGTAAATACTGTTCCAATAGCCATCGAAAGCGCTGCAGTGAATGCAGATAAAATACCTATTGAATTCAGTTTCGCTTCGGGAGTTAAGACTAATAGTCCAACACCCATGAGACCAACTATGGATGCGGCAATTGCTAGAGGACGTATAGAAGTTTTTAGAACAAGGTTGGCTATTAATAAGACCATTAGGGGCTGTGTTGCTCCTAAGGTGGCCGCAACTCCCCCTGGTAATTTATAGGCTGAGACAAATAACATGGCCCAAAAAATAGAGAAATTGAGTGCGCCTAGCATCAGGATGCGGAGAATCCAAAGTCCTTTGGGCAATTTTTTTACTATTAGTAGCAAGAATATCCCTGCAGGTAGTGCTCTTAGAACCGCATCCATCAGTGGATATCCATATGGTAGTAATTCTGTTGTTACAATGTAAGTACTTCCCCATATTATTGGGGCTAATGCTGTTAAAATCAGATCCATGTGCGTTTTCTTAATTTATCTTGATGTCAAGATATCTTGCTATATTTACTTAAGCCTAAGATGGACCATGTAGATCGTATTTTGGAACAATGGCATTCCGAAAAGCCAAGTCTGGATGTCGCCCCCATGGGTGTTTTCGGGCGTATCCGAAGACTCTCAGACCAGTTGTCTGAAAAGATAGAGCACGTGCATAAAAAACATGGTTTAACCCCTTCCAGTTTTGATGTCTTAGCAACGCTTAAACGTTCAGGGCCTCCATATGCTTTAAGTCCATCGGATTTGATTTTTTGGACGATGGTAACTTCAGGTACAATGACAAATCGATTAGATAAACTGGAATCTGCCGGGCTTATTAAGCGTCAAAAAAATCCTGAAGACGGGAGAGGTTTTGTCGTTGGTCTCACAACAGAAGGTCATGAAGTCATAGATTCAGCAATAAACGATCATGTGAAAAATCAACATGATTTGATTTCCGGTTTGAGTGAACAAGAACGTTTTCAGTTGGATTGTTTATTACGCAAATGGTCCAATTCTCTCGATGACTAAATTTAACTAATTCTTGCTTTCTACAATGGGTTAGTCTTGTCGGTATAGAAGAAATAATATATCAAAAGCTTAGTTTTACCCCAATAAATGTATTTTCTATCACTATGAAAAAAGCCCTGACCTCTGTTTTTGTATTTCT